>WNFE01000532.1_pt1 | contig 26663 bp, 19 predicted proteins | sample 5400451 | NCBI WGS metagenome assembly WNFE01 (sample SAMN13153344, study PRJNA577476) | soil metagenome | isolation source: 200 cm saprolite under Douglas fir tree site 2 hole 2 | place: USA:California | collected 2015-04-18
CCGGCAAGGACGTCCCGGTCGCGGGCGACACCGTAACCGACCTGGCTCTCCTCGCCGACGGCCGGGCCGTTTATGTCAGCGGCGAACCGTCTTTCGGCATCGTCGACGACAAGGGCGATGCGGGCCTGCACCGCGATACCGGCAAGGTGGATTTCCGCGACGCGTGGCAAGACGCCTTTCGCCTCTCCGACGACGGCGCGATCGTCGAGTTTCCAAGCCAGCGTGGCGGCAAGCACCGTTTGCGCTTCGATCTGGTCGAGGGCTCGCTCACGCCGGACCCCGCGGTCAGCACCGACCTCAAGCTTCCGGTCGTCGACGACGAGCGGATCAAGGTCGCGGAGTGGCGCAATAGCGATGCGCCGAAGCTGAACGGGCGCGCCATCGCGCTCGAACCCGCCGAGCACGTCCATTCGATCGCCATTCTGCCGGGCGGCCGCGACGTTGCCCTGGGAACCAATTTCTATCTGCGCCTCGAGCCCGGGGCCGGAGCTGCCACGCGAGGCTTGCGCCTAGCGACGCCGTCGGGCGGGTCGTGGCAGACGATCGTTCCCGCACCCGTATGGAGCGTCAATGCCAGCGGCGACGGCCGCTACGTGGTCGCCGCCTTGGGCGACGGCACGATCCGCTGGTACGCCGCGGCCGACGGGCACGAAGTGATGGCGCTTTTCGTCGATGCGCACGACCGGCGCTGGGTCGCCTGGGTGCCCGAGGGGTTCTTCGACCACAGCCGTTCGCCCGACGGGCGCGGCGGCGAGACGCTGGTCGGCTATCATATCAACAACGGGCCCAACAAGCTCGCCGACTTCGTCGAGATTGGGCAGCTCTACAATCTGTTTTACCGGCGGGATCTCGTCCTGGCGAAATTCCGCGGCGGCGCGGCCGGAGATCGCAACGTCGCGGAACAGCTCGCGCGCATCGGCGACGCGCGCGCCGTGCTGAAGACGGGATTGCCGCCCCGGCTCGAACTGGTCGAGGCGTGCATCCGACCGGCCGGCAGCGAAGGCTGTCCAGCCGGAGCCGCCACCAAGCCGGCCGATCCCGCCGATCGGCGCGCCGCGATCGCCGGCCCGGGCGGCGAGCTCTTCGCGCGCTATCGCGTCGTCGATCGCGGCGGCGGGCTCGGCCGCGTGATCCTGCGGCGCAACGGCGCGGTGATCGACGGCGTGCGCAAGGTTGAACATGCCGACGCCCAGCACCGCGTCGAATCCGTCGCGATTCCACTCGATCTGGCAGTTGACGAGATCCGCTTCGCGACGGAGTCGGCGAACGCCGCCATCCAATCGCAATCGGATGAAGACCTGGTCATCGATGCAAAACCGGCATCGGCGCCCGCAGCACCTGAACCGGCGACCGCGCCCGCGGGAATGCAATTGTTTCTCGTGGCGGTGGGCATCAGCGAGTATGAGCAATCGGAATTCCGCTTGGTGAACGCGGCCAATGATGCGCGCGCGGTGGCCGAGCTGCTGAGCCAGCCGAGCCCTCCCGTCTATGACCGTGCGCAGGTTACCCTGCTTCTCGACCACGAAGCGACCATCGCCAATATCTCGGTGGCGCTGCGTCAGGTTGCCGCTGCGGCGCGGCCCAAGGATATCGTTGTCATCTTTCTCTCTGGCCACGGTGAGGCGGTTGATGGAAAGTATTTTTTCGCGCCGGTCGATTTCGCCACGCGCCACGCGGAGCTGCTGGCCAAGGCCAACGCCGCGAACGAGCATGAGATCCTGGACCAGCTGTTCCGCCAGGACGGCTTCGGCGAGTCCGAGTTCCTGCCGATGCTCGAGAAGATCCAGGGCAACCTGCTTCTGGTGCTGGACACGTGCTTTTCGGCGGCGCTCACCGACGACGCGTACGTGCAGAAGGTGCGAAACGAGACGGTGGCCAACAGCGTCGGGCACAAGACGGGTCGATTCATCCTGGCGGGCGCGCGCCGCCTCGCGCTCGATTCCAACGGCGAGAGCGAGAGCCCCGGCCGCACGAACCACGGGCTCTTCACCACGACCCTGCTCGAGGGGCTCAAAGGCGGCGCCGATGTCGGACACAAGGGCCGCATCAATGTGATCTATCTCATGGACTTCACTGATAACCGCATGCGCGAGGAGAGCCGCAAGCTCAACCTCGACCAAGAACCTTCCTACTACTTCACCGGCAACAGGTTCTTCGACATCCGTGCCATTCCCGCCAATCGCTGAGCCGCGAGCCTCGCCGCGCGCTTTCGTTGCGCCGGGAAACCTGCTCGCCGCGGCTGCGCTCGTCGCGCCGCCCGTGGCGATCTTTGCCCCGTTGGCGGTCGCGCCGCTGCTGGCGCTTTTGGCGGCAGCGCTGCTGGCGCTCGATGGGCGCCGTTGCGTTGCGGCGCTTCGCCCATTCACGCCCCTCGTATTGCTCCTCGCGCTGCTGTCGCTGTGGGCCGCGCTCAGCGCTTGGTGGTCGCCGATCCCTGGCCACAGCCTCTTCGAGGCCGGCCGGTTGCTGGTCATCAGCGGCGCCGGTCTCATCACCGTGGGCGCGGGCGCCTCGCTCACCGCCAGCGATGCGCAACGGCTGGGCGGTGCCGCCATCATCGGCGTCGCCGGCGCTCTGGCCCTGTTGCAATTCGAACGGTGGACCGGCGGGGCGCTGCTCGGCCTCTTTCACCGGACCCCGATCAGCCCGGCGATGTTGCTGTACCGCTACGACCGCGGCGTGACCTTCGTGCTGCTCGCCGCATGGCCGGCCGCTGCCGCGCTCGCGGAACGACGCGGCATCGCGGCCCTTTTCGTCGGCGCTGTCGCCGCGGCGGTCACGCTTTTCGAGTTCAGGAGCCAGACGGCCTTGCTCGCCGGGGTAATCGGTGTTGTCGCGGCGCTGGCCGCTTGGCGGCTGCCACGATCGGTCGCGGCGCTCATGGTCGCGGGCGCGCTCCTGCTGGTGGTCGTCTTTCCCATCGTCGCACCCGGCGCCGCCGCCATCGAGCGGATCCGGCAGGGAGGGCCGATGCTCAAGGAATCGGCGATCCATCGCCTGATCATCTGGCGCTTCACCGCCGAGCGCATCGCCGAGCGCCCTCTGCTCGGCTGGGGGATGGACGCCTCGCGCGCCATCCCCGGCGGCGAGGCCCACGCCAGCGACGTCATGCCGGAAGTGAAAATGACGGGCGTCGTCACGATGCTCCCGCTGCACCCGCATGATGCGGCGCTGCAATGGCGGCTCGAACTTGGCCTGCCCGGCGCGTTGCTGTGCATCGCGATACTCGGGCTGGTGCTGTGGCGCGCGGCCCGGAGCCCGCACATCCCACCGCCGCAGCGCGCGCTGGTGCTCGGCTGCACCGCCGCCGTGCTGATCATCGCCATGCTGAGCTTCGGCGCCTGGCAGGCGTGGTGGCTCTCCTCCATCTGGCTCACCGCCGCGCTGCTTGCCGGAGTACAGCCGCGCCCCGTTTCGTGACAAGATGACGGGGCTATCGCCGCGAACAAGGCGGGCTTGGGAGGAAGGACATGCAGGGTCTCATGATGGACATGCCGCTGCTGCTCTCGGGGCTGATCGAGTATGCGGCGGATTACCACGGCGCGACCGAGATCGTCTCCCGGACGATCGAGGGCGACATCCAGCGCTACGGCTATGCCGACGCGCATCGCCGCATCAAGCGTCTCGCCAAGGCGCTGCTCCGCCTCGGCGCCCAGCCGGGCATGCGGATCGGCACGCTCGCCTGGAATACGCGCGAGCATTTCGAGATGTTCTACGGGGTGACCGGCACGGGCGCGGTGCTGCACACGGTGAACCCGCGGCTCTTTCCCGACCAGCTGGTCTACATCATCAACCATGCCGAGGACGAATTTCTCTTTTGCGATGCCGCGACCTTGCCGATCGTCGAGGCGATCGCGCCCAAGCTCGCCACGGTGAAGTGCTTCGTCCTGATGGCGCCGGAAGCGCGCATGCCGCGGACCGGCTTGGCAAATCTGCTGTGCTACGAAACCCTGCTCGCGGCCGAGGACGATGCCTATGCCTGGCCGCAATTCGACGAGCGCAATGCCTCGACCATCTGCTACACCTCGGGGACGACGGGCAATCCCAAGGGGGTCGTCTACTCGCACCGCGCCGCGGTGCTGCAGACCATGCTGGCGGCGTCCTTCGATTTCCTTCCGGGCCACCGCCACGGCACGCTCGAAGTCATGATGCCGATGGCGCCGATGTTCCACGGCAACGCCTGGAACATGCCCTATCTCTCCTGCTACACCGGCAGCAAGCTGGTCCTGCCCGGGCGGAACTACGAGCCCGACAAGCTCTACGAGCTCATCGAGAGCGAGAAGGTGACACTGACCGCGGGAGTGCCGACCTTCTGGCTGATCCTCGCCGACTGGATGGATCGCAACGGCAAGAAATTCTCGACCCTGCGTTCGACCCTCTCGAGCGGCTCGGCGCCGCCGCGCGCGCTCGTCGCCAAGCTCGAGCGCGACTATGGCGTCGAGACCATGCAGGCCTGGGGCATGACCGAGGCGCTGATGGCGACGAGCTGCTCGCTCAAGCCCGGCCATGGCGACCTGCCCTTCGAGCGCCGGGTCGATTACCGCATGAAATCCGGCCGCGCCATCTTCGGCGTCAAGACGCGCATCGTCGATGACGAGGGCAAGGAGCTGGCGCGCGACGGCACGGCGTTCGGCCATCTGCGCGCCAAGGGGCCGTGGATCGCTTCGGGCTACCTTAAGGGTGAAGGCGGCAGCGCGCTCGACGATGACGGCTGGCTCAAGACCGGCGACATGGCGACGATCGATGCCGAGGGGCACATCCTGCTGACCGACCGCTCGAAAGACGTGATCAAATCGGGCGGCGAATGGATCAGTTCGATCCAGCTCGAGGATGCCGCACTTTCGCATCCGGACGTCCTACAGGCGGCGGTCATCGCCGTGCCGCATCCCAAATGGCAGGAGCGCCCGCTCCTCTTGATCGTGCCCAAGGCCGGCGCCCGCATCAGCGCCGAGGCGATCCTCGACCATTTGCGCCCGAAAGTGGCGAGTTGGTGGCTGCCCGACGCGGTCGAGCTCGTCGACAAATTCCCGATGACCGCGACCGGCAAGGTGCACAAGCTGACGCTGCGGCAGCAGTACAAGGATTACGATCTGCAAGCCAAGGAGCACGCGTCGGCGCCGCACCGCCGCTGAGGCGCCGGATCAGACGCGGAACTTGTACTCGACGCCGGGACGGCGCTCGACATCCGGCGGGAAGTTCTCGCGCTTCTCGGCGAAATAGCGCGCGCGGTGGTCGCCTTCGGACGCCGCGTTGTAGGTCAGATAGAGGATCCGGCGCGCGCGATCCGTCAGGTTCGGCTTCGATGCGTGCGGCGCGTAGCTGTCGAAGAACAGCACGTCGCCCGGCTCGGTCGGCACCGGCACGAGGCTGAAGCCCTTCATCTCCGCGACCGTCAGCGGCCGCCATTCCTGGCCGACGAGGCCGGCGAGCCGCGCGCCATCGCCCATCTCCAGGCAGCCGTTCTCGATCGTCGCGCGGTCGATCGTAACCAGCGCGGTGACGAACATGCTGGCATAGCGCGACCAGCCGGCCTGCTGGTCCTGATGCGGCTCGAAGCCGGCGCCGCCGGGCATCTTGAAATTGATCTTCTCCTTGAACAGGCAACCAGGCGCACCGAAGAGCTGATCGATCGCCTCAGCCAGCCTGCCGCGGCGCACGAAAGCGTCGAACGGCGCGTGATGCGGGCAGAAATTCTCGATGCGCTGGATGACGCGCTGCCTTGCGTCGATCAGGCTCGGCTCGCGATAGACCATGTGCGCGCCCGGCACTTCCGGCCGTTTCGCCAGGTCGTCGGTCCAGCGCGCGAGCGCGTCGACCTCGGCCGGGGTGATGAAGCCGCGGGCCAACAGCCAGCCCTGTTTGCGGTAGGCCGCCATCTGAGGCGCGGTGAGCACCGCGCTCGGCGATCGCGACGGATCATCGCCGCCGCGATCACGGCTCGTCATGTCAAGCATGCGCCGCCTCCTGGAGCCGCGGCAGTATCTCCCGCCGCGCCCGCGCGACATCGGCCTCGAAATCGATCTCCGTCCACGGCAGGTCGCTGATGTCTTCATAACCGAAGCGATCGGGATGCGCGAGGATGAGCTCGCGGATGACGGCCTCGTATTCGGCGCTTGCCCGTCCCGCCTGGACGTAGGCGGCGGCGCGCTCGGCGAGCGCCGCCGCCATGCTCGGGGAGAAGCGGAAAAATCCCACGGATTCGCCATGCCGGTCATGGGCACGCTCCGGCGTCTTGGCGAAATCGACGATGACCTCACCACGCAGGCAGATCTTCACCGGTTCGTCGCCCGGCTCGATCGCCTGGTCGAGCAGCAACACATTCTCCGACGCCGCGCCGAGCAGACGCGCGACCATCCGGCTGTCGCAGAGCACGTCGCCATCCATCACCAGCACCGTCGCTCCCGCGGCGAGCCGCTCGCGCTGGACCGCCAGCGAGACGACGCTGCCCTCGCGGTAGCGGGAATTTTCGATGAGCGCGACAAGATCGAGGGCGCCGATGCGGCCAAGCTCGTCGCGGATGAGGTCGAGCCGATGTCCGACGGTGATGGCGATATCGCGCACGCCATGCGCATGGAGCGCGGCGACGTGCCGCTCGAGCAGCGTCTTGCCGGCGAAGTCGAGCAGGACCTTGGGCGCCGAGTTGCCGAGGCGACGGCCGACGCCGGCCGCTAGGATGATGGCGGAGAGGGACGACGCGGATGGTGCGGTCGAACGTGGCATGATGCCAGCCTGAGGCCTCCTAGCGAGAAATTTGCTCGACGACCGCCGCGGCGGTTGGCTCTGCCGAGAGGCCCTGCTCCGCCATGATCTCGCCGACGGCAGCGACCAGCCGCTCGAAATCCTCCGGCTCGAGCGCGCCGATGCAGCCGATGCGGAAGCTTTTCGCCTGGGTGAGCTTGCCCGGGTAGATGATGAAGCCGCGCTCCGCGAGGGCGGCGTATAGAGTGTCGAAACGGAAGCGCGGATCCTGCGGCGTGCGGAAGGTGGCGATGATCGGCGCCTGGATGCTCTCGTCGAGAAAGAGGCGAAACCCGAGGCGCGCCATGCCGTCGGCCAATGTCCGGAAATTCGCCGCGTAATGCGCGCCGCGCGCCGCCGGGCCGCCCTCGGCCTCGAGCACGCGCAACGCCTCGACGAGGGCGGCGACCACCTGAACGGGTGGCGTGAAGCGCCATTGCCCGTTGGTCTCGAAGCCGCGCCATTGGTCGTGGAGGTCGAGGCTGAGCGATGGCGCCACCCGCTTGGCGCGCTCGATGGCTTTCGTCTCGACCAGCGCAAAGGCAATGCCGGGCACGCCCTCCAGGCATTTGTTGCCGGAGGCCAGGACGGCGGTGATCGGCGTCTCGCGCAGATCGAGCGGCAGCGCGCCGAAGCTGCTCATCGCATCGACGATGAAGGCACGCCGCTGGCGCGCCACCACCGCGGCGACCGCGGCGAGCGGGTTCAAGAGGCCGGACGTCGTCTCGCAATGGACCAGCGCCACATGCGTGACGGCCGGGTTGTCAGCCAGCGCGCGCTCGACGGCGGCGGGGTCCACGGCCTGGTTCTCGGGCCAGCGCAGCGCCTCGACCTTGCGGCCGAGGCGATGCGCGATCTCGATCATGCGCTCGCCATAGGCGCCATTCGCCAGCACCAGCAGCACGTCCGCGGGACCGACCAGCGTCCCGATCGCGGCTTCGACGATGAAGGTACCGCTGCCCTGGAGCGGGATCGCGACGTGGCTGCCATGGCCGCCGGCAACATCGAGCAGGCGGCGGCGCAGCTCCGCGGTCATGGCGATGAACGCCGGCTCGCGCGACCCCCAATCGTTGAGCATGGCCCGGCGCGTCTCGATCTGGGTGGTCAGCGGTCCCGGGGTGAACAAGAGGGGCGGCTGGGCCATGGCGCGGCTCGCTAATCGGCTGCGCCGGCGTCGACGCGCCGGCTGGTGAGCCGCCGCAGACGCCAGCCGGTGAGCAGCATCATGAATGTCGCGCCGAGACAGGCGGCGACGACGAGCTGCGTACGCCAACCCAGCCAGATGATCGGCGCCAGCAGGTAAAGAAGATCGTCGGGATCGAAGCCGAACGCGCCGGAATAAGCCTTGCTGCCCGGGCCCTCGAGACGTTCCAGCACCTCCGACCAATAGCCGCAGACATAAAGGGCCGCTCCTGTGCAGACGCCGAGCGCGACGGCGACGCCGCCGAGCGCAGAATCCCGGAGACCGAGCCCAAGCGCGACGAAGAAACCGGAATTCACGACATTGTCGACGAGGTAATCATAGCGGTGACCGCCCGGCGTCGACATGCCGCCGATGCGCGCGAGTTCGCCATCGGCGCGGTCGAGCAGCGCGGAGACGAGCCACAGCCCGCCGCCCCACCACACCGAGGCGCCATCGGCGGGGAGCAGCGCGACGCAGGCCAGCAGCCCCGTCCCCAGCCGCAGCGTGGTGAGATGGTTGGGCGTGACCCCCGAGCCGACCAGCGGCCGGACGAGGATGCGCGCCAAACGATGGCTCCACGACGTCCCGATCACGACATCAATCCCCATCGGCCGCGGCGGGCACGCTTACGTCGTCGGCGACACGATCGACTAACCGCCGCGCCTCGATGAGCTGCCACACGAACAACGCTGGAACGCCCAAGGCGACCTCGCGTATGCGCTTCAACAAGGACAGCTCGATCGCCGCCTGCGGGCTGATGCCGAGCAGGCCGCAGACGAGCACGTAGCCGCCCTCCTGCACACCGAGCGAGGCCGGGATGGCAAAGCCGACAGCACGCAGCGCCTGACCCAGGCTCTCGATGATCAGCCCTTCGCGCAAATCGACGGACGCGCCGACAAGGTGGAGTGCCAGCATCACTTCGACGCCGCCCAGCAGCCAGGAGATCAGGTGGTAGCTGCACGCCCATACGAGCCGCCGAGGAGAGGCGTAGAGCGCTCTGATCGACCGATGCAGCCCGGCAATCTCGCCCAAGGAAGACCATGCCGATCCTCGCTCGGCGAGCCTGATCAAGCCCCGCTCGACCAGATGGAACAGGCCAAAGCGCTGCGCCGATATGAAGGCGGCGACGATGACAACCGCGAGGCCGATGCCGCCGATGATCCAGGGGGCGATCCGCGGCTCGTGCAGGCCGGGAACAAGCAGCGCCAGGCCGAGCAGCGTGAAGATGATCTGGCTCAGCATCTCCATGGTGAGATCGACGGTAACGCTTGCACCGCCCGCACCGAGCGGCACGCCGCCCTGCCGCAGCAGCCGCGCGCCGACGAATTCGCCGCCGATCTGCGCGACCGGAAGAAGATTGTTGACCGCCTCTCGGATCCAGCGAAGGGCGATGAAGGTGAGCAACCGGGGCGCCGGAGAGGGCGGCAGAAGCACTTGCCACGCCAGCGACGAGAAGAGCATCTGGACCGGGTGGAAGGCGATCACCGCGAGCACGCCCCAGCCCGCGGCACCCAGGCCGCTGGCGATCTCGGCAAAGCCGTAATACCCGCACAGCGCGAGCGCGAGCGCCAAGCCAAGGGCTGCGCCGAGGGCCAGAGAAAGTCTCATCAGGCGACGCCCGCGGCGGCGACACGCGGAGTGGCGGCGACCGTGCCGGCTTCCGCCAGGAACGCCTTGAAGCGCCGCGCCACGCTTTCGGGAGTGACCGTCGGCCGTCCGAGCTTGCCCATCGAGCCCGGCGCGATGCGGACGTGAATCAGCGCCGGCTTGGGGCCGAGCGAGGCAGCCCGATAAGCCGCCGCGAACCCGTCCAGGGTGCCACACGAGGCGGCGTAGCAATAGCCGCAGGCGAGCGCCACACCGGCAAAATCGACCGAGCCTGAAACGGTCGGCTGTCCGCCGGTGGAGTCATGGACGCCGTTGTCGAGCACGATGTGAATCAGGCCGGCCGGCGCGTAGGCGCCGATCGTGGCGAAGCTGCCGAGCTTCATCAGCGCCGCTCCGTCGCCGTCGAGCACGACGACGGGTATCGCCACGTTGAGCGCGACGCCCAACGCCATGCCCGAGGCGCCGCCCATGGACCCCACCTGATAGAGATGCTGCGGCCGGTCGGCCAGGGTGAAGAGCTCGCGCCCGCATTTGCCGGTGGTCGCGACCACCGCCGCCGCCGGATCGACCAGCGCCAGGAGGCGCTCGAGCACCGCCGCCCGGGTGGGCTGCTCTCCCGGCGTGCTGATGTCCTCGCGCCTGCCCGGGTCGGTGCGCTTGCGCGGCGCCGCCTCGAGCCCGTCGTCGCGGACGCTTCCCTGCTCCAGGACGAAAGCGAAGGGGAGTTCGTTCTGTGCCATCCGCGCGACCGCGCGCCGGAGAGCCGCCGGCAGCGCTTCCGTGCTCTTCGGGAAAGGCTCGTGCTCGACCTCGATCACGGACAGGAGCCGCTGCGTGATCTGTCCCATCAACTTATGCTGCGGCTCGTCGCCGATGCCGGGCTGACCCCGCCACGTGGTGATCAGCAGCGTCGGTATGCGGAAGGGCGCGTTGAGCGAGGTCAGCGGGTTGACGGCGTTGCCGAGGCCGGAATTCTGGCACATGACCACCGTCTTCCGGCCGGCGAGCCAGGCGCCGGCGGCGATCGCCACCGCCTCGCCTTCGCTGGCCGCGCCGACATAGGCGAGCGCCTTGCGGCTGAGCACGCCGTTGATCAACGGCGTGAGAAAGCTGCAGGGCACGCCGGTATAGAAGTCGAAGCCGTGGCTCGCCGCCTCGGCGAGGAAATCGGCGGCGGTTATCATCGGCGATCCGTCACGTGAAATTGCGCGCGTTCGAAAGATCTTCGAGCGTGTCGACGTCGAGCCAGTGGCCGGTTATGTAATGCACGAAGACGGGGTGCTTGGCCGCCAGTCGCGTGATCAGCATCGGCATGTCCGTGCTTTCGAGCTTGCCTTCGGCTTCGATGAGGTCCAGCTCTTCGCGCAGCCACGCGGCGCCTTGCGCCGTGAAGCGTGCCAAGCCGATCCATTCGCCGCTACTCTCCGCCGGCGAGAGGTCCTGAGCGACGGCGCGTAGATGGACCGGCGCATCGTCGAGATAGTTGCCGGAGAACGGTCGCTCGGCCGCGACCAAGTCGCGCGGCGTCGCGCGCGCACCCGCCAGAGCGCCGAGCGCATCGACCGCGACGACGATATCGCCATCGGACGCCAGCAGCCCATCGAGAATGTAGCGGCGGAACAAGATGTCGCCGTAGACGACGATGGTCTCGCCACCGAGCTGCCGGCGTGCGCAGGCGAGCGAGTAGACTTCGCCCGTCTCGGCGTAATGGTCATTGTCGACGGTCGCGACGCCGTTGAGAGCGATCGCTTCCTTGTGATAGCCGCGGACGACGGTGATGGCGCGGATTCCGCTGTCGGAAAGAAGCGAGACCAGCCGCTCTAGCAGCGACTGCCCGCGCACGTCGATCATGCATTTGGGCTGGTCGCGGGTGAGATCGCCGAGATCACCGCGCGACGCGGCGAGAACGACTGCCGAGGCGGTTGCCCGCGCCGGCAGATAACGCCGTTCGGCCGCCTCCAATTCGGCGTTGCCGACGAGGCGGAAGATGTCTTGGACGCTGGCCACCCGGCCTTCCACCTCGCGTAAGGATTCATCCTCCCAGATGCGGCGACTGGTGTCGCGCATCGCCGTGATCGCCGCGCGCAAATTGTGGTTCGCCCAGATGACGGTGGATATCCCCGCCTGGCGGAACAGCGATGTCGGCGTCGAGTGATAGGTCGTGGGCACGATGATCAACGGGCAGCGGTTCTGCCAGCGCTCGGCGAAGGCCAGGATCTCGCTCGCCGTCTTCTGCTTGGAATGGATCAGGATCGCATCGGCGCCGGCGGCGTGATAGGCCTCGGCGCGCAGCAACGCCTCGTCCAGCCCGTACCCGGAGATGAGCGCTTCGGTGCGCGCGACAATGACGAAATCGTCGTCGCTCTGGCTGTCTTTTCCGGCCTTGATGCGCCCGGAGAACTCCTCGATGCCGGCGAGAGGCTGTCGCTCGCCGACGAACGAGTTGGTCTTCGGGAAGAGCTTGTCCTCGATGCAGACGCCGGCGACCCGCCGCTCGCACAGTTTGCGCACGAGCCGTCGCACATTGTTGAAATTGCCATAGCCGGTATCGCCGTCGACGAGGATCGGCAATTTCGTCGATTCGGCCATGAACTCCAGCACTTCGAGCACCTGCGTCCAGGATGCTTCGTTGCTGTCGCGCAGGCCAAGGCTGGCGGAGATCGACAGACCCGACGCCCATATGCCGGGAAAGCCGGCCTCTTCGACGATCTTCGCGGAAAGGCCGCTATGCGCCTCCATGAGGAATGTCATGAAGGGCGAGTAGATCTCGGCGCGAAGCGCGGCCGCCCTGCCACGCTGCTGACGATCCGCCGCGCTATCCTGGGTCGCCGGCTCTCGGGGAAAGCTGACCATCTATCGCCTCGCGCGCTACCTTCGGGTGGGACCAAAATCGTGAGTCGGATGTTTCGGCCCTTCAGGACCTCCCCGCGCTTGATGGTAGAAAGGCCGCGGGGGGCGTCACTATCAGCAGAACTATGGGGAAAAAGTCAACATTGTGACAGCCCTCCTCGGACCGGCCGTGCAGCACCGCGAGGCGAAGTACAGGGAAACCCGGACGACGCTGATGCGCACGCACGCGCCCTAAACCTGAGATCGGAACGGCGGCTGACAAGGGGGCAGCGCCTGGTTTTCGGCGCGGGACGACGTGTTCCCGCCGAAGGCCCCTCGCCTCGCACCTCGTCTCGCCTCTATTTCGCCGCGCACAAAGTCGCGGCGATCGTCTTTCCAACGACACCGCTCTAGGCGCCCGATCAACCGGACCTGCGACACCGCTCGCGCGCCGGCGAGCAGGCCGTCGCGGTTGGCGCGATCCAGGCATTGATGAGGCCTTTGCGCTGTCGGCGTAGGCGAGGAAGACGGTGGCGTCGTGCTCAGCGGCAATGTGGCTGCGAATAGCCGCCACGGCTCGATCGTGCAGCGGCCGACTGCCAGACAACTGAACGTTTTCTTCAAGGGGGCCCATTCGCGCCGCGGTTGACATGTCCGTCGCCCTCGATGACAATTGATTTTTCATAGATGCGCCGAAAACTCGGGGTCACGCCGGGATCAAGGGGGAGGAACCATGGCGAACTCACCACGAATTCCGGAGCGCGGCCACCGGGAGCTGACACCCCGTCCGCAGCGCATGCTCCGCTCGTTGCGACTGGCGGTCTTTCCGGCCGTGCTTCTCGCGACGACGGCGGCGGTCTCGGCGGATGATTGGCGCGACCGCCACGAAGAGCGGGTCGAGCCCGTCGTGCTCAAGACCCAGGGAAGCTTTCTCGTCGGTGGCGCCGTGGTCACGAACCCCGGCACGTTCGACCCGATCGCGCTGACGCCGGACGGGCAGACCATCCATGGCGACCACGCCTATGCGCAATACCAGATACCCTTGAATGCGCGGCGATATCCGCTGGTCATGTGGCACGGCGGCGGCCAGTTCAGCAAGACCTGGGAAACGACGCCCGACGGCCGCGACGGCTACCAGAATATTTTCCTGCGGCGCGGTTACTCGACTTACATCATCGACCAACCGCACCGCGGCAATGCCGGGCGGGCGACGATCAACGGCACCATCGCGGCTGTGCCGGGGCCCGGCGCGACCGGCGAGCAAGGCATCTTCATCCGCTTTCGCCTGGGCATCTGGCCGGATTACTTCCCGGGGGTGCAGTTCTCGCATGACCCTGCCGCGCTCGATCAGTGGTGGCGTCAGCAGACCCCGGACACGGCGGCGACGAGCAACGATGTCGCCACTGCGCCAGTCGCCGCCCTATTCAACAAGATCGGCCCGGCGGTGCTGATCACGCATTCGGCGAGCGGCGTCCTCGGCTGGATAACCGCGACCAAGAGCGACAACGTGCGGGCCGTTTATGCCTACGAGCCGATCACTCAGGTCTTTCCGGTGGGACAGGTGCCGCCCCCGGTCCCGGCGGGACCCTTGGGTCCGATCACCGGTACGCCGATCCCGCTGGCCGACTTCATGAAGCTGACGACGATCCCGATCGAGATCATCTGGGGCGACAATTTTCCGACCGCCGGCCAGCCCGCCTCCGTCTATCCGGACATCGAGATCTGGCAGGGCCGGATCATCATGGCGCAGGAGTTCGTCAATTTGATCAATGCCTATGGCGGCCATGCGCACCTCACGCACCTGCCGGACATCGGCATCTTCGGCAACACCCATTTCGCGATGTCCGATCTGAACAGCCGGCAAATCGCCGATCTCTTGGCGGATTGGCTGCACGACCACCGTCTCGACAAACGATAAGGCTCGGTGCCGTCCCCGGTGGTGCCGCGCCAGCTATCCAGCACCTTGTTCAGCCTGACGTGCGGAAGAACGCTGGTGAAGCTGCTGCTGGCCCGCGGCGCTGAGTGCGCGGCTCGCGCCGGGCTACAGCCGCCCCTGCTGCAGCATCGGTTGCGGCGCCCGCGCGCAGCCGATCAGGCAGGGCAGATCCGTCGGCGACAGGGAGCGAATGCTCTCGATCACGCGGCGCGGCGCGCCCGCCGCATCGCCCGGTCCGCCGTTGCCGGCGAGCGCGAGCCCGATCATGCCGACGCACAGCAAAGCGGCGACACCGGCGGCGAGCTGGGCCCGCTTGCGGCGCCCCTTCATCGCGCGCGCATTCTCGAGCCCGTCGATGGTGATCTCCAGGCGGCGCCGGTCGAGGTTCCAGATCGAACGCTGGTGCTCGTGCAGCAGCTCGAGATCGGCCAGGTCGCGCTGGTGCCGGCTCGCCTCTTGCTCGTACTGCGCCTGCGCCGCTTGCGCCGCCGACTGTGCCTCGGCAAGCTCTGCCTTCATCTGCCGCAGGGTCTCCTCCCACGCAAGCCGCTCTTGCTCGCGTGCGATGACAAAGCGCCGTAGCAAGGCGACGAGCCGGTCGCGATCGCCACTCTCGACGATCGGCCGCACGACGCAGTCGACATGACGCTCGGCCTTGATGGTCGCGACCAACCGGCCGATCCGCGCCATGGCCTCGCTGCCCGCCTGGCCGCTACCGCCAGGCACGGGCGCGCGCCCACGCTCGCCGCCGGACAAGCGAGGGGCGCGCGCGGTCTCCGCTGTGTCAGTACCGGGAACCATGGCCTTCCCAAATACCTTAAGCCTTTTTTCGACTATGGCCAGCCGTGGTTAATCAATCCTTTCGCGTGCGGCAATCGCCTCTGCCCGCCAAGGTAGCGGCTCGGCCAGCGGCACGACGATGCCCGGCAGAGAAAGGACGCATCAGGGAACCACCCGGTCCCGGCTGGCGGCGGAGCGGCTCATGCCTCCGGTCGCCGCCTCCTGCTCCATGCCCCGAGCGGGCTATTCGAAAAGTAGCGGCAGGCGCCGCCTGTGGAACCTTCGCGCTGGCTGAGACGTATGTTACGAACCCGTGACACGACGATGACCGGTAGAAAAACGAACAAGCGCTTGCCGGAGCGCGATTGCTTGGGGCGGAGCCATGGAAGACAGAAATCGGTCGGGCACGATCGATGGTCCCGTTCGAGCTTTCAGCGCCACGGCGGCGACCCGGGCGGCGGCAAGCATTCTCGGTATCGCGCTGTCGCTGGTCGTCCTCGGAATGCTCATCCGCGCACGCATGACGGGCGTGCTCATCCTCGACAGCCTCGGCGAGCGGCTCACCAGTCCCATGGCGCTAGTCCATCAAGTTCTGGTCGGCACCTATTGGGATGTCGTCGTCGTCGTTGTCATCACCCTGCCGTTCTTGTGCTTGACCTACGCCCTGCGCCGCAGCCTGCGCACGCTGCGCGTCCTGCGCGGCACTTATTGGCTCGTGGCAGGTTTCATACTCGCAGCCGAAGCAGTCAACCCAACGGTCGTGTACTATCTCGGCACGCCCTTCACCGTGCAATGGCTCTACTATTCGGATTTTCTCAGGGGACTCGACGCCCGCAACTCGCTTCTAAGCCTTCTCGACGCCAGGATCATCGCCGTCGCGTTCGTCGGCCTGGGTGCCTTCAGTGTGCTCGCCCTGATCCTGCGGCGCTTCGTCGAAGCCGCTTTGACCCGTTCGTACCGCCATCGGCTTGTTGTCGCCGTCACCGCGCTTGTTCTCGCGTATCTCGCGGTCGGATATGTCGAGTTAGATCGGCTGGAGCTGCGACGCTCTGTCACCGCCAATCCGGTGATCGTGTTCGCCGACTCGCTGCTGCCGCACGACGCGCCGGCCATCTACACGATGGCGACGCCAGTGGACTCCGACGATTTCGCGCAGGTGGCCGAGCGCGATCCTGGACCGGCCGCGTCGCCCGGCGTGCCGGCCTCGGCTGGTATCAAGAACGTGATCGTTTTCGTCCTCGAATCCGTGCCATCGAAATACGTCGAGGCCTATGGCGGCAAGTTCCCGGTGACCCCGGTGCTGAGCAAATACCGCTCGCAAGCCATGATGTTCGATACCATCTACGCGCACACCGCCAACACCAATGTCTCGCTCGTCGCCCTCCTCACCTCCACATACCCCTGGCTGTCGACACGGTTCGTGACGCGGGAGTATCCGGATTTCCCCGTCCCTTCGCTGACTGGCGAATTACGGCAGCGTGGCTACCGCACGGCCTATTTCACCTCCGCCGACGGTCGCTTCGACGGCCAGGATGAATTCCTGGCACAGCACGATGTCGAGGTTCAGGAGGATTACCGCAGCATCCCCTGCGACCGCTCGATCAACGCCGCCGGCTTCGAGCAGACCATCCATGACCTTGTCGCACGCCAACAGTATTTCGAAGGCGTCCACGACGACTGCACGGCCGAGGCCCTGAACCGCTGGATCGATACGGAACGCGCGCGCCCGTTCTTCGCGCTGCTCTGGACCTTCATGACGCATCATCCGTATTTCGTCGCCGGCGAGGAGACCGATTTCGGCGTCGAAAATGAAAGCCTCAACCGCTATCTCAACGCCCTGCGCGTCGGCGATGGCGCGCTCGGCAAGGTGCTGCAACACCTCGAAGACACCGGGTTGGCCGATTCGACACTCGTCGTCGTGCTCGGCGATCATGGCGAGGCGTTCGGCCGCCATGGACAAGTGGCGCACGCCGCCAACATCTACGAGGAGAACGTCCACATCCCGTTCTTCCTCATCAATCCCCGCGCCTTCAAGGGCGAGGAAAGCGGCGTGGTCGGCGGCATCGTCGATATCGGTCCGACCATCCTCGACATCCTGCGGCTGCCGCTGCCGGGGGACTGGCAGGGCCGCAGCGTCTTCGCGCAACAGCGCAGCCCGCGCACATATTTCTTCACGCCATGGGCCGACCTGATCTACGGCTACCGGCAGCACAGCAACAAGTACATCTACAACGTCACCACTAATGAATTCGCCCTCTACGACCTGTCTGCCGACTCGGATGAGAGCCGCAACCTCATCGGTGAGCACCCCGAAATGAGGGACGAGATCACCAATCGCCTCGCCGCCTGGATCCAGTACCAGAACCGGCTGATCGCCAAGCTGACCTCTGTCGCGGCCAACCCGTCCGGCGGTAGCGAAGCCTCGCCCCGTTGAGGTCACCCCCATCGTGTTATAAAGAACACACCGCCCGACTTCGCGAATAGCCGGGCGCGGGAGGGATGACCGTGCAGGACCTCGATCCGTTCCGGATGCAAACGCGCTCGTGGCTGGAGGCGAATTGCCCGGCGAGCATGCGCACGCCCATGCCCGATGACGAGATCGTCTGGGGCGGCCGCCGCGCCAGCTTCAAGAACCCGGATGCGAAGCTCTGGCTCGAGCGCATGGCGGCGCGTGGCTGGACGGTGCCGACCTGGCCCAAAGAATATGGCGGCGGCGGCCTCTCGCCGGACGCGGCGCGCATCCTCGAGGAGGAATTGCGCCGCCTGGATTGCCGCCCGCCGCTGCAGAGCTTCGGCATCTGGATGCTCGCCCCGGTGCTGCTCGAATTCGGCACCGAGGAGCAGAAGCAGATGCATCTGCCGAAGATCGCGCGCGGCGAGATCCGCTGGTGCCAGGGCTATAGCGAGCCCGAGGCGGGCTCCGACCTTGCCGGCCTCAAGACCCGCGCCGTGCCGCAAGGCGAGCATTTCCTCGTCAACGGCCACAAGGTCTGGACCTCCTACGCCAATTTCGCCGACTGGATCTTCTGCCTGGTGCGCACCGATCCGATGGCGAAGAAGCATGAGGGCATCAGCTTCATCCTGATCGATATGGCCGATCCCGGCGTGCGCACGCGGCCCATTCGCCTCATCAGCGGCGCCTCGCCCTTCTGCGAGACTTTCTTCGAGAACGTCCGCGTGCCCCTGGGCAATCTGGTCGGCGAGCTCAATCAGGGCTGGACGATCGCCAAGCGCCTCCTCGAGCACGAGCGCAAGATGATCGCGTCCATCGGCCAGCGCCAGCGCGGCGCCGAGCGTCCGCTCGCCGACATCGCCAAGGCGTACGCCGGCGCCGAGGGTGGCCGCGTCGCCGATCAGACTTTGCGCGAGCGCATCGCGCAGCAGGAGATGGATCAGCGCGCCTTCCAGCTCACGCAGCGCCGCGCCGCCGAGGAGGAAAAAGGCGGCGCGCCCGGCCCCGCTTCGGCCATGTTCAAGTATTACGGCACCGAGCTCAACAAGCGAAAATTCGAGCTGCTGCTTGCCTGTGCCGGGACGCAGGCGTTGGGATGGGAGGGCGACGGCTTCGCCGCCGACGAGTTGCGCATCGCCCGCGAATGGCTGCGCTCCAAGGCCAACTCGATCGAGGGCGGCACGTCCGAGATCCAGCTCAACATCATCGCCAAGCGCGTGCTTGGCCTGCCGGACTGAGGCACGCCATGGCGCTGACGCTCGATAGCGACGCCGCGCTGGTGCGCGAGACGGCGCTTGAGTTCTTCCGCGAGCGCGCTCCGGTCACGGCGCTGCGCAAACTGCGCGACGAGAAGGACCCGACCGGCTTCTCGACCGCGCTATGGCGCGAGATGGCGGCGTTGGGCTGGGCCGGTTTCCTCGCGAGCGAGGAGTATGGCGGCACCGATTTCGGCTGCGTCGGCTTGGGCCAGGTTTTGGAAGCCGCCGGGCGCAGCTTGGCGGCGACGCCGCTCGTGTCGACGGCGCTGATCGGCGCCAGCGCCTTGTCGCTGGCCGGCAGCGCCGCGCAGAAGCGCGCATACCTGCCCGCGCTGGTCGGCGGCGAGCGCCTCGTCGCGCTCGCGCTCGAAGAAGGCGCGCACCACGCGCCCTTCCGCATCGCCACGGCGGCGCGCAAGAGCGGCAAGGGCTGGCGGCTCGACGGCGAGAAGCGCTTCGTCCTCGACGGGCACGTCGCCGATCTGCTGATCGTCGCGGCGCGCACGGCGGGGAGCCGCGACGAGCCGCAGGGCATTACGCTGTTTCTGGTGCCGGGCGACGCCAGTGGCGTGGTGCGCACCCGCACGGTTATGGTCGACAGTCGCAACGCTGCCATCATCCGCTTCGACGGCACCGACCTCGGCGAGGGCGCGGTCCTCGGCGAGGTCGATGCCGGCGCCGGGATCCTGGAGCGCGTGCTCGACCGGGCGCGTGCGGGGCTCGCCGCGGAGATGCTGGGAAGCGCATCCGAGGCCTTTGAGCGCACTGTGCTGTATCTCAAGGACCGCAAGCAGTTCGGCGTACCCATCGGCTCGTTCCAGGCATTGAAGCACCGGGCCGCGCAGATGTTCTGCGAGATCGAGCTGACACGCTCCGCCGTCATCGCCGCGCTCTCGGCGCTCGACGCCGGCGATGCCGGCGCGGGCCGTCTCGCCAGCCTTGCCAAGGCCAAGGCCGGCGACGCGTTCTTTCTCGTCAGCAACGAAAGCGTGCAGATGCATGGCGGTATAGGCATGACCGACGAACACGAGATCGGGTTCTTCCTTAAGCGCGCTCGGGTTGCGCAGGCGAGCTTCGGCGATGCATCCTTCCAGCGCTGTCGCTATGCCGATTTGAGCGGGTACTGACGTGAATCGGGGCCTGGCTCTTCCCGCCGGTGTGACCCAATAGCGCGCTCCGGCGGAAAGGTCACGGTCGCGGTCGTCCCCTTCCCCGGCTGTGGGACACCACTATAGCGTTAAATACTCAACAGATTATCCCGTTGTCCGGGCAGCATCGTCGATCATGAGTTGTATGCCGGAGCGTCCCTGCCAATTGTCGGCACGGAGGTGGCCGGCGAGGTGGAAAGCGCTTCCCTGGCCATGGAGCAGTGCGGGGCCGAGCTCGCCCTCGAGGCAGCGGAAGGCGATCGCCTTGAGGCGCCCGCCACCGGCGCCGTCGCCGAGGATGCAGCGCACATGCTGCGTGCCAACCACGTCGGCGCGCAGCACGCGCAAGTTGGCGAGCGCAAAGCGCGGCTCGGCATTGCCCGCGCCGAACGGACCCAGCCGCTCGACCAGCTCGACCAGGTCCGGGCCCGCGGCGCCGGCGGCGAGCATGCCGTCGATGCCAAGCTCCGGCATCAGCGCGTCCGTGCCCAGTGCCGCGGCCGCGCGCTCGACGAGAAAACCGCGCAGCGCCGGGAGCTGGGACACGGCAACCGTAAAGCCTGCCGCCATGGCATGACCGCCGCCGTTGAGCAGAAGCCCGGCCTGGCGCGCCGCGATCACCGCGGGCCCGAGGGCCAGTCCCGGCACCGAGCGGCCGGAGCCTTTGCCGATCCCATCGGCGACGGCGACGACGCAGGCCGGGCGGTTGTAGCGCTCCTTGAGGCGGCTCGCGACGATACCGATGACACCGGGATGCCAGCCCTCTCCGGCGGCGAAAACCAGGGGCGCGTTGCCGTCACCGCTCTCGACCTGGTCGATGGCCTGGGCCAGCACCCGCGCCTCCAGCTCGCGGCGCTCGGCATTGAGCGCATCGAGCTGGCGCGCGATGGCAAGGACGGCGCAAGGGTCGTCGCTCGCCAAGAGCTGGGCGCCGAGATCCGCCTGGCCGACCCGGCCGCCAGCATTGACGCGTGGGCCCAGGATGAAGCCCGCATGATAGGCGTCGAGCCGCTCGCTAATCCCGGCCACGTCGGCGAGCGCCGCGAGCCCGGGATTGCTGCGCCGGCGCAGCACCTTGAGGCCTTGCGCCACGAGGGTACGGTTGAGGCCGGTCAGCGGCACGACGTCGCAGATCGTGCCGAGCGCCACCAGGTCGAGCCACTGCATGAGGTCCGGCGCCGGCATCCGCTCATACCAGCCGGCGTCCCGGAGCGCGCGGTTGACGCCGACGACGAGGAGGAAAGCCAGGCCCACCGCGGCAAGCACGCCATGCGGGCTCGTCTCGTCGACGCGGTTCGGATTGATAACCGCGAGGGCCGGCGGCAGCTCGGGCTCGGCGATGTGATGGTCGACGACGATGACGTCGAGACCCGCCGCCTGCGCCGCGGCGAGCGGCTGCTGCGCCGCCGTACCGCAATCGACGGTGACGACGACGGCCGCCCCTTCGGCCTTGAGGCGGAGCAGCGCCGGCGCGTTGGGCCCATAGCCCTCACGCTGGCGGTCGGGGATGTAGACGCGCGTGCGGGCGCCGACGGCGGCGAGAAAGCGCTGCAGCAGCGCCGCGGCGGTGGCGCCGTCGACATCGTAGTCGCCGAACACGGCGATGATCTCGCCGCCGGTGATGGCTCGCGTCAGTCGCCTGACCGCGGCGTCCATGTCCTTGAGATGCGCCGGGTCGGGCAGATCGTCGCGCAAGGTCGGGTTGAGGAACCGGTCCGCCTCGGCGGCGCCGATACCGCGCGAGGCCAACAGCCGTCCGACGATCTCCGGCAGGCGCAGCTGTTGCGCCAAGGCCAGCCCGGCGCGATCGTCACCGGCGCGCTGACGCCAGCGCCGGCCGCACAGCGAGCGCTCGACGCCGAGAAAGGCAGGCGATCCATCGGGCATGGCGTCCAGGATCGATGACCGCCCCGAGTCGCGTCAATGGCGCAAATGGCCCCGGACTCCATCACGGAGGGTCGCGCGGCGCGCACACGCCCACGAAATCCGCGGAAAACTTGAGTTCGTCGAAATCGGGCAGCGGCCGGTTCATGTCGCGATAAACCTCGGCAAGCTCCGGACTGCGGCGCAGCAGCGCCTTGGGCAGCTCGATCAGATCGTCGATCATTGTTGTCGGCAGCGTCCAGGTGGTGCCGAACTGCCAGAATTTTTCGCGACAGGGCCGCGCCGGGATCATCTCGAAATCGATGGTGACGATCCGGGTCTTCACCGGCTTTTGCGTGTCGAGGTTGCGGGACACCGCGTTGCGGGTTTCTGGCCGATTGCTCCAGCACGTCCGCGCCAGGCTGATGCCGGGCGGCTGGTAGGTCGAGCTCGGCGTGGCGATCGCCTGCAACTCGGCCGACAGGTAATTCTGCGTGTCGAGGATCGTGTTATCGAGGGGCGTATCGATCACCCGGAACAGTGAGGACGCGACGTTCGGCGGGTAGATGCGGCTGTCAATGCCGGCGGGCGAGCGAGTACGCGCGTTGACGACAATGAAAACGACCTCGCGCATCCGCTCATAAGCCGGCGGCCGCGGCTTTTTCAGGCGCTGGAAGATGCCGGGCGCGCACTCTGCCTCGTCCTCCAGCGCCAGCGTCGATTGCACCCCGAGGTTGTCGACGAGCCCGCCATCGATGAGATGCAGCACCTTGTCGTTCGCGTTGAGACCGAGATCGAGATATTCACGCGCCTGACGCGCGCCGCGGAGCGCCGCCAGGCCATCGGAGCGAGGCGACGGAGCCTTCGCGCCCGAATTGTCGGATGCGTCGTATTGGGCATAGCCAGCGATCCAGCGCGGCGGACCGCGGTCGAGCCAGGCCGGATCGCGGTGCGCCGCGCAATCGCCGGAGTAGTTGCTGAGGCCGATCGGCGAGAAGACGATGGGAAAATTCGCCGACGCCGCCACGGCATAGGCCAGCTCATAGCGGTCGAGGTCCGAGCAAATGAGATCGAAGCGGTTTTGCGTGAAGGGAAATCCCGTCTCGTGGCCGAGATCGGTGGCGTTGAGGATAACGAAGGGTTGGTTCCGCTCGTTCTGGTATCTGCCCTTGACCGCCGCGTAAGTCGCATCGCCGAACAGCCGATCGGAGAAGAACTCGGCCAGAACGTCGCTCCGCTGGTAGGTAGTGAAGGCGTATCGCATCGCCGTCAGCGGATTGAGGCCGCGCCAATAGAGGCTCGCGATCGCATCGTCATTGCGCAGGAATTTGCCGAGATCGTCCTCTTGGTCCGCCGGCCCCAGACCGCCTTGGCCCTTGAGCGCGTACCACGCCGCCGTAACCGAGCCGCCGGAGACGGAGGAGATGACGTCCACTTCGTCGAGCAGCGTGCCTTCCCCCGATGTCGCCGGCAGCCGCTTGAGCGCTTGCAGCGTGCCATAGGCGAGCGCCGCCGCGCGGACCCCGCCGCCGGAGAATGTCACGACGATAAACGTGTCGCGCGCCGATTTCCGCGGCGCAAAGCGATAGCCGAAATCCGGATCATAGCGGCAGGCCGCCGCCTCGCCGCCGCACAGCCGCGCATTCGTGACATGAGCGAAGTGGTCGCAGGCGCACAGCGCCAGCAATCCGAACGCGACCGCCGCGCGTTGCAACAGCCTGGTCATAGCCAACATCCGCCGCGAGATGTCGAACGGGCTCTATAAGCGCATTGGGCTCCCGCCACAACCGAAGCGCGCGTTTCGGCGCTGCCGGCAGATCAGCGGTCGTAGCTGGGTTTGCGCTCGAAATTGTGCTGCGCCTCGACGAAGCGCACCGTGCCGGTCTTGGAGCGCATCACCATCGAATGGGTGATGGCGCCGCCGGCGAAGCGGCGCACGCCCTGCAGCATGGTGCCGCTGGTGACGCCGGTCGCCGCGAACATGACATTGCCCTTGGCAAGGTCGAGCAGGTTGTATTTGCGATTGAAATCGGTGATGCCGCAGCGCTGCGCGCGGCTGCGCTCCTCGTCGTTGCGAAAGATGAGGCGCCCCTGCATGAAGCCGCCGATGCAGCGCAGCGCTGCCGCCGCCAGCACGCCCTCGGGCGCGCCGCCCGACCCCATGTATATGTCGACGCCGCTCTCCGGCCGCGACGTGGCGATGACGCCGCTGACGTCGCCGTCGGAGATGAGCATGATGCGCGCGCCCGCCTCGCGCACCTTGGCGATCAGCTCGGAATGGCGCGGGCGGTCGAGGATGCAGACGACGAGGTCGGAGACGTCGGCGCCCTTGGCCTTGGCGAGGTTTTTCAAATTCGCCGCCGGCGGTTCGTCGAGATCGACGACTTCGCCGAGCCCGCTACCGATGCCGATCTTGTCCATGTAGACATCTGGCGCGTTGAGGAAGCCGCCGGCCTCGGCCATGGCTATGACGGCGAGCGCGTTGGCACCGCCCTTGGCGGTGATCGTCGTGCCCTCGAGCGGGTCGAGCGCGATGTCGATGCGTGGGCCGTGTCCGGCGCCCACCTTCTCGCCGATATAGAGCATCGGCGCCTCGTCGCGCTCGCCCTCGCCGATTACGACGGTGCCTTCGATGGCGAGGCTGTTGAGCGCCTTGCGCATGGCGTCCACCGCTGCCTGGTCGGCCGCCTTCTCGTCGCCGCGGCCCATGAGCCGCGACGCCGACAGCGCTGCCGCCTCGGTGACGCGCACCGCTTCGAGCGCCAGATTGCGGTCCATCGCTTCGTTCTGCGCCATGACTGCTCCTGTGCTATAGGTTCTCGACGCGGATCATGCGGGGCGGCTCCAGCACCGTCTCGAGCCGGCCGATGCGCTGGAGCGCGCGGCGCATTGCCGCCTCCTCGGTCTCATGCGTGGTCAGCACCACCGGCACCGCCTCGCCGGGGGCGCGGCCGCGCTGGATCATCTGCTCCATCGACACCTGCTCATCGCGCAGCGCTGCGGCGATGTCGGCGATGACGCCGGGGCGGTCCAGCACCATGAGGCGGACATAGGCGGCGCCGTAATGCCGCGCGATCGGCGACGACGGGCGCGTTTGGAGGGTCGCCGCCGGCACGGCGAAACTCGGCGACCAGCGCCCGACCGCGATGTCCAGGAGGTCCGCGACGATGGCCGACGCGGTCGGCTCGGCGCCGGCGCCGCGGCCCTCGAGCAGCACGCGGCCGACGAAATCGCCCTCGACGACCACGGCGTTGTAGACGCCCTCGACATGGGCGATCGGCGTCGCCCGCGGCACCATGCAGGCATGGACGCGCTGCTCGATGCCGTGGTCGGTGAGCCGGGCCAGGCCCAGGAGCTTGATGCGATAGCCGAGCTCGTCGGCGAACTCGATGTCGAGCGCGGAGATGTGGCGGATACCCTCGACATGCACACCCTCGAAATCGACGGCATTGCCGAAGGCGACCGCGGCGAGCAGCGCCAGCTTGTGCGCGGCGTCGATGCCGTCGATGTCGAAGCTCGGATCGGCCTCGGCGTAACCGAGCTTCTGCGCCTCGGCCAGCACTTCCTGAAACTCGCGCCCGGTCTCGCGCATCGTCGTCAGGATGTAATTGCAGGTACCGTTGAGGATACCGTAGATGCGCCGCACGTGGTTGGCCGCCAAGCCTTCGCGCAGCGCCTTCAGGATGGGGATGCCGCCGGCGACCGCCGCCTCGAAGGCGAGCGCCACGCCGCGCGCCTCGGCGAGCCTGGCCAGCTCGGTGCCGTGATGGGCAAGGAGCGCCTTGTTGGCGGAAACCACGTGCTTGTCGTGGGCGAGCGCACCCGCGACCACCTCGCGCGCCACGCCGTCGCTGCCGCCGATCAGCTCGATTACCACATCGATCTCGGGATCGGCGGTCATCGCCACGGCGTCGCCATACCAGCGCACGGCGGAGAGATCGACGCCGCGGTCGCGCCGCTTGTCGCGCGCGGCGACGGCGGCAACGACGAGCCGTCGCCCACTCCGGCGCTCGAGCAGATCGGCATTGCGCTGCAAGAGCTGCACCGTGCCGACACCGACGGTGCCGAGGCCAGCGACAGCGATCTTCAGGGGGGCTTGCACGCGGTCGCCGGCTCCCTAGACGTCACTGTCCGGTTTGTAGCGCCGGGACCGTCAAGTTGCGACTGTTTTATCGGCGGTTGGGCCGGTGTCAGAATTCCAGCAGGACCTCGGCACGATCCTCGCCGAGCCCATCACCAATCGGCGCCGCCTGGACGACGATACGGTTGGAGGCGAGGCCGAGCTGCGTCAGCGCCTTGGCCACGACATTGGCGCGTTCGATCGCCTTGCTGAAGCTCGCCAGCTCCTGCTGCGCCGCGTCGGCGCCGTAACCGCGCCGGCCATAGCCGACGACGCGGACGACGCCGCCATGCTTGTCGTAGAGCTTGACGACGTCGCCGAGCCGGCGGTCGTCATCCGGCGTCAGCGTCAACCCGTTGCCGGCGAACTTGATTTCCGCCGCCTGCAGCGAGACGGAGCCCGGCTTGCTCGGGCGCGGCGGCGGTGTGGCGATGGCCGGCTCCGATTCTTGCGTGCGCGGCACGGCCTGCAGCGGCGGCGAGAGCGCGGCCTGCTGCTCCGGTGGCTTCACCGCGGTCGGGGCTGGCGCGACAGCCGGCGGTTGCTGCGGCAGCCGCGACGGATCCAGCGCGGCGGTCTGCTCGGGCAGCGATTTTTGCGCATCGCTCGGGCCGAGCGACGGAGGCCAAGACCCGGCCTGCGGCTCGGGCGTCGGGGGAATGGCGATCGGGACCGCAGCCGGCGAGTGCTGCGGTGGAGGCGCCGGACTCAGCGCCGCGGTCTGCTCGGGCGGCGATTTTGGCGTAT
>WNFE01001805.1_pt1 | contig 26615 bp, 27 predicted proteins | sample 5400451 | NCBI WGS metagenome assembly WNFE01 (sample SAMN13153344, study PRJNA577476) | soil metagenome | isolation source: 200 cm saprolite under Douglas fir tree site 2 hole 2 | place: USA:California | collected 2015-04-18
TGATGAAGTCCAGCAGCGGCGGCCGTTTGTCCACCGGGTACAGCGCGGCGCGGATCTCTGTGGCCACCACCCCGCTGACGTATGGCGCGCCAAACGAGAAGTCGCGGTCGATGACGCCTATCGCCCCGAAGCGGCTGAGCGTTTTGGCCAGTTGCTCGGCCGGGAAGGGCCGGAACCAGCGCAGGCGGACGAACCCGACCTTCTTGCCTTCCTTGCGCATCTGCCGAATGGCCACTTTCACCGGCATGGACAGGGTACCCATGCCCACCAGCACCACATCCGCATCCGCGGTCTGGTACTCCTCAAAGAACGGGTTCCCATACGACCGGTTAAAGATGCGCTCGAAGTCGCGGTAGGCTTCGGGAATGACCACGTCGCGCGACCGTTTCATGGCCTCGTCGTTGTGCTTGCGCAACTCCATCAGCCAGTCCTCGTTCACCTGTGGCGCGATCGTGATGGGGTTATCGGGATGCAGCTGCAGGTCACCGCGACTGTATGGTGGCAGGAAGGCGTTCACCCACTCCTGCGGGGGGATTTTCACCATCGACTGCGAGTGGGTGAGAAAGGCCCCGTCGCAGGCGATCGCGCAGGGCAGGAACACCCGGCGGTCCTCGGCGACGCGGTAGGCCATCAGCGCGGTGTCGAGCGCCTCCTGCGCGGAGTCAACCCAGACGAGCTGCCAGCCAAGGTCGCGGACAGCCAGCGCGTCATTGTGTTCAACCCCGAAGGCGCCGGGGTCATCCAGGGCCCGGTTCCCGACCATCGCCACCATCGGGATCCGCAGGGCGGGGGTGACGGTCAGAGCTTCAAACGCGTACATCCACCCGACGCCGCTGCTGCCGCAGAAGACGCGCGCTCCTACGGCGGAGGCGTGCTTGACAATCTCAAACTGGGAGTGTTCGGACTCCGCCACGATGTACTCACAATCCAGCTCCCCGTTGGCCACCAGCTTGGCCACGTACTGCATCACCGTGTCGTACGGGCGGATCGGATACGCGGTGATGACGTCGACGTCGGCCAGCTTGCAGGCGACCGCGATCGCCTCGCTGCCGCTGATGAGGGCTTCTTTCTCCTGCTGCGCCTTCTCGATGACTTTCGCCATGCTCATCCTCCGATCGGCCCGTGAGGTTTTCTTTACACGTTACCCCGCACCGGACTCGTGGGGGTCGGTTACCACCTGCTCGCTAATCTTTTCATCCCCGGTGTCCACGACGCCCACCTTCACGAGATCCTTGATTTCCTCTTCGTACTGGCCGCGGATGCGGAACCCGTGCTCCCGTGGCGGCAGGTGCGTAATCTTCTCTTGCACCCAGGTCTGGTACCCTGTCTTGTCCTTCCTCCAGGCTTCCCACTGACTGGCGTTGTCCGCGAAGGCCGTCTCGTTCACCATCGTGATGCAGTGCTCGACCGGACAGACCGCCTCACACACACCGCACCCGCAGCACGATTCCATATTCGCGTCGTAGTACGCGTCGGGGGTGACGTCAAAGCAGGAGTCGGGACACTGGAGCCAGCACAGCGTACACTTCACGCAGGTATCGAAGTCCACCACCGGGCGCATCGTGCGGGTGGAGAACTTCTTGAAGGTCGGGTTTCGGTCGGGCCGGAACCCGCCGGCCTGCTGGGTCTGGGGATCGGTCATCGCCTTGCCGGCGGGGATCGCCGGGATGGTGAGGCCTTCGCGCAGGTCCTGCCACTTGGGCAGCTCAAACGAGTAGGGCGTTTCGGGGTTCCCCTCGCTCGGTCCCACGACACGCATCTCCACCCGCTCAAAAGATTTGCGAGCGGACCTCACTTTCAAGTCGTCATGCCACTCTTCTTTAATCGCCAGCTCCACCGCGTCCAAGCTGAGTAACTCAGGGAGCACCTTGGCGATAGCCCCGAGGATCCTCACGTCGGTATGGTCGTCCTTGTATACCCACAGGCCGGAGAAACTGGGGATGCCGCGCAACAGCGCGAGCTGGTATGGGAAGTCCTTCCGGTGAGTCATGCCGATAATGGTGTCCGGGTCTTGCATCGACGTCACGATCAACGTCCCGCCGGGCTTCAGGAGGCGGTTGATGGGCTGCAGACCGTACCACGCCCAGGACTCCACGCCCTTGCACAGCGTGTCGTCGACCGAGATGCTGATATCGGTCTCCTTGGGTTCGTACTTGGCCATCCCTTCCTGCAGCGTTTCCTCGTCGGTGGCGATGATGGCAAAGCTCTTGGCGGGGATCCCGTTACGCTCGGGGCTATCCCCGTACCGTCCAAAAGAGATCCCGATCTTGCCGTCGTGTTTGGCGGCGAGGACAATGCCTCGGCTGATATTCTTCGCGAGGTTCTTCTGGAAGATTCCGCGGTACACAATCTCGACTGCAAAGAGGCGTCCCACAGGTTACCCTCCCACGTGTTGTGTCTGCAATCCCAGCACGACGGTTTCGATTTCCTCTAAGTGCTGGCGCATCGCGCCCTCGGCCGCCTGGGCATCGCGGCGGCGCATCGCCTGGAGAATCCGCTGATGCCCGGCCAATGACCGTTCTGGTCGCCCCGTGACCTGGAGCGAGCGTTCGCGGCTCTCTTTCAGCAAACCCATGAGGACGTCGACCACGCGTAAGACGACCCGGTTGTTCGCGGCCGTCGCGATCGCGTAGTGAAATTCAGAATCCGCCTCGATCGCCGACTCCCCTTGTGCGACCCGATCGCGTTGGCGGGTGACAATCTGGGCGAGTTTCTCGAGATCTTCCTCGCTAGCATGGAGGGCGGCGCGGGCGGCGAGGCCGGGTTCAATCATCTTGCGGACATCCATCAAATCGGCCAACAAGGTCCGGTGGCGGGCCAACAACGAGGCGACAGGGGTGACGAGCGCATCAGGGCTGAGATCGCGGACGACCGTGCCCTCCCCCTGTCGGGGCTCGACCAGCCCGACGAACTCAAGAACGCGGATGGCATCGCGGACCGAGGTGCGGCTGACACCAAATCGCTCGGCGAGTTCTCGTTCCGGGGGTAGGCGATCACCAGCGCGCAACCGCCCGTCGGCGATTAGCCGCTGGATCTGGGCAACGACTTCCTCATAGACACGAGTCCTGCGGACTGGTGCCAGCTCATCTGTAATTGTGGGAGCGTGGGAGGAGATCGCGATCCTCCACGACTGCGGAGTGGGAGTGGTCTATTGGTTAGACCACTAACACTCTGGCACACGCGCCGCGCGGGTGTCAAGGGGAAACTGACGGTAGCGACGAGGACGCCGGCCTCGTCCAGGCCCGGTCCTAGATCCGCTCCCACGTCTCCCGCCAGCTGGGAGGGAGCGGCAGATCGGCGATCTTAGCGTAGAACACCCACATGCCATGGTGCAGGGTCTCATGTTGCAACAACCGCAACAGGTGCTGTCGAAGCGTAAGCGCCGTCTGTCCCCACTCAATGGGGCCCCCTAGTTGGTCGGGGCTGAGCCCGCGCAGCGCGTCGAGAAGGTCCCCATCCAGGTGACGCATGTAGGCCTCAAGGTTTTCCTTTGACTGCTCCAATTTACGCTGCCGGGGCTGAGGAGAGATCTCCATCCGCCCGCTGCGGATCGCCGCGATGTAACGCTCTTGCATTTCGGCGGCGTGACGGAGTTGCCGAATCAGCGTCCCGAACTCCGGCTGAGGGGAGAAATTCATCACCGGATACGGCAACGCGTGCAGCAGGTCATACGTGAGGCGGCGGGTTTGCTCCCACGTTTGCGCCCACTGCGCGAGTTCAGGAGTGGGGAGCGGGTCGGTCACGGCTCTCCTCGACCTATGGCGACCTGGGGAGGGCGCAGCGTCGTCGGGGTATCGGGCGTCTTACTCAAAACCTCAGTCTTCTCTCCCGGGACGCAGGCGAAGGCGGCTACGGTTTCACACCGCTGGGGAACTTCGTCGTGTAGGCGGCCGCCACGTTGGATACCGAAAGGAAAATCCGTGCGCCCACGAGATCCCGGGTCAGCCGGTTCCACGCGGTCGGATCGACGTATCCCAGCCCATACTGCCTCGCGGCCGGAGTCTGGATGACCGATGCCAGGAAGTCCATCCCGTCGATCTCGTGGGCCCGGTCCAGGCTTGGGTTGTACTTGAGGAGGATCCCCGCCGCGTCCTCCCGGTTATCGAGGGCGTACTGGAACCCTTTGTAATGTCCCGTGACGAACTGCTGGACGATCTGCGGGTACTCGCGGACGATTTTCTCGGTGGTGAAGAGGACATTTTCGGGCCACTGCATGCCGAAGTCATCGGCGTAGGAGTACACGAAGTATTTGTCCTTCACGACGCGCTTGGCGACCAAAACCTCATTGTAGCCCATGGCGTGGGCGAACTCATACTGTCTGTTCATCCAGGCCCCGATCGTGGCGGGGTCTCCCTGCTGGGTGACGATTTTAATGCGCTGCTCCCAACCCGGACCGATCATCGCCTTAATCTGTTTGTCGTATCCGCTCCAGGTGCCCACGGTCCCCTTCACGTCTTTGGGCGAGTTCAATGGCACCCAGGAGAGTAGGTGGAGCGCCGACTTCTGAAAATCGTGCGCCACAACCACGAGCGGGAGCTTTTGTGTTTCCCGCGCCTCTAGAACGTTATAAGGGTAATCGATGCCGAAGACGATCTCGCCGGCGCGTGCCAGGGTCAGGACGCGCTCGATGGGCGATTGCCCCGGACTGCTGACGATCTGCACCTGGAGGTTGCCAAAGTACCCCTTGTCCATGCTGACGGGATCGCCCATCGACTCGCCGGAGATGGGCCAGAGCTCAATAATCGAGACCTTCGGCCCCCCCTGCGCGGCGGCGCCGGCGACCATGAGCAAGGCCGCTCCCAGCGCCACCACTACGGATTGCACCCGCGACATGCGCCACCTCGGTTTCATCGAAAGTGAATCTACGACCCCGCCCCTCCCCGTTCCCTCCTGGCTGTCTAAAGATCGGGAACGATCAACGTGGGAGGCGTGGTCCTCCCTAGACTACAGCAGCAACCGCTGCACACCCGGACGAGGTCTTGTCGGTCTTTTACCGCGCGAGCCGGCGCAGGTGAGTCTGAAAATGTCCTTCAATCTGAGCGTGCAGGGCGGCGAAATCCGTTCCAGGGTCTGTGACCACGTCGCGGGCCACCGCCAACGGGGCCGTCAACTCCCACCCCCCGGACAGATCAGCGTGGATCGACTGCGCGTCTTCCGTGAGCTCGACTGTGGCCCCCGGTGCCATTTCCGCTGCGACGGCGAGGATCTGCTCCTGCAAGCGCTCGATCCCCAACAGCGTGTACATGACTTCCAACGCGCGGTCGCGCGCATCGGCGGGACTGCGGCCCCGTACGGGGCTCCGCGTCAGGAGACGTCCGGAGTCCAGAACCGTGACGACCGCATTGTACCGCCGCGAGCTATCCGGCCCGTTGATGACGACCCGGAGCTGGCGGCCGTAGACTGTGATGATTTCCGGATCAGTCACAATCACCTTCCCGTGCGTCGATCAGCCGCTGCTTTCCACGGATCCGGAAGCCTCCCCTGCGGGATGACCGTGTAGAATAAACCGGTAATGCTCCGCCGGGTCGATGCTGCGATGCTCGCCATGGTCATCGTCTGGGGCGTGAACTTCCCGATCGTGAAGATCGCGCTCCGTGAGATCTCGCCGATGGTCTTTAACGCCCTGCGGTTCAGCGGCGCCATCGTCCTGCTCTGGACGATCGGGGCACGCGAGGGCACCCCGCCGGTTCCGCGCGCCGCCTGGCCGGGCATCATCGCCCTCGGCCTCCTGGGCAACGCAGTGTACCAAATCTCGTTCATTCACGGTCTGGCCCGGACGACGGCCGACAACACGTCGCTGATTTTTGTCATGGTCCCGCTCTTTGTGGCCGGCCTCTCCGTGGCGCTGCGGATCGAGCGCGTTTCTCCGCGGACGTGGATCGGCATCGTCCTTGGCTTCGTGGGCTTATTCTTACTTGTGAGTAACCCCACTGGACGGCACCTCAGCCGCGCGACGCTGGCGGGCGATGGTCTGATCCTCCTCTCTGTGCTGTGTTGGGCCGCGTACACTGTCTTCTCGCGCCCCTTCCTGCGCATCATGTCCCCGCTCCAGTTCACCACACTCACCATCACCGCGGGCACCCCCGTGCTGATCCTCGCATCGCTGCCGGAGCTCGTCCGGCAACCCTGGGGAGCGGTGAGCTGGGCATCGTGGGCGGCCGTTGTCTTTAACACGGTCTTCTCCCTCTCGCTCGGTTACATCATCTGGTACGCATCGGTGCAGGCAGTCGGTGGACCCCGCACGGCGGTCTACAACAACCTCGTCCCGATTGTCACGGTTGTCGCCTCCTGGGTGCTGCTCGGCGAGACGCTGGGCCTGCTCCAGGCCGCTGGCGCGGCGATCGTGCTCGCGGGCGTGTCGCTGGCCCGAACGTAAGCCCCCGCATCCCCCCAAGTCTGTCACCTTAGGCAGGCGGGCAGAGACCTGAATGACCCCTGCGTTCACGGAGGTTTGAGGCATGCCGGTCCGTTTGACTTCAAGCCTGACCCTCATCGTCTCGCTCCCACTCACCTCCGCCATCACAGCGTCATGGTGATCCTCGCGAACGCTTTCGCACGACGGTTGTCACACTGTCTGGCTGCGTTGCTCGGCATCCTCCTACTCGTTGCTCCGACCCGCACCCTGGCCGCCTCAGAGTGGCAGACGTTTACGCATCCCGATTTGGGATTCACCCTGAGCTATCCCGGGGGCTGGACCGTATCCAAGAACCCAACCGGGATTGTGTTCATGGCCATCGGCCCCAGCTCGGCGAGTGTGCCGACGTTCAAGATGAACATCAACGTCTCTTACGAGGAAGTCCGCGCGAATACTCCTTTGGACCAATACGATGCCCAAAATGAGTCCGGACAGGGGATGCTGTTCCATGGGTACCAACGACTGCGCACGGACAAAACGGTCATCGACACGTATCCCGCGCTGATCCGCTATTACACCTGGACGAATGGCGGGACCGAACTCTACCAAATGCAGTTGGTGACGGTCGCGGGGACCCACGCGTACGTGGTCACCGGGACGACGGCAAAAGGCTCCACGAAGTTGGCCGATGAGCTCCAGCTACTCGTTAGCATTCTGTTGACCTTCCGACCGCACTAGCAGAGAAACTTACTATGTGGCGGCAGTCCCCCCCCCACCGGCCTCTCCACCCCCTCCCCCGTATTGCCGGACCGGTGCACGAAGATCGCCTGACCCGGACACACTTCGTCCGGCTCATCGCGATCGCCGTGATGGGGGCCACTCTGATGCAACTCGGGTACGTCGCCGCACTCGGTGGACACATCGTCCCCCCGGGTGCGATCGCCGCCCGGCCGTTGGCGGGCGTGATGACATCTACCCTACGCGCCGAGGCTGAGGAGAGGCGCGCGGCCGTTCCGGCTGCGCCACGGCCATCCCCGCACGATGTCCGTGCCATCTACTTGACGTCGTGGGCCGCCGCGACGCCCGCACTCGTGCGCGAGGCGCTGGCCTTAGCGCAGACGACCGAGATCAACGGCGTGGTCATCGACATTAAGGACTACTCGGGTGTCGTGGCCTTCACGACCCACAACCCTCTGATCGAGGCGCTGGGGAGTGACCGATCGCGCATCGACCTCGCGGCCCTTACCGAGCAGTTTCACCGCCAGGGCATCTACGTGATCGTCCGGATCGCCGCCTTCCAAGACCAGCACCTACTTACTGTCAAACCGTCGCTGGCGGTGCGGGACGCGACAGGACAGATCTGGCGCGATCGGCGGGGGTTGGGCTGGGTCGACCCGGGTTCCCCGGAGGTGTGGACCTACCTAGTTGAGATCAGTCGCGCCGCGGTGCGGGCCGGCGTCGATGAATTGAACTACGACTACGTCCGGTTCCCTACCGATGGCAGACTCGAGGACATGCGCTTCCCCGTCACCGACGCTACTCATCAGTCTCGACGACAAGTCCTGCGGCGATTCTATGAGTACCTGACGACGGCGTTGCGCCCCACCAGGGTGCATCTCTCCGCAGACTTGTTTGGATATGCTACGGTGCGTCCGGATGATCTGGGGATCGGCCAAATCCTCGAAGATGCCTTCTTGTACTTCGACTACATTTCTCCCATGGTCTATCCCTCGCACTACGCGTCCGGATTCCTACAGTTTGGCAATCCGGCGGAGCACCCCTATGAGGTTGTGCACTACTCGTTGCAATACGCGGAGAAGCGTCGCCATCGGTTTGCGCGCCTCCTGGGGACCCTACCCGAGGGCGTCGATGGAACCTCTCCGATCGACCATGTGGCCAAGCTGCGCCCGTGGCTGCAAGCTTTTGATATGGGGGCGGCATATCCGCCCTCCGTCATCCGCAAACAGATGGACGCAACCTATGATGCCGGTCTGACATCCGGCTGGTACCTATGGAACCCCGCGAGCCGCTATCACGCTGCCACGTTCCTGCCCGCACGCCGCGAGCAGACCAGCCCCCGCTGAGTCCCGCCACTCCCTAACGCAGGAAGCGCCATTCTCAGCGAGAAACCCAAGGCATCTTGTCGTGTTCCGTGCATCTGAGGGAATCTGTTGGCGCAGCGCGCTGCGTGGTTACAGAGAGGGTTTCGTGCGCTGCCCGTGGCGCCGGCGCCATCCTCTTCGCCGCCTTGATGGTGTCAACCGGGATCGCGGCTCCCGCTCCGTTCTCCGTCATCGGCAAAAGGGCACCAAACTTTCTCCTCATCGATCAGGACGACCATCGCGTTCAGGTGGATCAATTCCGCGGCAAATTCGTGCTACTGAACTTCATCTATACACACTGCACCGATGTGTGCCCCCTCACGACTGCCGCCTTAGCCCGAGTGCAGCGCGAGTTGGTGCTCCGCGGATGGTGGACCAAGGACGTCGTGTTTCTCACCATCACGACCGATCCGCTCCGGGATACGCCGACGGTGTTGCGCGCTTACGCCACCCGCTACAAGGCGGATGTTCGCGGGTGGCACTTCTTGACGGGCGATCTGGGCGCGACTCAAGCCGTCTACAAACAGTATGGAATCGCAGTGCAAGCGCGCAGCGGGAACCTCCAGGACCACACTTCGCCGACGTTTGTCATCGATCGCGACGGCGTCGTCCTCGGTGCCTATGGCACGAACCTAAATCCGGATGCGATCGTCCATGACCTCGCCCAGCTTCGAGCGGGTGGATAAGCCAATCGATGGGATCGATGGGATCTGACGCAGAGGGAGCGGCGTGAGACGCACCACGGTGGCAGGACTTGTGCTCGCGCTTATCCTGGCAGGAGGAAACGCGCCCAGCACGCCCGCTTTCGGCGCGGTACGCACGTGGACGGTCACAGTCGGGGGGACCACCAGAGATTTCAGCGTGTGGTCCAACGCGTTTTATCCGCGCAAGATCGAGATTGCCACTGGCGATACCGTCATCTGGAAGTTCGCAGGGGTTCATAACGTCGCGTTCTTGGGGGGAGAAAAGTTTCCCGCGCTGTTCGTCTCGGAGGGGGATCGGCTCTCCTTCAACCCGCTTGTTGCCTTCCCCGCGGGGGGCACGACCTACGACGGCACCGGCTACCACAACTCCGGCATGTCCCCAGACAACCCTGCCCTCTTCGTGAAGTACACCTACGCCCTGACATTCACCAAGGCGGGCACGTACGACTACGTGTGCGTCGTGCACGGACCGGGCATGGGCGGCACGGTAGAGGTGCAGGATCGGGTCTCGGGAGCGCCGGCGTCAGCCGCCGCACAGGGAGGGCGCGATCAGGCGGCCACGCTCCGGGCGGGAACGGCGGCCCTGGCGGCGTGGAAACCCACCAGCCAAGGCTCCACGGTGGTGGCCCCGATGGTGGGGAGCATTGCCCTCGGCTACTCGCTACTGCGCTTCTCGCGCCTGCCGCTGACCGTGACTCGAGGCGCGACCGTGACGTGGACGATGCAGGATCCCTTCGAGATCCACACGGTGACCTTCACGAGCGGGCAAAAACCCCCCGACTTTGTGCTCGTGCAACCGCAGCCGAAAGGTCCGCCCAAGCTCATGCTCAACCCGAAAACCGTCGCCGTAACCCCTCAGAAGACCTACGATGGGAAAGGCTACGTGAACTCTGGCCTCCTGTACTCAACCAGTACCCCGGGGAATGTCCCGCGCAGTTACAGCCTTACTTTCACCACGCCTGGGCGTTACGAGTACTGGTGCATTGTCCACGTGCCCGAGGGCATGAAGGGCGTCATCATCGTCCGGTAGGCGCCGATGCCCCGACTCCTGGGGTGGTGGAACAGGGCCGCGCGGCCCCTCAAAACTTACGCGGGACGCCGCTGACTTGCATCCGCACGGGGACCCCCTGCCACGTATGCGGGACTTTGGCCCGCACAGGGCTCGCGGGTTCAACCACCATGACAACGATCTCATAGCGGCCCGAGCCTCGTTTCGCGATCCCGGCGCCCACAAATCCCTCCTCGGCGGAGAGCGCCCTGACCAGGGTCTCCTTTGCCCGCTGGACCTTCTCCGGAAGACGTGCTGCCATGCGTACCGGTTCCCCTTACGCGGGGAGGCTCACAGCGAACTGGCGCAAGATGCGCGGGATGGGAATCGCAAACGTGACGGTGTCACTTCCGGCGAACAAGAGGCCGACAACCCGTCCAGCGGCGTCCACGATGGCCGAACCTGAGTCGCCCGGCCGGCTAAACGCGCCCTGAACACCTTCGATGACCATGACATCGTCCATCCGGACGACCCCCTGTTCGTAGCGAATATTGAATGCGTCGAAGTGCAGCGTGCGGACGATGCCCTCCGTGACGCCGGTCGTCCGCCCAGATTTTCGCACCAGCAGGTTGAGCGTCGGATCGTCCGCCCCGGTCGGGTCTCCCAGGCCCAGAATCGCAGGGGCTCCTGTCATCGCGGTGTCGAATTGCGCGATCGCCGCATCCATCAGATTGGGGGTATTGTTGAACACGAGGGGCACAAAACGCGCGAGCGTGGCGACGCGATCGCCGGGGCCGCCACCATCCAGGGTCGCCGGCTGCACGACGCTGGCGCCCTCGCTCGCCCGATTCTCGTCTGCGAGCACGTGGTTATTGCTCAACACGTAACGGGCCGGGGGAGTCGCTTGGTCAGAGACGATCACGCCCAGGGTCCCGGCATAGCGCGCCTTCACCGCCTCGGGTCCCAGACTCCCCGACACGCCTCCCGGCACCGGACGATGCCGCTGCTGATTGGGAATCTGGAATTTTTTGGCGTAGCCCACTCCCTCGATGTCCGTAGGAATCCCACCAATCGTCGAGGGGATCCGCTCAGACCGTGCGATCTTGCCCTTGGTACTGACGCTTCTTGCGCACCACGGCTGCGCGGAGAATCTGCCGGGTCACCGCAGGCACTAAGCGGTCGCGGAGGCTCGTCTTTGCGAGCAACAGATCAGCGGTGATCTGGCCAAAGATTGATCGACTCACGTAAAGACTCCTGACCCTAGCGGGATGTCGCCATCTTCTTAAACAACTGGATCTGGCCGAGATGGTAGCCCGTGTGTTGCATCGAGTGCATCACCGCCCACGCGCGCGTCGCGCGCCGCCGGCTGCCGCGCAGCTCGACCTCGACTTCGGTCATGAGGTCTGCCCCTGTGAGCTTCTGCACCACCTCGCGCACCTCTGTATGGGCCCGGCGCAGGTCGTCCACCAACGGCCCTTTTGAGAGTCGCTCGCGTCCAAATTCCGCGCTGCGGTCACGTTGCATAGCCCGGCCCCCCGCAACCTCGCCGATCCAATAGCGTTCAGATGCGGCGATGTGACGCAGAAGGATGCCGATCGTGTTGCTCAGGGATGGGTGGACCCAGTTGATTTCCTCCTCCTTTAACGGGTCGACCGCTGCAAGAATATCGGCATGCAGCAGGTCCAGAACCTGAGTGAGTGATGCCCCTAACGCATCCAACGAACCACCTCGTGTTTAGGTCATGGTGAACACTCGCCCCGCAAACCGGAGCGCAACTAACTAACTGTATTCGACACACGGGGAGGGAGGAGTGCGTCTCAGAGATATCGAACACCTGTTCGCATAGGTCCCTTCGCATGACTCTGGATCAGATTCTCGATCAGCTCAGAGCGAATCCCCTCCGCGCGTCCCGAATCGCGGCGTGGCGAGAGTTCCCCGCCCAACCAGCCCAATTCGCGCCTTTCCCCACCGCGGTCGCCCCCGCGCTTGCGGGGGCGTTGCGCCGGCGGGGGATTGCCTCCTTGTACTCTCACCAGGCTGACGCATTCACGGCCGTGCACCAGGGCCGGAACATCGTCGTCGTCACGCCGACAGCTAGCGGAAAAACGCTGTGCTACAACCTGCCCGTCCTCAACCGTATCCTCGAAGAGCCCGGCGCGCGGGCCTTGTACCTGTTTCCCACCAAAGCACTCTCCGCCGACCAAGTGGATGAGTTGCACCAGTTGGTGAACACCCTCAGTGCCGACATCAAGACCTACACGTACGACGGGGATACGCCCGCGTCCGCCCGCCGCGCCATCCGCTCAGCGGGCCACGTCGTCGTCACCAATCCCGATATGCTGCACACGGCGATCCTGCCGCACCACACGAAGTGGTTGCGTCTGTTCGAGAACCTCCGCTACGTCGTCATCGATGAGCTGCACCAGTACCGCGGGGTCTTCGGCAGCCACGTGGCCAACGTCATCCGCCGTCTCCACCGGATCTGCCGATTCTATGGCAGCGCCCCGCAGTTCATTTGCACCAGCGCGACCATCGGGAATCCCCAGGAGCACGCCGAGCGACTGCTCGGCCAGCTTGTCACACTCATCAATCGCAGCGGGGCGCCGTCCGGAGAGAAAGTCATCGCGTTCATCAACCCTCCGGTCGTGAATCGCGAACTGGGTATTCGCCGCGACACATTGCTGGAAGTTCGCGATCTGGCATCAGATCTGATCCGCAACATGATTCCGACGATCGTCTTTGGACGCAGTCGGCTGGCCGCCGAACTCCTGACAACCTACCTGACCGAACTCGCCCGCGAGCACGGGCACGACCCAGCGATGGTGCGGGGGTATCGGGCGGGCTATCTGCCCTCCGAACGCCGCGCGATCGAGCGGGGGCTACGGGAGGGAACCATCCGTGCGGTGGCCACGACCAACGCGTTGGAACTAGGCGTGGACATCGGGCAGCTGTCGGTGGCTCTATTGGCCGGGTACCCCGGGACGATCGCATCGACCTGGCAACAGATGGGCCGCGCGGGCCGCACGACCGACCTCTCCGCGGCATGCCTCATCGCCACCAGCAACTCCCTGGACCAGTACCTCATGAACCATCCGGAGTACTTCTTCGACCAGTCGCCTGAGCACGCCCTGATAAACCCTGACAACTTGCTGGTGTTGACCAGCCACCTCAAATGTGCGGCATTCGAGCTCCCCCTCGAACACGCCGAGCCGTACGGGGCCGCGGTCCCCGTCGAGATCCTGCAACACCTCCAGAGACAGCGCATTGTGCACGACGATGGGCAGCGCTGGCACTACGTGGCCGAACGCTTCCCGGCGGAGGAGATCAGCCTGCGCGCGGCGTCGACGGAAAATGTGGTCATCATCGATGACACCGATCCCACCCCTCACGTCGTCGGGGAAGTCGATCTCGCCTCCGCCCCCGCCCTGGTACACGAGCACGCCATCTACATGCACCTGAGCCGCCAGTACCATGTGGAGCGGCTGGACTGGGCGCAACGCAAGGCGTACGTGAAGCGCGTGGAGGTCGACTACTACACTGACGCGGAGATCGCCGTAGGCATCACTGTGCTCAGAGAAGACGCCACTGCTCGCGGGCGGCTGCCCCGGGCGCACGGCGATGTGGTCGTGACCTACCGCCCCACGATCTTCAAGAAACTGAAACTCTTTACACAAGAGAACATCGGCTGGGGGCGCATCCATTTGCCGGAGACGACAATGCACACCACGAGCGCGTGGTGGTCGATCGCCCCCGAGAGTACCAGGCTCGAATCGGTCCCCTGGACCAACGACCGTCTCCAGGGGGCGCTAGCCGCACTGTCTCATGCCCTCCACAACGTCGCCCCCCTGTACTTGATGTGTGATCCTCACGACCTCGGCCGCGTGTACGAGATTCGCTCCCCGCACACCGGCTCTCCCACCATCTACCTCTACGAACGCGCCCCCGGCGGCGTGGGCCTCGCGGAGAGATCGTTCCGTCTGCACGATGATCTCATCGCCTCCGCGCGTGACCTAGTTGCCTCCTGCGCCTGCGAGCGGGGCTGCCCGAGCTGCGTCGGCCCAGTTCTGGACGTCGGCAGCACGGGCAAAGCCGACTGTCTCGCCATCCTGCGCGATGCGTGCGCGACGGCGATGGCCACGGCGTGAACCGGGACGGCATGGGGACCGCAGGATACGACATCCACACCCGCACCTGGCCTCTCGACCGTGTCCACGGGGTGCACTCGCTCGCCGACGCTGTCGAGGTCGGACGCGCCGCGGGGCCTGCCGGCACCTCCGTCGCGTGGCTCGACACGGAGACCACCGGCTTAGCCGGGGGGACCGGGACCTACGTCTTCCTCATCGGCGTAGCGACGGTGGATGACGGCGGCATCAGCCTCACTCAATACTTCCTCCGCGACCTCGCCGCCGAACCTGAGATGCTCGATAATGTCGGCACGCACCTCCATCGCTTCGACGCCCTCGTCACATTCAATGGCACGCGGTTCGACCTACCGCTGCTCCAGACCCGGTTTCTCCTCTGCCGCATCCGCGCTGGCCTTGAAATCACTCACCACCTTGACGTGATGGGCCTGGCACGGCGATTGTGGCACCGCCGTTTGGGCGGTTACAGCATGGCGCTGCTTGAGCAGACCATCCTGAAGGTCGAGCGCGCCGCCGATGTCCCCGGGTGGATGATCCCGTCCCTGTATGTGCAGTTTTTGCACACGGGCGATGTCGATCTTCTCGAGCCGGTGTTCGCCCACAACGCGCACGACATCCTCTCCCTCATCGCGCTCCACGGGATCGCTGGAGATGTCCTCGCCCATCCGGAGCGCGTCCCCGTGACGGTCGACTGGTTTGGCCTGGGCCGTCTGCTCGACGAACGCGGCCGGGCAGAACCCGCGTCTGAGTGCTATCGGCGGGCTCTTGAGGACGAAGGCGACCCCGGCGTCCGGCGCCGCGCGGTCACCGCGCTGGCCCGCCACTACCGCCGGACCGGGCAACGGGCTCCGTTGCTGACCCTGTGGGCGGGGGAGGTCGAGCGGGGCGTGCTCCCGCGCTGGCTGGCCTTAGAGCGTCTGGCGATGATCTGGGAGTGGGAGTTCCGCGACCCCCACCGCGCCCTCGCATACGCCGACCAGTCCTTCGCCGCTCTCGGTAGCAACCTTCCCGCACTTCAGCAACGGCTGATGCACCGCCGACAACGACTGCGGCGAAAACTGGCCGCCACAGAATCCACCCCCGACTCTCGCAATGGTGCGGCGAACCTTAGATGGACTTCAGCTCAAACCGAAGGGCGGATATTCATCGCGAAGTAGGGCAAAGTACGCCACAACGCGGTAGGTCCAGCGGTCCACGCCCACGAGGAAGTCAAACAACCCGCGCGGGAACTGCTCCGTGAAGAGAATGGCGAAGAAGGCGATGATGTACCCAACAATTGCCGCGATCCACAAGGCAAGTAGGACGATGTAATGCGGGACGAGTAGCAGCCACTTCACAAAGATCAGCCACCGCGAGAGATGTTCCGGATAGTCGACCTCATAGGTCACGGGGTACGCCCCGGGGGCCCAGCTAAATGGCGGGTACGCGTCGCGCATCAACCCTGTATAGACGCCCACCTGCGCGCTCCATCGCGCCGTCCCCACCCACAAATCAAACAATCCGCGCGGATAGCGTTCGGTGAAGAGAATCCAAAAGAACGCGATACCCGAGCAGGCCAACTGCAGAGGCCCAAAGGCATACCGGAGGAGGACGTAGTGTGGTACAGCAAGCAGCCACTTGACAAGGACCATCCACCGCAAGAACCGCCCAGGATACTGCACGTCAAAGCGAACCGGATAGGATGCGGCCGTGGCCATCGAGTCACCCCCGATGCTAGAGTAAGTCCACAGGTGAGTTCGGGATGACTGAAGCTTTTTCCGCCAAATTTATCCGCGTCATCGACGCCAACCGCTCCGTCAAAGACGAGCTCGCGGCGGCGATTCAGCTGCAATCCACGCGTCGGCGCATTTCCGTGACGGATCTCATCAATCCGCGCAAAGCCTTTTTCAGCCGCACGCATCCGGAAGTACCGCCGTCCGCGGACCGGGCACAGGCCATGCTGGCCGGCACGGGCTTTCACAACGAGTTCGAACGCGCGGTGTCTACCGAAGAGTTCGCCGAGCAGCTGGTGGAGTACGAAGGGATCGTGGGAAAGATCGACATCTACGAGGACCTCCCGGTGGAACTGAAGACGACACGATCTCTGCGCCCCGGGCTGGAATCCATCTACCCCCAGTACGTCGATCAGTTAGGCGCGTACGCCGTGATGACCGGACGGATGAGCGGTCACCTCCTGCTCTATGGCCGGGGAGAGTTTGGACGACCGCCGGAGCTCCGCGCATTCCAGGTCGAGTTCACGGATCTTCCGGGCATTGGGACCGAAATGCTCCACCGCCGCGATCTCCTTCGCCATGCGTTAGAGACGGGCGACCCGACCGGCCTGCCCCGCTGCATCTGGCTCGGTCGGTGCGAATACCAGGAACTGTGCGGTTGCGAAAGTGCGCCGGAGATTGGCCCGCTTGTGGGGGCAAGCAGCGTCAGCATCCACCCTGACGAGCAGTTAGAGACCCTGTTCGCCGGCCGACTACAGATGGGCAAGGAGCAGTTATCCGGCTTCCGTTTCTACCACCTCGCCTTCCCCCGCAAGGCCGCCTTCGGTCTCCTTGACGATGGCGACGACGCCGCCCCGACGACGCAGGACCGGCTGGGACAGTTGAACCGCCGCGGTTTCTTCCGGGCGCTGGACGACGTGCTCTACCGAGGCATGCCCGGGGCTTTCACCAGCGTTCCGGTCCGAGTCGGGAAGCTGGCTGACCGTGTCCGCCTCTGCCGCGGTGTCCCCACCATCCTGAAATCGTCCAAGGCGCGGGACTTCATCGAGCGCAAGCGCCTGCCGGCCGAACGCCCGTGGAATGTAGACACGCTGGCCTTCCAGTGCGCTCTCCTCGGAGCGGAGATAGGCCGGCTAGTCCTGTACTACGAGGCCATCCCAGAAAACAAGTTCATGGTCTATGACGTGATGTTCTCCGACCTCCCCGCAGTCCGCGCTGAGCTCGAACGCCGTCTTCACCTGCTGGAGTCGGGAGCACCTCCTGCGGAGCTGCCACCCTGCCCGGCCTGGATGGCCAAGAACTGCCCCTATCGGGATCGCTGTGGCTGCGGAGACGCCGCATAACACGCCCGCCACGTTTTCTCAAGCCATTATCCCCGGTCCGCGCGGCGCAGGGCCCCCTCAGGTCCCCCGCGAAATCATCCTCATGGAAATTTTCCGCCCTGAGGACGTGCCAGCTGAGGAACCCGAGAACATGCCCGGCGTCAAGATCCGCTGGGTCATCGACCGCAAGCGTGGCGCCGAGAACTTCGCCATGCGCGTCTTTGAGGTCGACCCCGGCGCGGCGACTCCGTTACACAACCACTGGTACGAACAGGAGATGTACATCCTGGACGGTCAGGGAGCCCTGGTCAGTGACAAGAGCGAGTCTCCCATTAAAGAGGGCCACGTCCTCTGGGTTGCCCCTTATGAAAAGCACCAGATTAAGAACACGGGACAGACGACCCTAAAGTTCATCTGCTGCGTGCCACAGAAGACAAAACCATAAGTCTTTTCCTCGATGTGATCGGGGGAGGGAACCTGATGTCGTGGCGTGCGCTTGTCGCAGTCGCTGTGCTCGTGCCGCTGTCCACTGCCGGGTGGCAGATCCCCGCCGCTGCCCAGCGCACCCCGGTCGCCATTACGGTATGGTTTCCCCTTCCCACCGGCGGGTCGCTGAAGGAAGCGATGGACGACCTCGTCGCCCGGTTCAACAGCGCGCAGACCGACGTGAAGGCGAACTTGGAACTCACGGGGGACTACGGTCAGAACTACCAAAAACTGCAGACCGCCATTGTCGCGGGCACCCCGCCGGATGCCGCGATGATGGAATTGATGCAGATCCCCGAGTTCGCGCAGGCGGGAGTGCTCGCGCCGCTGGACGACTGGGCCAAGCAGTCCGATTTCAACTTCTCAGACATTGCCCCGGCCTTGCTCGGGAACTCCTACTGGAAAGGCCGGCTCTATGCCCTCCCCTGGCAACGGTCTACGACGATGATGTACTACAATATCGACGCCTTCAAGGAAGCGGGGCTCCCGGAGTTCTCACCCCCTGCGACCTGGGACGACGTCCAGCGCCTCGGGCCCAAACTCACCGTGCGGCAAGGCAGCCAAATCACGCGCTATGCGATCGAGGGGAATTTTAATCAGGACTGGTTGTTCGAAGGACTTGTGTACTCCTATGGCGGCAAGGTGATCAGTGACGACGGGAAGCGCGCGGTGTTCAACGAGGCGCCGGCCGTGCGCGCGCTCACGATGCTGCGCGACCTCTCCAAGAAAGACCGCACCCTAAACGTGAACCCCAACTTCTCTCAGATCATCGAGAACTTCATTGCGGGGCGGACGGCGATGATCGTCCACAGTTCCTTCGCCCTGTCCCTCATTACCACCAATGCACGTTTCCGCTGGAGCGTCGCTCCCATTCCTGCGGGACCCGCAGGGCCGGTCCACAACGCCGGCGGCGGGAACTTTGTCCTCTTCGCCAAGACCACTCCGGAGCGGCAGCGGGCCGCCTGGGAATTCCTGAAGTGGATGACCTCACCCGCTAACACAGCCTTCTATTCAATGCGCAGCGGCTACCTGCCCGTGCGCGTGAGCGCGGTCGAGAACCCGCAGCTGAAAGAGTACTACCGCTCGTACCCTATGGCCAAAAAGTCACTGGAGATTTCACTGCGATACGGCCGAGGGCGCATGATCGTGCAAAACGTCGAAAAAGGCGTCCGCCAGTTCCTCAACCCCGCCTTGGAGGCCGTGCTGCTCGGCAGCGCGGATCCTCAGCAGGCGCTCGACGACGCCGCGGCGAAGGCGACCGCCGAACTCGGGAAGTAGGCGCTGAGGGCGGGCGAGCGCCCGTCCTCCCCTCTGCGTGACGGGGCACGGTTCTTCCCGGTGGCGCGACGTGCTAGTCGGGTACGCCTTCTTACTGCCGTCCCTGCTGCCCCTCGTCCTCTTTACGCTCTATCCCCTCGCGGATTCCGGATATCTATCACTGACGAAGTGGAACCTGCTGTCGCCCGTCAAGCAGTTCGTCGGCCTGTCGAACTACGCCGCAATGCCCCGCGATGCGGTCCTCCGCCAGGCTCTCGCCAACACGATCCTCTATACGGTGACCGTCGTCCCCATCGGCGTCATCGTCGGCTTTGTCCTTGCGCTCCTGTTGAACCAGCCCTTGCGACTGCGCGCGCTGTGGCGGGGGATCTTCTTTCTCCCCACAGTGGTCCCACTCGCCGCGTTATCCGCTGTGTGGCTGTGGATCTACGATCCTCATTTTGGACTCATGAACTACGCCCTGCAGCAGCTGCACCTGCCCACCAGTACGTGGTTGCAGAGCCCGACCTCCGCTCTGTGGGCCATTGTGCTGATGATGATTTGGCAGACCGCCGGCTACAACATGGTCATCCTACTCGCCGGGCTGCAGAACGTTCCCGAAGAACTGCAGGAAGCGGCGCGGCTCGACGGCGCCGGGTGGGGCGTACTCCTCTGGCGGATCACCGTCCCGATGCTGTCGCCGACCTTCTTGTTTCTGATCGTGGTGTCGGCCATCCAAGCGTTCCGCGTCTTCGATCCGATCTACGTCATGACCCTCGGCCTCGGGGGGCCGGCGAACAGCACGACCACCCTTGTCTTCCACCTCTACCGTCAAGCGTTCGCGTTCCTGGAAGTCGGCTACGCATCGGCCATCGCGTACGTGATCGTCGGGATCGCCTTGGTGTTTACCGCGGCCCAGATGGGGCTGGCCAAACGGTGGGTCACGTATGACTAGCCAACGAGCCGGGCGCATCGGGACATACATCACGGTCGTCGCCCTGGCGGTGGTCTTCGCGCTCCCCTTTGTGTGGATGCTTACGACCGCCGTGAAACCCCACGACGAGATCTTCACGTATCCTCCGCGGTGGATCCCCTCGGTGTGGAAGGTCGGCAACTTCGCGGCGGCCTGGACCAAGGCGCCGTTTGCACGGTTCTTTTTCAACAGTGCTGTGGTTACGGCATCGATCGCAGGGATTCAGCTGGTAACCGCCTCCCTGGCCGCCTACGCGTTCACCCGGCTGCGCGTCCCCGGCAAGAACGTGCTTTTCGTAGCGTACCTGTCCACCATGATGGTCCCGAGCCAGGTGACCCTCATCCCGAACTTCATTACGCTGAAGAACCTGGGGTTGCTGAACACCTACGGGGCTCTCATTCTCCCGTTCGCCGCGACGGGGTTTGGCACGTTCCTAATCCGCCAACACTTCATGTCCATCCCCCAAGAACTGTTTGACGCGGCCACGGTGGACGGCGCGAACCACCTGCACACCTTATGGCACGTGTGTCTCCCTCTATCCCGGCCCGCGCTCGCGACATTCGCCTTGCTCACCACTATGTGGCACTGGAATGACTTCTTCTGGCCGCTGATTGTGACGAACTCGGTCAACATGCGCACGATGCCCCTCGGCTTGGTCGTCTTTACCCACTCTGAACAAGGGACATCGTGGGACCTGCTCATGGCCGCTGGCGTGTTTACTGCCCTGCCCGTTGTCGTCTTGTTCTTCGCCGCCCAAAGATACTTCGTCCAGGGCATCGCCCGAGTCGGCATCAAAGGCTGAGGGCAGTACGAAGATCTCTGCGGGGGAGCGGATCGTCTGGGCGGGAGGACGCGGACCTAGTTTCTTAGACGCAGTCCCTGACGCACACCTTGCACATGCTCCAGGACGCTCGCGACCACCAGGATGGCGATAGTCACTGCGCTGGGCGATGTTAACCAGATCGCCCCGCCGACAGCTTCAACCGCGGTAAAGTCTGCGACGCGTCTGAGGCTGAACGTCCCGGTTGTGGCCAGGTTGATGATCGCATGTTCAATATCCAGCCCCACGAACACAATCGCAAAGGTCTGCCACGCAGGCGTCTTCAGTACCAGCGGGAGGATCCACGCAACCGCCTCGACGGCCACACCCGCGACGACCAATCCCAGCTCACGAGCCGGAGGGAAGAGGCCTTTGATCCCCCGGAACCGGACCAGCTCTTCGATCAAGATCCCCACCAGGAGGAACCCCGCCGCCACCGCCACTGCGGCTGTCGTGGTGAGCCGTAGCCACTGGACGAGAACGACGACCTCAATGCCGGTCAGTAGCGCCGCCAACCCATTGATATTGACCATCGAGACACCTCGTCCACTCCATCCCCCGGTCCTTGAACTCCTCCGAGGGGGGAGAATCCGAAAGAACAGTCCTATGAGCGTATCATGCCCGAGAGGCTACCCCTCATCCTCTGTCGTCACGAGAACTTTCAAGCTCTCCTCGCGGATTGACTGATAGACCTCGCGCCGAAGACGAATGAACCCGTCGGAGTCGAGGACGGCCACAGTCCGCGGACGCGGGAGGGGAACCCTGACCTCGTGTTTGATCCGACCGGGCCGCGCGGTCATGACGTAGATGCGGTCCGCGAGCAAGATGGCTTCCTCGATGTCGTGGGTGACAAACAGCACAGTTTTGTGTGTTTGCTCCCATACCCGCAAGAGCAGTTCTTGCATCAGACTCCGCGTCTGCGCGTCGAGCGCACCGAAGGGTTCATCCATGAGGAGAATCTCCGGATCGTTTGCCAGCGCGCGGGCGATGGCCGCGCGCTGCTGCATCCCTCCCGACAGCTCTTTGGGGTACGCGTGCTCAAATCCGGCGAGCCCCACCAGGTCGATGTACCGGCGGGCCACCTGCGCATACTCCTCCGACGGGCGTCCGCTTAAGCGCGGACCAAACTCCACGTTGCCCTGAACGGTTAGCCAGGGGAACAGCGTATACGATTGAAACACCATCCCGCGATCAGCCCCCGGCGCGGTCACCCGCTCGCCGTCCAGGGTGACCTCGCCCGCCTGCGGCCGGCTCAGCCCCGCGATGACCCGCAGGAGCGTCGACTTCCCGCAGCCCGAAGGGCCAACGATGCACACAAATTCTTTGTCTTGCACGGTGAGGCTGAGACCGTCGACGGCGACGACCTCGCCCCCCCGTCGGCGATGGAAGACGACCGACAGGTCGCGGATGATGAGCTTCGCGTCGGTCATGCCCGCGCCGCCCTCCTCGCGCTTCCCCGCCGGAGCGCGGGGGAGCCGCCATGCGGTGTCATACTTTCGGAGACCACGGCAGCAACTTCCGATGCAGCCACTTGAAAACTACGTCAAAACACAGGCCAAGCACGCCGATGGTCAAGATTCCCACGAAAATGCGGTCAGTATACAGCCCGCGCATGGAGTCCAGGATGAGGTACCCCAGACCGCGACTAGAAGCAACCAACTCGGCCACAATCAAGTAGGTCCAGGCCCAGCCCATGGTGATGCGCAGGGTATCCATTACCCCGGGCAGAGTCGCGGGCACTAGGACCCTTGAGAAGACAGTCCGCCGCTTAGCACCCAGCGTGTAGGCACTATCGAGCAAATCCTTACTGACATTCGCGGACACATCAGCGACAAGGAGGACCAGCTGAAAGAATGTCCCGATGAAAATCACCGCCACCTTTTCCGCCGTCCCGATCCCGACGTACAAAATGAGCAGGGGGATCATCGCGCTCACAGGGAGGTACCGGACGAAATCGACTACCGGTTCGACCACCGCCTCCACGAGCTTGAAGGTACCCATCAAAATCCCCAACGGGACAGCGGCGAGAACGGCGAGGGCCCAGCCCGTCACGATCACTGCGAGGCTCGCCTGCGCGTTGACGATCAAGCTGCCGTTGCGCAACAGGTCCACGGCGGCTCGGGCAACAGCAGACGGAGACGGCAGGAACAAAGGCTGGACGAAGCCGCCGTAGGTCAGGACGATCCAGACCACGGCGAGAACGGCCCCAGAAGCGGCGACGCCGCTGACGTAGGTTCGCGGCGCCACCGGCTCGTGCGGCCGCAGCGCGTCGTTGAAGGCGGAAACGAGCCGGCTCCGCAACGTGCTGGATGCGCGCGGAGCCGGTCGACGTGCGCGAGACAGCGGACGGCTACTTGGCAATGAATCCCGGGTTGATGATGTCAGAGGCCTTCAGACCTTCGATCTGGACCTTGCCCTGCTTGGCCCAGAAATCGATCGCGAACTGACCCGTCTTATACGCTCCTCCCCCCGGGGCGAAGAACGCTTTGTTCATCGCGGCGTCGTAGTACCGGATCCCTGTGAGGGTCGCAGCGAATTCCTTGGGGTCTTTCAACCACCCGCCCACGGCATCGGCCATGATCACGTTGCTTTCGTCGGGGTGCGCCTTCACATACTCCACACCCTGGTGAAACGCGTCGACCACTTTGTAGACGACCGCGCCGCGGGTGGTGAGGACCTTCTTGGGAAAGACCAGCACGTCGACGATCAGCCCAGGCGTCTGCGAGGAGTCCACGAGCAGTTGCCCGTGCGGCGCCTGTTTGCCCTTCGTCAACCAGGGCTCCCACGTGACGGCGGCGTCCACCTTACCGGCTGCGAATGCCGCGCCCGCGTCATCGGCGTTCATGTTCACCGTCACCACATCGCTGAACGACATGCCATTCTGCTGCAGGATGTACCCGAGGAAGAATTGACTGACGGAGCCCTCGCCGTACGCGACCTGCTTGCCCTTCAGGTCCTTCACCGATTTGATCTCTTTACGCGCCACGAGACCGTCGCCGCCCTTGCTGTCGTCAAACGCCATGACCGCGGCGACCTGGAAGTCGGGCTTCACCCGCAGCACCATTGTGTCGATCGTGGTCATCAGGCCGTCGATCTGGCCTGCGGCCAGGGCCACATAACGGGCAGTCGAGCTCTCCATCTTGATGAACTCAACCGTAACGCCGGCGTCTTTGAGGAAACCTTTCTTGTCCGCGAGGAACAGCGGGCCGTACCCCACCCACACGGGATACCCGATTCGCAACACTTGCTGCGCCGGGGCCGCCGCGGGCATCAGGAACACGGTCGCCAGTAATGCGACAGCGAGGAGAACAGCTCCTAATTTCCCCATCATGAAATCTCACCTCCGAGTGCTCTAAGGGTTACCCGCAGCCCTGACCGAATCCTTGTGGCGGCGCTGTCGTGTCGCCGCGATCACGGAGAGGATCTCGAACACGATGTTCGCGGCCAACAGCGAGGTGATCCCTGCATGGTCGTATGGAGGGGACACCTCCACGACATCCGCGCCCACAAGCGGGACACCTACCAACGCCCGGACGAGCTCGAGAGCCTCCCGACTCGTCAAGCCGCCGACCTCGGGCGTTCCCGTCCCCGGCGCAAACGCCGGATCTACGCCGTCAATGTCAAACGACAGGTAGACCGGCCCCCCGTGCACGGCCCGCAGTTGGTCTGTCACCCAACCGAGCCCCTCGCGGGCCAGCTGCGGCGCGGTGACCCACCGGATGCCGTTCCGCCGCGCGAAGTCGAAATCTGCCTCCGCATAGACCGGCCCCCGGATCCCGATCTGGACGACGCGCTTGGTGTCGAGGAGCCCCTCCTCCACGGCCCGCCGAAACGGAGTGCCGTGGAAGTACCTGTTCCCGAAGTACTCCTCCCACATGTCCTGATGGGAATCAACGTGCACCATCCCCACCGGCCCGTGGCGGCGGACCACCGCCCGCAGCAGGGGCAACGACAGGGAATGGTCCCCTCCCACGCACAGCGGGATGACCTGCGCATCGAGGAGAGCACCGACGGCCTGCTCCACGCGGACGAACGTATCCTCGATCCCGATCGGGTTGACATCGACATCCCCGACATCCGCCACGCGCAGCAGTTCAAACGGGCTGACCTGAAGCGCGGGGTTGTAGGGCCGGATGAGGCTGCTGTGCTGTCGGATCTCTCGGGGGGCGAACCGAGACCCCGGTCGGTATGAGCTCCCCCCGTCGAAGGGAATGCCGAGCAGAGCCACATCCAGCCCGGCGACGTCACGTGTGTGGGGCAGCCGCATGAACGTCGCGAGCTGTGCAAAGCGCGGCGAGCGGAAAGAGTCCGCAGGACGGAACTCGGACATGCGCACCCTCCGAGGAGACACTCGATGGTTACGTCAGGCGCGCCGCCGCTCCTTTCGCTTCTCCCTGCCAGTGCTCATCAATGAGCGCCGATACGTTGGCCAGCAGCACCGCAGCCTCGTTGTCAACGTAAAAGCGGCGATCTGCACAGTCCCGGGTCATCATGGCGATTACATACCGGCTGTTGCGGCGTTCGACAAGGGCAACATCATTGCGCGTCCCTCGAATCGCACCGCTCTTCGAGGCCACCGTGACCACCGGTTCCACGCCGGCCTCCAGGTAGCCGTCGTAGTCCACGATCTTGCGGGTGATGTGGTCGGTATAGTGCTGCTGCCGCAGGATTCGCAGCATCTCCTCGCAGGCCTCCGGCGCGAGCACTCGGTGGCGAGCGATCTGGGCCAAGAGGCGGCCGAGATCGTTTGGCGTCGCGCTATTGGGCACCGCCCCCGCTGGCGCGCGGAAGAATTTGTGGCCCAGGACAGTGGCGTGGAGCCCCAGAGTTTTCATCGCGTGATTCACCGCATCGACGCCGACGAGATCGATCAGGACGTTCGCCGCCGTGTTGTCACTGACCACGATCATCAACGTCGCCAAGTCCCGGATCGACAGTGTGACGGCCGGCGTCAGCTCCTTCAAAATCCCTGATCCCGGCACTACATCGGTCGCCTCGACCGTCCGCGTGTCCGTGAGGTGGAAGCGTTTGTCTGTGGCCTGCCGGTATACCTCGTAGAGGATGGGCAGTTTGATCGCCGACGCGGAGGGGAAGACGTCTTCGGCGTTCCACTCGATCGTCTCGCCGCTGGCGAGCGATTGACTCCACACGCCGAGTGCGCCGCTGAATTGCGCGGCCAGTCGTTGGATGCCTTGCAGCACGGGGAGCGACGTCATGTGCGCATCCGTGGGTCTAGCAGATCTCGAAGCCAATCGCCGCAGAGGTTCAGACTGATGACAACCAGCGTGATCGCAAGGCCGGGGTACGTCGCCATCCACCAGGCGCTGCGTAGATAGGCCCGCGCTTCGCTGAGCATCGCTCCCCACTCTGGGGTGGGCGGTTGGGCCCCCAGTCCTAAGTAGCTGAGACCGGCGGCAATCAGGATGGCGATGCCCACCCCTGCAGTGGCCAGGACCACAAGGGGGGAAATCATGTTCGGCAAGACGTGGCGGGCGAGGATCCGCCCGTCCCCCGCCCCCATCGCCCGCGCCGCTTCAACGTAATCCATCGCCCGCACGCCCAAGGTCGCTGCTCGCGCGGTTCGCGCGTAGACGGGGACGGCGGAGAGACCGACGGCGATCATGGCATTTGTCAGGCTGGGCCCGAGCATAGCTAAGATGGCCATCGCCAGCAAGATCTGAGGAAAAGCCAGCAGGATTTCCATGACCGCCATGAGCACACCGTCCAGCAGCCCCGCGTAGAAACCTGCCAGGA
>WNFE01002232.1_pt1 | contig 26610 bp, 24 predicted proteins | sample 5400451 | NCBI WGS metagenome assembly WNFE01 (sample SAMN13153344, study PRJNA577476) | soil metagenome | isolation source: 200 cm saprolite under Douglas fir tree site 2 hole 2 | place: USA:California | collected 2015-04-18
CAGCCGACGCCGAAGCGCTGCTTCGATTTCGGCCGGCATATCGCGCGCGTCGTGGCGGCGGGGCCGTGGAAGGTGGGCATCATCGCCACCGGCGGGCTCTCGCACTTCCCCGAGCTGTCCCTGCCGCGGGTCGGCGAGACCGACACCGTCTTCGACCGCAAGCTGATCCACTGGATGGAGGCCGGCGAGCACGAGCCGCTGCGCAATCTCGGGGTGGACGAGCTGCACAAGACGGGCGAGCACGAGTTCCTGAACTGGATGGTGCTGCTGGGCGCGGTGACGCCGGCGCGCGCCCAGGTGCGCTACTTCGGCGAGCTGCCGCGGATCAACCTGGCCGCCGTCGAGTGGAGCCTGCCGTGAGCCGCTACGCGGTCAACAGCCTGCTGTACCGGCTCAAGAAGGACCAGGACTTCCGGGCGCGCTTCGCGGCCGACGCGCGCGCGGCCCTGGTCGGGCTCGATCTCACGGACGCCGAGCGCGCCGCCTTCGTGGCCCGCGACATGCGGAAGATCAACGAGCTCGGCGGCTACCTGCATCTGGTGATGTCGGTTCCCGGCCTGGCGGCCCACTGAGCGGCCGCCATGAAACTCGTACGGTACGGCCGAGCGGGCGCCGAGAAGCCCGGATTGATCGACGCGGACGGGGTCCTACGCGATCTCTCTCGGATAGTCCGGGACATCACGCCGGAGACGCTCACGCCCGCCGGGCTCAAGCGCCTGCGCGCGGCGAAGCCTTCGCTCATGCCCGCGGTCAAGGGCAAGCCCCGGCTCGGCTGCCCACTGGCCGGCATCGGCAAGATCGTCTGCATCGGCCTCAACTACACCGACCACGCGGAAGAGGTGAAGATGGCGCTGCCGAAGGAGCCCACGATCTTCATCAAGGCCAACAGCGCGATCAGCGGGCCGGGCGATCCGATCGCGCGGCCGCGCGGCGCGGTCAAGCTCGACTACGAAGTCGAGCTGGTGGCGGTGATCGGCCGCGCCGCGCTCCACGTCGAGGAGGGCAGCGCGCTTCGGTACGTGGCCGCCTACTGCCTGATGAACGACGTCTCCGAGCGCGAGTTCCAGATGGAGCGCGGGGGCGGGACCACCAAGGGCAAGAGCTGCGACACCTTCGCGCCCATCGGGCCCTGGCTGGTCACCGCGGACGAGATCGCCGACCCGCAGGCGCTCGGCCTGTGGACCACCGTCAACGGCGAGCGGCGCCAGCAGGGCAGCACCCGGGACATGGTCTTCCCGGTGCGCCAGCTCGTCTCCTACGTGAGCCGCTTCATGTCGCTCCAGCCGGGCGATCTGCTCTCCACCGGCACGCCCGCCGGGGTGGGCCACGGGGCCCGGCCGCCGCGCTATCTCGACGACGGCGACGCGGTGGCCATGGGGATCGACGGCCTCGGAACCCAGCAGCACCGGGTGGTCGCCCGGCGCTTGTGATCCTGGTCGAGCACGGCACCATCATCACGGTGGATGCCGGGCGGCGGATCCTCACCGACGGCTCCGTCCTGATCGACGGGGCCGAGATCGTCCAGGTCGGGCCTGCGCGCGACGTGCGCCCCCCGCGGGTGCCGGACCGGGTGATCGACGCGCGCCGGATGGTGGTGACCCCCGGCTTCGTGGACACTCACGTGCACCTCTCCGAGCATCTCAACCGCGGGCTTCTGCTCGACGACATCCCGGTGGACCGCTACCTGCCCGACTGGCTGATCCCGCTCTACTCGGTCATGACCGCGGAGGACGAGGTGCACGCGGCGCTCCTGGCCGGCATCGAGATGATCCGCACCGGCACCACCACCTTCTGCGAGGCGGGCACGCTCTTCGAGCCGGCCGTGGTGGCCGCGGCGGTGGAGCGCCTCGGGATGCGGGCGATCCTCGGGCGCTGGACCTGGGATCTCGAGTCGGGGCCGGACCGCATGCGCCAGTCCACCCGCGAGGCCCTGCGCGCGAACGAGGCGATGCTCGAGCGGGTGAATGGCAACCGCGGGGGAAGCGGGGGACTCGTGACCGCGTGGCCGCTGCTGCTGGGCTTCGGCACCTGCTCGGAGGACCTGATCCGCGGGGCCAAGGCCCTGGCCGACCGCCACGGGGTCGGGTGGGGGATGATGCACCTGGCCTCGCATCCCTCGCGGAACACGCGGGACCGCCTGCCGCTGGCCACGCTCGATGGCTGGGGCGTGCTCGGGCCGAACGCGAAGCTCTCCCACATGGTGTACCTGGACGACGCCGACATCAGATTGCTCGCGCGGCGCGGGGTGAAGATCAGCCACTGCCCCACCGCCGCGCTCAAGCACACCAAGGGGCTGGCCGCGCACGCGCGCGTGCCCGAGATGATCGCGCGGGGAGTCTGCGTCTCGCTCGGCGGCGACAGCGGCAACGGCTCGAATCACTTCGACATGCTGCGCATGATGTACCTCGTGGCCACCATCTACAAGGACGCACGCCTCGACGTGACCGTGATGCCGCCCGAGACGGTGCTGGAGATGGCGACGATCCGCGGCGCGGAATCGCTCCTGATGGAGCGCCGGATCGGCTCGCTCGAGCCCGGCAAGCGCGCCGACCTGGTCCTCTACGACCGCGATCACCCGGAGTGGCGGCCGCTGCTCAACCCGCTCAACAACCTGGTCTACGCGGCGACCGGATCGAGCGTGCGGAGCGTGATGATCGACGGCCGCCTGGTCCTCGACGACGGCCGCATCACCACGGTGGACGAGCGGGCGATCTACGAGCGGGTGGAGGTGCTGGCGCGGGAGCAGGTGCGGCGCGCCGGGCTCACCATCGAGAGCAGGTGGCCGACTACAGGATGAAGCCGCGGAACCCCTTGCGGGCCAGCGCGTCGCGGGCCGACTCGGCCTGCTCGCGCGAGGCGTAGCCGCCGACCCGCACCACCCACGGCACCGCGGACGACTCGATCCGCCGGACGTCGGCGGGATAGCCGTCGCGCTTCACGCGCTCGGCGAGCAGGCCGGCCTGCTTGGCGTTCTTGAAGGCCGCGATCTGGACCGAGAACGTCCGCCGGGAGGGGCTCGGCGGCGCGGTGACCGCGGGCGGCGCCGGCTTCGTCTCCTTCGTGACCGTCTCTTTCGTGATGGGGGCCTTGGGGAGATTGACCGGCGGCGCCGTGGCGGGCGGCGCCGCGACCGCCGGTACCGCCGGCGGCCCCGTCTCGACGACGGCGGCGCCCGAGGGCTTGGCGGTCACGGTCGAGATGATCGAGTCCGGTGCCGCGTCGCGCTTGGTCTGGGGCGGCGGGCCGATGTCGTACCAGCCGAGCCACTGCGGGATCGCGAAGACCAGCACGAAGGTGACGGCGGCGGCCGCGATCCCGATCGACATGCCGCGGAACGGCGAGTCCGACGGCTCTTCCATCTCCTCGTCGCGATCGTCCTCGAGCCACGCGGGCTCCTCGAGGGCGGGGAATCGCATCTGCGCGTCGTGCTCGCGCGGGCTTAGGCCCTCGCGCGGCAGCTCGCGCTCGTCGTGCTCGTCGTGCTCGCGTCGCGTTTCGTGATCGATCAGCATAGTCTCGTCTTAGCATGGCCCCCGCCGCCCTCCGGCAAGAATAAGAGCCGCCTCGAGTGACGCTGCGCGGCAGTGAAAATATCTCCCTCTCCCCTCTGGGGAGAGAGCAGGGTGAGGGGTACCGATGGTGAGGGGCGCAGATGGTGAGGGGGGCGGGAAGCGTCTTGACTCGGCACGTGGGGCGACGTAGCGTTCACCCGTTCTCGACGAGGCGTGCCCCCGAAGGAGGTCATTCATGGACACCAACGGTCACCAGAGCCCCGAGCGCCCCCGCGACGACTTCCGCGGCTTCACCTTCGAGCGCACCGCGGTGGCGAAGGCCGCCGCGGCCCTGCTCGCCGAGACGCCGGCGGGCGTCGGGCGGTAGCCGGTGCGCCTCGAGGACCGGGTGGCCCTGGTGACGGGCGCCGGCTCCGGCATCGGCCGGGCCATCGCACTGCGCTTCGCCCAGGAAGGGGCGCGGGTGATCGTCAACGACGTCAAGCAGGAGACGGCCCAGGAGACGGTGGACGCGATCGCGTCGGGGAGCGAGGCGGCGCGGGGGCGCGCGCTCGCCGCCGACGTGGCCGACTCGGGGCAGGTGAAGCGGATGTTCGCGGAGGTGGATCGCGAGTTCGGCGCGCTCGACATCCTGGTCAACAACGCGGGGATCGCGGAAGGGGCGCCCGGTGATCGGGAGAAGCTCCGCGCGCGGTCGGAGGCGCGCATCGGCGAGCTCATGGGGGGCGGGCCGGTGACCACCCACTGGGACCTCACCCAGGACATGTCGGACGAGGCCTGGCACCGGATGATCGGCGTGCACCTGAACGGTACCTTCTTCTGCACGCGCGAGGCTCTGCGTCTGATGGCCCGCCGCAACCGCGGCGCCATCATCAACATGTCGAGCGTGGCCGCGCTCATGGGCCTCGAGGCCTCCCCGCACTACAGCGCGGCCAAGGGCGGCATCCTGGCCTTCACCCGCGCGGTCTCGCGCGAGGTGGCCTCGCGCGGGATCCGGGTGAACGCGATCTGCCCGGGCTACATCGACACGCCGATGACCAAGCCCATGTCGCCGATCATGCAGCGACTGCTCATCGCCCGCACCCCGCTCGGACGCTGGGGCGAGCCGGAGGAGATCGCGGCCACCGCGCTCTTCCTGGCCTCCGACGACAGCTCCTACTTCACGGGCCAGTGGCTCTCCCCCAACGGCGGCCTCTTCATCGGGTAGATGGGGTCAGGTCTTGAATTACGACATTTCCGCGCGCGGCGTGTGTCCAGACTGCGATGAAAATGTCGTAATTCAAGACCTGACCCCGATCTAGCGTCCAGCCTAGCGCGCGACGCGGACGATTGCAGAGCGGGCGAGGGCGTCGGCGCGCTCGTTCAGCGGGTCGCCGCTGTGGCCGGCGACCTTGTGCCAGGTGACGTCGTGGTGCTCCGCCAGGGCGATCAGCGGCTCCCACAGGTCGCGGTTGTCCACCGGCTTCTTCTGCGAGTTGATCCAGCCATTCTTCCGCCAGCGCTCGTACCACTTGTCGCGGAAGCAGTTGATCACGTACGCGCTGTCGCTGTAGATGGCGACGCGCCGGCGGCCCGCGAGCGAGCGGAGGCCTTCCAGCGGGGCGGTGAGCTCCATGCGCTGGTTGGTGGTGGGGTTCTCGCCCCCCGAGAGCTCGAGCTCCCGGCCGGCCTCGATGAGGATGGCGCCCCAGCCGCCCGGCCCGGGATTGCCCGAGCAGGCGCCGTCCGTGTACATGACGATCGGGGGTTGCGGCATCAGACCCGCCCCTCACCCTGGCCCTCTCCCCAAAGGGGAGAGGGAATCGTGAAACCCTCGCCCCCGTAGGGGGAGAGGGAAGGGTGAGGGGGATCTCCTACGACGGCCAGTAGAGGTAGCGGCCGCAGGACTCGCAGGGGATGAGCGAGGCCTGCGCGCGGAGCTCCTGCAGGCGCTGGGGCGTGATCGTCATCCGGCAGGCCCCGCAGAAGTTCGGCCTGGTCACCGGCACGAGGGCCAGCCCGCCGCGGGCACGCAGGATCCGGTCGTAGTCGGCCAGGATGGGGCCGGGGAGCTGGCCCGCCAGCTCCTTGCGCTCGGTGCGCACCGCGGCCAGCTCGGCCTCGACCACGCCGAGCAGCTCCTTGGCGGTGGCTTCCTGGCGGCGGCCCTCGGTCTCGCGCTGCTTGAAGCGCGCTTCCGCCTCGCGGATGTCGCTGGTCAGCCGCTCCTGCGCCTCCATGAGGACCAGGACCTCCTCCTCCATCCGGCCCTTCTCCTGCTTGATATCCTCGATCTCGATCAGGACGGCGGAGTATTCCTTGTTGGTCTTGACCTCGTAGAGGCGGGCTTCGGTCTTGCTGCGCTTGCCCTGGACGACCTCCAGGTCCTTTTCCTTGGCGCGCTGGTCCTTGCGGGCGGCGTCGAGCTGGGCCTTGGCCTGCTCGACCTGCTTCTTGGCGTCCTCGATTCCGGCGTGGATGGCGGCGATCTCCCTCGGGAGCCGCGCGGCGTCCGCCTCGAGGGCGGCGATGCGCGAGTCGATCGCCTGCAGACTGATCAGCGTCTGGAGCTTCTGGTCCAATGACCCCCCTCAAGCATTTCTTGTATCCGCTCGGCTCGCCTTCGGCTGCGCCTCGCCCTGCAACTGCCCCTGTCTGATCGTGATGGTGGGCCCACTTGGACTCGAACCAAGACCGGACCGGTTATGAGCCGGGGGCTCTGCCAATTGAGCTATGGGCCCGGCGGCCATCATACCATTCCTGGTCACGACTCGAGGAAGCTCCGGAGCTTCTTGGAGCGCGAGGGATGCCGCAGCTTGCGCAGTGCCTTGGCCTCGATCTGGCGGATGCGCTCGCGGGTGACCGCGAAGTCCTGGCCGACTTCCTCCAACGTGTGCTCGCAGCCATCGGACAATCCGAAGCGCAGCCGCAGCACCTTTTCTTCTCGAGGCGTCAGGGAGTTGAGGACCTTGTTGGTCTGCTCCCGCAGGGAGAGGCCGATCATGCTCTCGACCGGCGAGCCCACCTGCTTGTCCTCGATGAAGTCGCCCAGGTGGCTGTCCTCCTCCTCCCCGATGGGCGTCTCGAGCGAGATGGGCTCCTGGGCGATCTTGAGGACCTTCCGGACCTTGTCCACCGGCACTTCCATCTTGACCGCGATCTCTTCCGGGGTGGGCTCGCGCCCCAGCTCTTGAACAAGCTGTCTGGAAGTCCGGATGAGCTTGTTGATGGTCTCGATCATGTGCACCGGGATCCGGATGGTGCGGGCCTGGTCCGCGATGGCCCTGGTGATCGCCTGCCGGATCCACCAGGTGGCGTAGGTCGAGAACTTATAACCGCGGCGATACTCGAACTTGTCGACGGCCTTCATCAGGCCGATATTGCCTTCCTGGATCAGGTCGAGGAACTGGAGCCCCCGGTTGGTGTACTTCTTCGCGATCGAGATCACGAGCCGCAGGTTGGCCTCGACCATCTCCTTCTTGGCCCGCGCGGCCTTGGCCTCGCCCTGCTTGATGATCTTGACGATGGTCTTGAGCTCCTCGGCCCGGGCGTCCGCCAGCTCCTCGGCGCGCTTGATCTTCTGCTGGGCCACCCACACGAGCCGCTCCTTGATCGAGGGATGCTTGGACGCCGCCTTCTGGTAGAGGTCGCGGTCGCCGTCGTCGCGATCGTCGTCGGCCAGCGAGGAGAGGAACGCGTCCACCGCGGTGGGGGCGGGGCGCTTGCCGTCCGACCAGAGCGCGATCTCGCGCTCGGCTCGATGGATCTTCTCGACCAGCTTCTTGAGATCGTTGCCCCAGAGATCGAGGAGGGACTGCTGGAGGTTGAGACCGCGGAGGATCGAGAGGACCTTGCTCTTCTTGGCTTCGGCCTGCCCTTCGACCCGTTTCCACGCCGGCTCGGCCTTGCCTCGCTTCCGCCCCCCGGTCTTGGCTTTGAGGCGTCGCCACTGGTGCGTGAGCTGCTCCCGCTCGCGCAGGAGCCGGTCCATGTTGCCCAGCTCGCGGATCACCGAGCGGCGCAGCGCCGCTTCCTTCTCCTCGGTGGACTCCTCTTCCGGGAAATCCACCACGTCCTTGATCGGGATGATGTCCTGGCGCAGCTCCTCGCGGAGGGCCCGGATCTTCTCGACGGCCAGGCTGGTGGAGAGGATCGCGGCGGTGGCCTCGTCCTTGCCTTCCTCGATGCGCTTGGCGAGCGTGATCTCGCCCTCGCGGGTGAGGAGGGCCACCTTGCCCATCTCGCGCAGGTAGAGACGGACCGGATCCTCGGTGCGGCCGACCGGCCCCGGGGTCAGATCGATGCGCCGCGGCTCGGGCTCCTCGTCGTCGGGCTCGGGATCGGCGGCCTGGGCCGCCATCTCGGACGGCAGGCGCACCGCCTTGGTCGAGTCCACGAGCTCGATGTCCATCGAACCGAACAGCAGCATGATGTCGTCGAGCTGATCGAGGGTGACGAGGTCGGAGGGGAGGGCATCGTTCACCTCGTCGTAGGTGAGAAAGCCCTTCTGCTTCCCCTTGGCGATGAGCTTGTCCAGCTCCTCGATCTTCGGCTCTTCCGCGATCCTTGATTCGTCCGCCATGCCTCGCCGTTCTCCTGGTGGGGGTTAGGGGGTTTCGGCCTGACGCTGAGGGCTCACCGGCCACTCGCTCGGCAGCACCGGGCGCGCCAGGGCCAGCTCCCTGACCGCCTCCGCCTCCCGTTGCAGATCACGCTGCAGGCCCCGAAGCTCGTCCTCGAGCGCGGGCAGCGCCGGATCCCCGGTAGCCTGGGCATCGATGATGGCGCGCGTCACCTGATGGACCCGGTGTTTGCGATGCCGGATATGGTACCGCCTCTTTAGCTCCGCGACGTGACTATGTGTATCGCCCCACTTGCGGTCCTCGACCAGCAGGGCGGCCAGGAGCCCCCGCTCGCGATCCCCCTCCAGGTCGGCCATCAGCGCCTCGGGCAGGGCGCTGGGCGTCCGCCGCAAGGCGGTCAGCACGAGGCGCAGCCCCTGATGGGCGACGTCTTCATCCGTGAGCACCGGCAGCAGCTCGGCCCGAGCCTCGTCAACTTGCAAGAGGAGGGCCACGAGGTCCCGCTCGAAGGGAACGGGAGGCGGCCAGGCATCCGATTCCGCCACTCCGCGCCCGGATTGAGTGAGCTGCTCGGACCGCCGACCCCGGGCGCGGGCGCCCTGCAGTTGCTGTGCCTCGATCCAGAGCTGGGTGGAGTCCACGCCGAGCTGCCGGGCGGCCTCCCGCGCCAGCGCGGTGGCTTCCTCAGCATTGGCCACCTTGGAGAGGATCAGGGCCACGCGGGCATGAGCATTGGCCCGGCCCCGCGACGTGGTCAGGTCCTCGTCGGCGAACGCCTTCTCGAGCACGAAGGAGAGCAGGGGACGCGCCGCGTCGAGCCGCGCGGTGAGCGCGGCGGCACCCTCGGCCCGCAGCAGGCTGTCGGGGTCGTGGCCCGCCGGCAGGAGCGCCACCCGGATCGGCAGGTGTCCCGCCTTCTCGAAGCCGCCGGTGCGCGCGACGGACCAGCCCAGGTTCTGCAGATCCATCACGTCGTTCATCATCTCCTCGAGGCGCGTCGAGGCCTTCTGTCCGGCCGCGTCGGCGTCGAAGAGGGCCACCACCTCGTCGGCGTAGCGGCGCAGCAGGCCGAGCTGGGCGGGCGTGAACGCGGTGCCGAGCGCGGCCACCGTCTCGCCGAAGCCGTGCTGATGCGCCATGAGGCAGTCGAGGTAGCCCTCGACGATGATGGCGCGGCTCCGCTCACGCATCGCGATCCTGGCCACGTCGAGGGCGTAGAGCATCTGGCCCTTCACGTAGAGCGGAGTCTCCGGCGAGTTGAGGTACTTGGGCTCCTCGCCCGAAAGCGCGCGGCCGCCGAAGGCCACCACGCGGCCCTGGACGTCACGGATGGGGAACAGGAGCCGGCCGCGGAAGCGGTCGTAGAAGCCGGGCCCGTTCTGGCGGGCCAGGATGAGGCCGGCCTGCACGAGGACGTCTTCCCCGATGCCCTGCCGGGCCATGACGCCCAGCAGCGCGTTCCAGCTCTCGGGCGCGTAGCCGAGCCCGAAGCGCTTCGCCACCTCCGGATCCACGCCGCGCTGCTCGAGGTAGGCACGGGGCTTCTCGCCGCCGGGCTCCCAGAGCGACCGGGTATAGAACTCGGCGGCCAGCGCCATCGCGCGCCGCAGCGCCTCCAGCTTGCCGTCCACCTCGGGCGCCCGCTGGCCCGCGTCGGGCAGCGCGACACCGGCGCGGTCGGCCAGGGTGCGCACCGCCTCCGGAAAGGCCACGCGCTCCTGGCGCATGAGGAAGCTGAAGGCGTCGCCGCCCGCGCCGCAGCCGAAGCAGTGATAGATGTTCCGCTTCGGGTTCACGGTGAATGAGGGCGTCTTCTCGGTGTGAAAGGGGCAGAGACCCTTCCAGTTCTCCCCGGTCCGCTTGAGCTTCACGACCTGGCCGACGATCTCGAGGATGTCGGCGCGGGAGCGGATCTCGTCGAGGAGCTGCTGGGAGTATCCGCCCGGCATTGGAGGTCGCCTCAGCCCTGGGTGAGGGTCGCGACCGTGGCGCCGGCGCCGCCCTCGGAGGACGCCCCCGGGCGATGCTCGGCCACGAGAGGGTGGGCGCTCAGCAATTCCTCGACCGCCCGGCGGAGGGCACCGGTGCCCTTGCCATGGATGATACGGACCGAAGTGAGCCCGGCCAGGAACGCATCGTCGAGGTACTTTTCTAGCAGATCGCGGGCCTCATCGGTAGTCCGTCCTATGATCTTCAGCTCCACCGCCACCGCGCTCTTGCCGGGGGTCGATATGCGCCCCCCCTCAACCATCTGAGCCCCCTCACCCTGCCCTCTCCCCCTGCGGGGGCGAGGGTACATTGCACCCTCTCCCCTCTGGGGAGAGGGCTGGGGTGAGGGGCCGCGTGATACCACGCGCAGGGCCTGCATCGGCACCTTCACCGTCACCGTGCCCGCCTGCACGGTCACCGTCTCGCCGTCCACGCCCAGCACGTCCCCCTTGAGCCCGAGATGCGTGATCTCGACGCGATCGCCCGCGGCGGCCGGGCCCGCCCCGTCCGGCTCCGGCGCGGCACCCGCAGTGTGCTCCACCTGCTGCGCGGTTGCCACCAGACGTTTGCGCGCGCGCTCCAGCTCCGGCCGGCTCTTCTCGGCGCGCTTGAGCCGGTCCCACTCCTCGTTCACGTGCCGTCGCACCTCGGTGACCAGGCGCTGCGCCTCCGCCTTGGCCCGGGCCACGGTCTCGCGCGCGCTCGCCTTCGCCGCCTCGAGCTCGGCCTGGGCCCGCGCGAGCAGCCCCGCGCTCTCCGCCTCGCGCCGCTCGAGCAGCGCGCCGCGCTCGGCGTCCTTGCGATCCCGGTCGTCGAGGCGGGCCAGCAGCTCCTGGAGCTGCCGCTGCTGGGTGGAGCGATGCGCGTGCGCCCGCTCGATCAGCGCGGCGGGCAGGCCCAGGCGGGCGCCGATGGAGAGCGCGTAGCTCTGGCCCGGGCGATCGTAGACGAGCCGGAAGGTGGGGGCGAGCCGCTCCGCATCGAACTCCACCGACGCGTTGCGGGCCCGGGGATGCGTGGAGGCGAAGCCCTTGAGCGGCTCGAGATGGGTGGAGGCCGCGACCACCGCGCCGCGCTCGGCCAGGGCCTCCAGCACCGCCTGGGCCAGCGCGGCGCCGTCGTCGGGATCGGTGCCCGCGCCCAGCTCGTCGAGCAGCACGAGCGAGCGGGCGTCCACGCGCTCGAGAACCTCGCGGAGCTGCTTGACGAAGGCGGAGAACGTCGAGAGGTTCTCCGCCACGCTCTGCTCGTCACCGACGATGGCGAAGCACTGCGAGAAGACGGGCAGCCGCGCCCCGTCGCGCGCGGGGACGTGGCAGCCCGACTGCGCCATGAGCACGAGCAGGCCCAGGGTCTTGAGCGCCACCGTCTTGCCGCCCGCGTTGGGGCCGGTGATCACGAGCACCGGGCGCTCGGCGCCGATCTCGATGTCCATGGGAATGACTGGGCGGCCGCCCTCGGACGCCCAGCTCTGCGCGAGCAGGATCGGGTTGAGGGCGCCGCGCAAGAGCACGTCGCGCTCCTCGGCGATCGTAGGCTCGACGGCCTCCATGCGCTCGGCGAGGGCGCCGCGCGCGAAGATCAGGTCGAGGCCGCCGATGCCGGCCACCAGGGCGTCGAGCTCCGGCAGCGCCGCCCGCACCGCGTCGGTCAGCGCGGCCAGGATGCGGAGGATCTCGGTCTCTTCCTCGCGCGCGGCCTGGACGAGATCGTTGTTCGCCTCCACCACCGCCTCCGGCTCCACGAAGAGGGTGGCCCCGCTCTGCGAGCGGTCGTGCACGATGCCGCGCAGGCGGCCCTTGGCTTCCGCGCGGATCGGCAGCACGTAGCGGCCGTGGCGGACGGTGACGTAGCGCTCCTGGAACGTGGTGTCGGCATTGGGCCCGGCGAAGTAGGCCTCGAGCCGCTTGACGAGCTCGCGCCGCAGGTCCCGGATCCGCTGGCGAACGCGGCGCAGCGCGGGCGCCGCCTCGTCGCGCACCTGGCCGTCGGCGTCGAGCGAGCGCCGGAGCAGCTCGGCCAGCTCGGTCTGCCGCGGGAAGCCCGCGAGCGCCTCCGCGAGATCGGGGGCCACCGGCTGGATGGCGCGGCCGTAGGCCACGAGGCGCCCCGCCGCGTCCAGCAGCGGGATCAGCGCGGCCAGGTCCGCGGCCTCGGCCACCGAGCCCGGCACGCGCGCGCTCTCGAGCGTGGGCCGCACGTCCGGGATGCCCTCCCAGGGCGGCACGCCGGTCTGGACCATCGCGGCCCGGGCCTGGCGGGTCTCGCCGAGCGCGCGCCGGATCGCGCCGGGATCCGTGAACGGGAGCGTGGCGGTCGCCAGCTCGCGGCCCATCGGCGTCCGCGCTTCGCGCGCGAGGAGCGCCAGCACCTGCGACCACTCGAGGCCGCCGCTGCCCGCGGAGAGCCTGAACGCGGGGGTCATGCGCGCGGGGCCCTCAGCGGCGCTCCACGAGGCCGAGCGCCTGGTCCGCGGCCTCGTCGCAGGCCGCGGCGACCGCCTCCTGCTCCTCGGGAAAGAACGGCGAGAGCACGTGATCGGTGACGCGATCCCGGTCCTCGCCGGGCCGGCCGGGCCGGCCGATGCCGATCTTGACGCGGCGGAGCTCGTCGGTGCCGAAGGCCGCGATCAGTGAGCGGACGCCGTTGTGGCCGCCCGCGCTGCCCGTGAGGCGCACGCGCACCTTGCCCAGCGGGAGATCCAGATCGTCGAAGACGATGATCAGGTCGGCGGGGCCCAGGTGGAGCTTGCGGGCGAGCCGCGCCACCGGGGCGCCGGTGACGTTCATGAAGCTGCCCGGCTTGATGAGGTAGAGCGGCTCGCCCTGCCAGCGGCCGTGGGCGACCGCGTGGCCGCCGTCGCGCTCGAAGCGCGCATGAATGCGGCGGGCCAGCGCGTCGACGACGCGCTGGCCCACGTTGTGCCGGGTGTTGCGGTATTCCGGGCCCGGGTTCCCCAGGCCGACGATGGCCTGGGCCACCTACTTCTTCTTCTCGCCGCCCTTGTCCTTCGCGTCGCCCTCGGCCGCTTCCTCCTTGGGCTTGCGCTCGGTGAGCACCTCGGGCTCGGCCGCCGCGACTTCCGTCGTCGCCGCGGTCGCCACCACGGCTTCCTCGGCCGCCGGCGGGGCGACGGTGACGACCGCCTGGTTGGGGTCGTTGAGGACGAGCACGCCCTCGGGCACCTTCAGGTCCTTGACGGTCAGCACGTCGTGGATGGCCAGGTTCGTGATGTCCGCTTCGAGGTAATCCGGGATATTCCCGGGCAAGCACGAGACCCGCACCTCGCGGAGCACCATCTCGAGGATGCCCTGGGTGTCCCGGACGCCGACCGCGTCGCCCACGTGGTGCACGGCCACCGTGACCTGGATGGCGCGGTCCATCGCCACTTCCTGCAGGTCCACGTGGACGAGGGTCTCCGAGACCGGATCGAACTGCATGTCCCGGATGATGGCCATCTTGGCGTCCGTGGTCCCCTCGAAGGTCACGCGGAACAACTGGGTGCTGCCCTCGTGGCCGTGGATGAGGCGGAGGACGTCCTTGGGAGCCACCGCCACGTTCACCGGGCCCGCCCCCCCGTAGAGGGTCGCCGGAACCTGGCCGGCGCGGCGCAGGCGCTTGGCGGGCCCCTTCCCGACGCCGTCGCGCTTCCGGATGGTCAACTCACGCATTTCCATGACTCGTCACTCCTTAGTTGGGATTTGTCTTACACGAAGAGGGTCGAGACGGACTCTTCGTCGTGGATGCGACGGATCGCCTCCGCGAGCAGCGGGGCGACCGAGAGAACGCGGATCTTGGACATCTGCCGCTCGGGCGTGAGCGGAATCGTGTTCGTGATGATGACTTCCTCGAGCACCGACTCCTGGATGCGGGCGATCGCCGGTCCGGACAGCACGCCGTGCACCGCGCAGGCGAGGATGCGCCGCGCGCCCTCGCGCCGGAGCGCGTCCACCGCCTGGATCAGGGTGCCCGCGGTGTCGATCATGTCGTCGGCGATCACGACGTCCTTGTCCTTGACGTCGCCGATGAGGTGCATGAACTGCGCGACGTTGTTGCCCTCGCGCCGCTTGTCGATGATGGCCAGGCCCGCCTTGAGCCGCTTGGCGAGGGCCCGCGCGCGCTCCACGCCGCCCGCGTCGGGCGAGACGAGGACGGGGTCCTTCAGGTCCTTCTTCGCCAGGTAAGGTCCACCGCGAGCAGCCGCTGGGTGCCGGCGGCGGTGAGTACGTCGGCCACGAGCTTGGCGGTGATCGGCATCCGCCCCTGCACCTTGCGGTCCTGGCGGCCGTAGCCGTAGTAGGGCAGCACCGCGGTGATGCGCCGGGCCGAGGCGCGCTTGAACGCGTCGATCATCACGAGCAGCTCCATCAGATGATCGTTCACCGGCGGGCACGTGGGCTGGATCACGAAGATGTCCTGGCCCCGGACGTTCTCGTTGATCTGCACGTACACTTCGCCGTCGGAGAAGCGCGAGACGTCCGCGTCGCCCAGCGGGAGGTGGAGCGTCTTGGCGATCTCCTCCGCCAGCGGGCGGTTCGCGTTGCCGGAGAAGAGCTTCAGCTCGTACATGCCGTCTCCTGTAAGCGTGGCTGGGGCGGGAGGAATCGAACCTCCATTGCGGGGGCCAAAGCCCCGAGTCCTACCACTGAACGACGCCCCAATGAGATCGTCGAGACCGTCTTCAGCAGCGGGGGCCCCGAAATGGCCCCCGCACTCCCCCAGTCCGCGGACATCCGGATGGCGCCCGCACTCCCCCGATCGGCGGACATCCCGCCCGGCGCCTGGCTTTTCATCCGATTGCGTGCCGTCATCGGTTCGCGCGGATCGCGGGGCCGGAGTTCGTGCGTACTGCCCAGCAGGCCCAGCCCGCCCGGCTCACCCGGGTCCGGATCTGCCGCGCGTGGTCCAGGGAGCGCGCCATCCCGAACACGGTGGGTCCACTGCCCGACATGATCGCTCCGAGCGCCCCCGCCGCCAAGAGGGCTGCCTTCATGCGGCCGATCACCGGTAGCACCGGCTCGACCACACTCTCCAGATTGTTCGTCAGCGCCGCCGCTATCTTGGTCACGTTCCGCGTCCGCAGCGCCTCGATCACCCGCTCCGTGCCGGTGGGCTCCGCCCGCCAGCCCTCCGGAACTCGACCGTACACCTCCCGCGTCGACAACGGCACGCGAGGATTCACCAGCACCAGAGCATAGCCGCCCCCGCCCGGCAGCACGGTCAGCCGCTCGCCACGCCCCCTCGCCACCGCCCGCCCCGACCCCAGGAAGAACGGTACGTCCATGCCCAGCTCCACCGCCAGCTCCTGCAGCCGCGCCTTGGGCCAGCGGAGCCGCCACAGCCGGTGGAGGCCCCAGAGGGTCGCTGCCGCGTCGCTCGAACCGCCCCCCAGCCCGGCCGCCACCGGGATGCGCTTGATCAGCCGGATCCGGGCTCCGGCCTCGACCCCCGCCGCCTTCTGGAGCAGACGGGCGGCGCGTATCACCAGGTTGCCATCGTCGGTGGGCAAGTCGGGATCGTCCGTGTGCAGCGAAAGGGTGTCGGCCGCTTCCAGCTTCAGGCGATCGAACAGGTCCACCGCCTGCAGCACCGTCGCGATCTCGTGATACCCGTCGCCCCGCTTTCCCAGCACCTCGAGGGCCAGGTTCACTTTGGCGGGGGTGCGGAGCACCACCTCCGTGCTCCCCCGTGACCGCTTCGACAAGGCAGCGTAGGCTACCATGTGCGGCGACGGAGTGTCAACGGAAGTCCTGAATTCTAACGTGTTCTGGGACAGTCAGCTTCAGCAGGGCGGGGTCGAGCCCCGTGTTCATCTTGGGGTCGCGGTAGGTGACCGAGACACGCAGCGATCCGTCCGGCGTCTCGAGCCTGAGCCCGGCCGGCGGGGCCTCCGGCGGCGTGGGGCTGAACGTCACCCGCGCGGGATTCTTGCCCGTCCACTCGACCTGTCGCGCCTGCCCGCTGTCTGGGTCGAACCAGATGCGCTGCTCGATGTCCCTCCCGGTCAGCCGGACCGACGGGCCGGTCTCGTCGGGCGCCACCAGCTCCACCCGGGTCGGCTCCGGTAGCGCCCGGGCGCGGGCCGCGAGCAGCGCGACGAGATCCTCGCCGCCGAGCGCCAGGCCGAGCCAGCGGAGGTTGGCATCCGGGGAAGCGGGGGCGAGATACGCCCGGTTGTCGAGGACCTCCCACAACGTGAGGTTCTGGGGATCGCCGGCCACGATCAGCACCGGCGTGCCGAAGGGCGAGAGGGCCTCGAAGCGGAGCGAGGCGGGCTCGCCCAGGAGCAGCATGACACCGGAAAGGCGCTGCGCCCGCCCGCTGCGGCGCACGGTGATGTCGGCCAGGGATCGCAGGTCGACCAGGGAGCGGCGATGCTGCTCGATGCGGGCGAGCGCCGCGCGGGCCTCGTCCGCGATGGGCGGCGCGGGCGCCGGGGGCGCGGTGGCGCAGGCGGACAGGCTGGCGGTCAGCAGGACGCCGCCGGCCAGGCGGAGCCGGCTACTTCTGCTCGGCCTTGGGCGGCGCACCCTTGACCCGGAGCTGGTTCTCCCGCACGTCCCGGATCTTGTTCCTCACCTGGGGGGCGGTCGGGGCGTTCGGGTCCACCTGGAGGGACTTCTCCCACGCCTCGACGGCCTCGTTCGCCAGGTTGTTCTTGAGGTAGGCGTCGCCCAGGTGCTCGTAGAGCACGGGGTCTTCCTTGGCCAGGCTCACCGCGCGCTTCAGCTCGCGCAGGGCCTCGGGATAGTGGCCCTGCTGGTAGTAGGCCCAGCCCAGGCTGTCGATGAAGTAGCCGTTCTCGGGCTCGATCGCGAGGGCCTGCTGGATGAGCTGGACGGCCTCGGGGAGGTTCGTGCCCTTCTCGGCGTACATGTAGCCGATGTAGTTGTACGACTCGGCGTGCTTGGGATCGAGGACGAGCACGCGGCGGAACGAGCGGATGGCGTCGTCGAACTGCTGGTGCTTCTCCAGCACCACCCCGAGCTGGAAGTGGAGATCCTTGTTCTTGTCGTCCACCGACAGCCCCTCGCGCAACACGGTCGCCGCGCGATCGTACTGGTTGGCGCGCTGGAGCGCGGTGCCCAGGTAGAGGAAGAGCTCGGGGCGCTTGGGCTCGAGGTTCACCGCCTCCTGCAGCGTGGCCACCGCCTCGTCGTAGCGCTTGGCGCGCCCGTAGAGGAAGCCGAGCTGCACCCGCGCGTCCACCGAGCGGGGATCGGCCTTGAGGATCTTCTCCAGCTCGCTCCGGGCCTCGTCGTCCTTCCCCGCGTCCATCAGCGCGGTGGCCAGATAGTAGCGCGTCCGCATGTTGCCGGGCTCGAGCGCGACGGCCTGGCGGAAGGCGGCGATCGCCTTGTCGTACTGCTTCTGCTCGTAGTGGATGGCGCCCAGCTTCAGCCACACCCGCGGGTCCCGCGGGAGCGAATCGACCAGCGACTCGATCTCGCTCTGGGCCTCGCCGTAGCGCCCCAGCTTCACGAGCAGGTCGCCCAGCCGCTCCACGAAGGCCGCGTTGTCCGGGTTGGCCTTGAGCGCTTCCTTGTAGACGCCCACCGCCTCGTCGAGCTTGTTCTGGGACTCGTAGACGAAGCCGAGCGCGGACCACGCCCCGTCGTGGTCCGGGTCGAGGTCCACCGCGCGCTTGAGATTGGTCAGGGCCTCGTCCCACTGCTCGTTCTCGATGCCGATGCGCCCCAGCAGGTAGTAGCCCTGCGAGAGATTGGGGCGCGCGGTTACCAGCCGGCCCAGCACCGCGCGCGCCTTCTCGTAGCTCTTCTGCTCGAAGTGGAGCTGGGCCAGGGCCAGATAGCCGTCGGGCGTCTGCGGGTCGAGCGCCACCGCCCGCTCCAGCGCGGCTTCCGCTTCCGCCGTCTTGCGCTGGCGCTTGTAGAGGTCGGCCAGCGTCATGTGGGCGCCCGCGTTGTTGGGCTCGAGCGCGATGGCCTTTTGCGCGGCGGTGAAGGCGCCCGCGGTGTCGTTGACCCGGATCAGCCACTGGGAGAGCTGGATCCAGAGGAGCGCGGTGTTGGGATCGAACTTGATGGCCTCGCGGAGCTGGACGATGGCCTGCGGCATCCGGCCGGCGCGGGCCTCCATCTGCGCGATCACATAGTGGTCGTAGGCCTCGCCCTGGGCGCCGACCGCCCGGCGGCCGGGCGGGACGATCGTGATGGTCTTCGGGACGGGCGTGGGCTCGGCCTCGCTCGTCTGCGTGGTGGCGCAACCGGCGATCGCGCCGAGGGCGAGCAGGATGCCCGCGAGGGCCCCGCCCCGGCGCGCGATCAGGCCCTTGGCCACGACGCGGCGAACGGTGGAGGCCAGCGCCTCGTCGCGCACCGGCGCGGCCGCGCCTTCCACGATGGCCAGCTCGTCGGCGTCGAGCCGCAGAGGGGCGGCGGGCGCGGCGCGGCGCGGGGCCCCACGCTCTGGGGCCGGCGCGGGGCCGGCGAGGCTCGGACGTAGCGCGGTGACGGTCGGGCCGAAGCGGGCGCGGACCGCGTCGAGGACTTCCGCGGATCGCATGGAGAGCTCCTGGAGCCAGGGGGAATTGTCGGCCATCACCGTGAGCGTCCCCGCCCGCAGCTCGCCGGGTCGGGTGCGATGGGCCAGCTCGGAACCGACGGCCGTGCGCCAGCCCTGGCGGATGCGCTCGGCCAGCAGTCGCTCTTCGAGGGCGGGCAGGGCGGCGGTCAGCATCGTGCCCACACGGACCGGAAAGGAAGAGCGGGCCGAGCCCATCGTGAGTCCATGATACTTGACCGGGTATGTCCTCGCTAGCTTGAACGGGTGGACGGTTGCTAGCTTGAAGGCGTGGACGGTCGCTAGCTTGAAGGCGTGGACGGTCGCTAGCTTGAAGGCGTGGACGGTCGCTAGCTTGAAGCTTGGCCCGACGGTCCGGGGGCAAATTGACTCAGATCGTACCGACATTTATAGTGTCGCTACCATGGCCCGACCCAAGCGCGGGGAGATTCTGTCCCTGACGATCGACGACCTGGCCTTCGGCGGCGAGGGCGTCGGGCGGGCCGATGGCTACGTGGTGTTCGTCCCGGGCGGCCTGCCCGGCGATCGGCTCCGCGTCCGGCTCGTGCAGGTGCGCTCCCGCTTCGGGCGCGGGGTCATCGACGCCGTCGAGCAGCCTTCGCCGCAGCGCGTGGAGGCGCCCTGCCCATACTTTGGGCGCTGCGGCGGCTGCCGCCTCCAGCACATGGCCTACCCCGCCCAGCTCGCCTTCAAGGCCAAGCAGGTGGTGGACGCGCTGGAGCGGCTCGGCGGGCTCAAGGGCATCGAGGTCCGGCCCATCATCGGCGCCGAGGAGACGTTCGGGTACCGGAACAAGATGGAGTTCACGGTGGCGCGGGGCCCGAAGGAGCCGATGGTGGTGGGGCTGCACGAGGCCGATCGCTACGACTCGGTGCTCGACATCGAGCGCTGCCTGCTGCAGTCCGACCGCATGAACGCGCTTCTCGGCGAGGCGCGCGGCTTCTTCGCCGAGCGCGGGCTCACCGTCTACGAGCAGGACAGCGGCGAAGGGCTCCTGCGCTTCCTCATGCTGCGCGAGGGCACGCACACCGGTGAGCTCATGGCCAACGTGGTGACGTCCGCGCCCGCGGTCTCCGAGCTGGCCCCGCTCGCCCAGCGCCTGCAGGCGCGCGACGCGGGCACGACCAGCGTGGTCATGAACGTGAACCCCAGGAAGGCCAGCGTGGCGGTCGGGGTCGAGGAGCACCTGCTGGGCGGCCGCGACCACATCCGCGAGAGCGTGGGCGGGCTCATCTTCCAGGTCTCGGCCGGCTCGTTCTTCCAGACCAATACCCGGCAGGCCGAGCGCCTCTTCGAGCTCGTCATCGACTCCGCGGGCCTGACCGGGACCGAGACGGTCTACGATCTCTATTCGGGCACCGGCGCCATCAGCCTGCTCCTGGCCCGGCGCGCCCGGTGGGTGTACGGCATCGAGGTGGCCCAGGCCGCGGTGGACGACGCGGGGGTGAACGCGGCGGCCAACGCCATCACCAACTGCACCTTCGTGTGCGGGGAGGTCCGCTTCGTGCTGCCCTCCCTGATCGCGAAGGGGGTGACCGCGGAGGTGGTGGTGGCCGATCCGCCGCGCGCGGGCTTCCATCCCAAGGCGCTGCACGCCCTGATCACGCTCGGCGCGCGCCGCATCGTCTACGTGTCGTGCAACCCGACCACGCTGGCCCGGGACCTGGGCGAGCTGGTGCGCGGCGGCTACCGGCTCGAGTGGGTGCAGCCGGTCGACATGTTCCCGCACACCCCGCACATCGAGGCGGTGGCCCGGTTGGAGCGCGTCGGTTCGTGAAGTCGTACCTGCTGCGGCGGCTCTGGCAGTCGCTGCTGGTCCTCTTCGGCGTCTCGGTGGTGGTGTTCCTGATCCTGCACCTGACCGGCGACCCGGCCGCGCTCCTGCTGCCGCCCGACGCGACCGCCGATGACATCGCGAAGTTCCGCACCGCGATGGGCTTCGACGATCCGGTGGCGGTCCAGTACCTCCGCTTCCTGAAGGGCGCGGTGCGCGGGGACTTCGGCGAGTCCTTGCGCCACGGCGAGCCCGCGATGGCCCTCGTGGTCGAGCGGCTGCCCGCCACCTTCCAGCTCGCGGGCGCGGGGCTGCTCATCGCGCTGTGCCTGGCGATCCCGGCGGGTATCGTGTCCGCGGTCAGGCGGAATACCGCGGTGGACTACGTCGCGACGGTGGTGGCGCTGCTCGGCCAGGCCATGCCGACCTTCTGGCTCGGGATCATGCTGATCCTGGTCTTCTCGGTGCGGCTCAACTGGCTGCCCTCCTCGGGACGCGGCGGGCTCGAGCACCTGATCCTGCCCGCGATCACCCTCGGGCTCTTCACCACCGCGCGGATCACCCGCCTCACGCGCTCCGGGATGCTGGAGGTGCTCGGCCAGGACTACATCCGCACCGCGCGCGCCAAGGGGGTCGGCGAGCCGCCGGTAGTGTGGAAGCACGCGCTCAAGAACGCGTCGATCCCGATCGTCACCATCGTGGGGATCGAGCTCGGCACCCTGCTCGGCGGCTCCGTGATCACCGAGACCATCTTCGCGTGGCCGGGCGTGGGGCGGCTCTCGGTGCAGGCCATCTTCAACCGCGATTATCCCGTCGTCCAGTCGGCGGTGTTCCTGCTCGCCAGCACCTTCGTGATCGTCAACTTCCTGGTCGACATCATCTATACCTACCTCGATCCGCGCATCCGGTACCGCTGATGGCCGCGTTGCCGCCCTCCACGCCCGCCGATGGCGCGCAGCTCCATCCCGCCGCCGCCCCCGCCCCCCCCGAAGTGGTCGGGCCGCGAGTGCGTTCGCGCCCCTGGGCGGAGCGCGAGTGGGTGGCGCTGCTGCGGCGGCTGGTGCGCCGCCGCACCGCGCTGTTCGGCATGCTCGTGGTGCTGGTGGTGATGCTGGCCGCGCTGGCCGCTCCGCTCGTCGCGCCGTTCGATCCGCTGGAGCAGGACATCGGCCAGCGGCTCCGCGAGCCGGGCTGGCAGGACGCGCAGGGCCGCGTGCACCCGCTCGGCACCGACCACCTCGGGCGCGACATCCTCTCGCGCATCATCTTCGGCTCGCGCATCGCGCTGCTGGTCGGGCTGGCCGCGGTGGTGATCTCGGGCGTGCTCGGCATGATCATCGGGCTCGTGGCCGGTTACTTCGGCGGCCGCATGGACGACTTCCTGATGCGCCTGGCCGACATCCAGCTCGCCTTCCCGTTCATCCTGCTCGCGATCGCGGTCATCGGAGTGCTGGGGCCGAGCCTGCGCAACATCATCATCGTCATCGGCGTGTCGTCCTGGGTCGTCTACGCGCGGGTGGTGCGGGGCGAGGTGCTCTCGATCCGTGAGCGCGAGTACGTGCACGCGGCGGTGGCGCTCGGCAGCCGGCACTGGCGGGTGCTGATGACCCACGTGCTGCCGAACACCTTCACCCCCTGGCTGGTGGTGGCCACCCTCGACATGGCGCGCGTGATCGTGATCGAGTCCGCGCTCTCGTTCCTGGGGCTGGGCGTGCAGCCGCCCACGCCCACCTGGGGCGGCATGCTCGCCGACGGCCGCGTCTACCTCTCCACCGCGTGGTGGCTGGCGACGTTCCCGGGCCTCGCGATCCTCATCACCGTGCTCGGCATCAACCTCTTCGGCGACGGGCTCCGCGACACGCTCGACCCGCGGCTCAAGGTCTAGCCGTGTCACGCGTCTTCGGTCATCGGCCCGGCGCGAGGCGGGTGGGTCCTGTCGCCGGGGGGCGCGTCCCGACGCCACCCACCCGATCACCCTCGAAGCTCATGGCCAGCTCTGAGACAGCCTGATGAGCACCTACTACTCGATCACCCTCGACGCTTATGAACAGTTCTGAGACTCTGGTGCTGAGTGGGGCGCGGATCATTGATGGGACGGGGGCGGAGCCCGTGCGCGGGCGGTCGGTTGTGGTGGAGAAGGGTGTGATCGCGGCGGTGGTGGAGGATGCGCGGGCGCCGCGGGGGAATGGGGTGGACCTGGCGGGCCACACGCTCTTGCCCGGGCTCATCAACTGCCACGTGCACCTCTGCCTCGGGGCGGAGGCCGATCCGGTGCGGCCACTGCGCGAGGAGCCCCTGGGGCTCACCGCCATCAAGGCGCTGCTGCGGGCGCGTGAGACGGCCCGGGCCGGGGTGACCACGGTGCGGGACCTGGGCGGGCGCGAGTACGTGGAGATCGCGGTGCGCCGCGCCATCCAGGAGGGTCTCATCGACGGGCCGCGCATCCTGGCGGCCGGACGACCGGTGTGCATGACGGGCGGGCACGGGCACTGGCTCGCCCGCGAGGCCGACGGGCCCGACGACGCGCGGAAGGCGGTGCGCGAGCAGCTGAAGGCGGGGGCGGACGTGATCAAGATCATCGCCACCGGTGGCGTGATGACCCCGGGCGTGGAGCCCGGCTCGCCCCAGCTCACGCTCGAGGAGATGCGCGCGGCCATCGAGGAGGCTAGCCGGGCGGGGCGCCGCACCGCGGCCCACGCGATGGCGTCCAGCGGCATCAGCGACGCCATCGCGGCGGGGATCACCTCGATCGAGCACGGGATCTATCTCACCGAGGAGATCGTGGCCCACATGCGGCGCGACGGAACCTTTCTGGTCCCCACCCTCAACGCGCCCGCGGCCATCGCCTCCGGCGGGCTCGCTGCGGGCATCCCCGATTTCATGGTGCGCAAGTCGGAGGTGGTCGTGCCGGCGCACGTGGCGAGCTTCCAGCTCGCGCATCGCGCGGGCGTGCGGATCGCGGCGGGCGCCGACTCGGGCACCCCGCTCAACTTCCACGGCTCGTTGCTGCCCGAGCTCACGCTGATGGTGAAGTACGGCATGACACCCCTCGAGGCGATCCGGGCCGCCACCGTCACCGCGGCCGACTGCCTGGGTCTGGGCGAGGTGACCGGCCGGGTGGCCCCCGGCTACGCAGCGGATCTGATCGCGGTGGCGGGCGACCCGGCCGAGCGCATCGAGGCGCTCGCCGATCTGAAGCTCGTGCTGGTGAGCGGCCGCGTCTTGATAGGGGCGTAGCTCCGCGGGGCGGGGCGTAGCTCAGCGGCCGGGGGTGGCGAGTAGCCCGAGCCGGGCCGCCGCCGCGAGGAGCGCCAGGACCGCGAAGCCCGTGCCCCCCGCCGCCACCACGACCTCGCGCCAGAGCGGGGGCCGCAGCACTTCCGGCAGCAGCGCGCGATTCAGGCGCAGCGTGTGGAAGGACAGCACCGCGAAGTTCACCGCCGCGATGTCGGCGCCGATCACGATCAGGGTGAGCGGGTCGGCCACCGTCATGGCGAGGCCGCCCGCCAGCACGAAGAGCACGAGCACCGGGTAGTAGACCCAGCCCGCGCCCGCGGTGGCTGGTCGCACGCCCGCCGTCCAGAGCATCTCGGTCACGTTGCGCGCGAAGCCCTCGATGATGCCGACCTGGGTCGAGAAGAAGATCCAGAGCGTGGTCAGGAGCGCGGGCAGCCAGAGCAGGGCCCAGTAGCGTCGCGTCAGCTCGCGCGCGAAGACCGCGCCCGCCCCGAAGCCGCCCATGTCCGTGCCCGGCGGCACCGCGTCGAGGGCGAGCAGCACCGGCAGCCCCATGCCGATCAGGCAGCCGGCCGTCCAGAGATAGGAGAGGTCCGCCCGGAGGTAGCGCCACCACTCGCGCCACTTGGCGAGGTTCGCGTCACTGGGTGGGAAGATGGCCCCGTCGCGCGGCAGCAGGATGGTCTGATCGCCCACCGGCGTCGGCTGCGCCCCCACGGTGCCCGCCATCCCGAAGCCCTTGTCGCGCAGCCAGTAGGTGAGCATGGCGTTGATCGTGCCGCCCGCGCCGGAATAGGCCGCGAAGGCCGCGACGAGCGCCCAGTCGATCGCGCGGGCGGGGAGCGGCGACGGGACCCAGCCCGGCTCCCACAGCGGGCGGCCCGCGAAATTCCACGCGAGCGCGGCCCAGGCCGGCCCAGGCACGAAATACAGGGCCAGCGCGACGAGGAACAGCAGCATCCACGCCATCATGATCCACTCGGTGATCTCGAGCGCGCGCTGGGCGCGCCGGCCGAGGAGCACGAGCCCGACCGCGCCCAGGAAAAGCAGGTAGCCGAGGCCGACCACCGTCGCGCGGTCGTCCGCGCGCGGCACGCGGCCGAGCAGCAGCGCGGCCAGGGCGGAGCCGCCCGCGAGCGCCCAGCCGGGCCAGCCCACCTGAGCGAGGTGGAGGAGCGAGTAGCCGGCGGCCCAGAAGCGCGCGCCCGGCCGCTGGCGCATGAAGCCCGTGAAGATGGGCTCGCCGGTGGCCAAGGTGTAGCGTGCCATCTCCGCGTTGAGCACTCCCTGGAAGAGGATCGACAGGGTGCAGATCCAGAGCAGGGTCGGGCCGTAGGCGGCGGCGACGGCCGGGCCGAGCAGCCAGTCGCCCGCGCCCAGCGAGAGCCCGAGCAGGATCGCCCCCGGCCCGATGACCCGGACCAGGTTGATGGGATTGTAGGCGGGCGCGTGCGGCAGGTCGCCCTGCCGCCACGCGGGCAGATCGCTCACGCGCGGGTGCGCCTCCGTCGCCAGACCCAAAGGGTGAGCCACGCCGCGGGGACGCTCAGCCAGAGCCAGCCCGACGGCGCGGCGGCGGCCAGATCGATCGCGAGCAGCACGGTGCCGCCGGCCGCGGCGGCCCAGAGCAGGATCCACGCGAGCCCGTCGGCGGCGCGTCGCGCCCCGAGCGTGGCCGCCAGGAGGGCAGCGGCCGCCGCGCTGCCGTCGAGCAGCACGTCGGCGACGCGCCCTTCACGGGTGGGCGTGATGGCCTGGTGCACCTCGTCGAGCCCGGCGGTGAGCACGGCGAGCGCGAGCGGCCATCGCCAGGGCGCAGGCGCGTCGGGGCCGGTCAGGGCGCGGCGCCAGAGGAGAGCGAGCACCGCGTACTCGACGACGTGTCCGGTTTTCCGCAGGAGCCAATGCGCGCCCGCGATCTGCTCGGGGGCGGCCCACGGCAGGAGCACGCGCAGCCAGGGCTCCAGCAGCGGGGTCGTGGCGCCGCCGTGCCATCCGGCGCCCGAGAACCACGCGATCAGCGCCGACCACGCGAGCGGCGGCAGGATCCGGCGGGCCGTCGTCACGGCTTCCTAGGGTGGCACAGGGGCTCGAAGTTGACAACTTGCGCTCACTAAACATAGGATGAGCCATGCAAATCCGGGAGCTCCTCGATGAGCTCTTGACGTCGCTCGAGACCGGGCCCCTGATCACCGCCGTCCGGCACTTCGACGCCAAACCCGCCGTCTTCGCGCCCTTTCCGTCCTCGCTGGACCCCCGCATCGTGGAGGCGCTCAAGTCGCGCGGCGTTCAGCAGCTCTACTCGCACCAGGCCAAGGCCTTCGACACGGTGGCCAAGGGCGAGCACCTCGTGGTGGTCACGCCCACCGCCTCCGGCAAGACCCTCTGCTACAACCTGCCCGTGCTCCAGGCGCTGGTGCAGCAGCCGGACCGGGTGCTCTACCTCTTCCCGACCAAGGCGCTCGCGCAGGACCAGCTCGCCGAGCTGATGGAGCTGTCGAAGTCGCTGCCCGACATGCGGATGTTCACCTACGACGGCGACACCCCGCAGGACGCGCGCCGCTCGGTGCGCGCGCGGGCCAACCTGGTCCTGACCAATCCCGACATGCTGCACTCGGGGATCCTGCCGCACCATACCAAGTGGGTGAATCTCTTCCAGAACCTCAAGTACGTCGTGATCGACGAGCTGCACGCCTATCGCGGCGTCTTCGGCAGCCATCTGGCGAACGTGCTGCGCCGGCTCAAGCGCATCTGCCGGCACTACGGGGCCACCCCGCAGTTCATCATGGCCTCCGCCACCATCGCCAATCCGGGCGACCTGGCCCAGCGGCTGACCGGGGAGACGGTCGTCGAGCTGAACGAGAGCGGCGCGCCCACCGGCGAGAAGACCTTCATGGTCTACAACCCGCCGGTGGTGAATCCGGAGCTCGGCATCCGCGCGCCCTATCTCGGCGAGGCCTCCAAGCTCGCGACCCGCTTCCTGAAGCGGAAG
>WNFE01000631.1_pt1 | contig 26587 bp, 22 predicted proteins | sample 5400451 | NCBI WGS metagenome assembly WNFE01 (sample SAMN13153344, study PRJNA577476) | soil metagenome | isolation source: 200 cm saprolite under Douglas fir tree site 2 hole 2 | place: USA:California | collected 2015-04-18
TCGTCGGTGAAGCGGCGGGCCCACTGCTCCTCGTCGGTGTCGCCGGTGAGCTCCATCGCCACGCGGACCAGCTCGTTGGCGACCGACAGCGGCAGCCAGTTGTGGTCGGCCATGAGGTACTCGCGCGAGCGCCCGGCCGCGCGGCAGAGCGCGGCGACGCCTTCCGGGCCGACCTCCTTCTCCACGAAGGGGATGAGCCCCTTCGTGAAGAGACAGTTGATCTCGCCCGGCACTACTTGCGAGCCTCCAGGATCAGGTTGAACGGAGTCTCGGTCGCCCGGCGGAACCGGCTGAACCCGGCCTCGGCGAACAGCTCGCGGAGGCGCGCCTCCCCGGCCTGGGCGCCCAGGCCCCGGCCCACCTCCTGCGAGAGGGAGTTCGGGGTGCAGATCATGGTGGACGCGGCGTAGAACAGCCGGCCGACGGGCGTCGAGTTCTCCTGGAGGCTGTCGCCGGCAAAGGGTTCGACCAGCAGGACCGACCCGTCGCCCTTCAGGGCCTTGTGGGCGTGGCGCGCGGCGCCAAGCGGATCGCCCATGTCGTGCAGGCAGTCGAAGAAGCAGATCAGGTCGAATCCCCCCTCGAGGTACGCTTTCGCAGTGGCGGTCACGAAGCTGACGCGGGCGCCCACCCCCGCGTCGGCGGCCCGCTTGTCCGCCACATCGATCGACGGGGCATGGAAATCGAAGCCGAAGAAGCGCGATTTTGGATAGGTCGTGGCCATGACGATGGTCGACGCGCCGTGACCGCAGCCGACGTCCGCCACCTTGGCTCCGGCCTGGAGCTTCGGCACCACGTCATCCAGGGCGGGTAGCCAGGAGGTCGTGAGGTGGGCCTGGTATCCGGGCCGGAAGAATTTCTCGACGCCGTGAAACATGCGGTGGTGATGCTCGCCCCAGGGGAAGCCACCGTCGGCCCGGAAGGCGGCGAGCACCTTGTCGAGGTCCAGGAAGCACGAGGCGAGGACATTCTGCCCGGGCGCCACGAACACCGGGGAATCCTCGTTGGCCAGGGCCATGGCCTGCTCGGGGGGGAGCCGATAGCTGCCGTCGACGGGCTCCAGGTAGCCGGCGGCAGCGTTGGCGTCGAGCCATTCACGTACCAGCCGGGCATTACAGCCGCGGCGGGCGGCGAGGGCCTCCGCGGTGACCGGCTGGTTGTCGGCCATGGCCTTGTAGAGACCCAGCTCGTCACCGATCAGCACCATCCCCATCATGTACGCGCCACCCATGTCGGTGACGAACTTGCCCATGAACTCGTGGAGCTTCGCTTCGTTCATTCGTTGCTCTCCCGCCGAATCCCTCGAGAGGGTCAGCTCGGCTTGTAGACGAACTTCGAGGTGATGTTCACCGGGTTGGCCAGCGTGTCCCGTATGGCCGACTTGCGGTCGATGGTCTCCTTGCACTTGCGGACCTTGTCTTCCGGGGCCGGGCTCTGGATCGTGATCGTGTAATTGATGTCCGTGATGCCGTTGCGCACCGACTTGTCGTGACCGAGGAAGCCGCGGGCGTCCAAGTGGGCCTCCAGCTCCATCTCGATGCCGTCGATGGGCACGTTGAAGAGCGCGGCGTTGGTGGCGGTGGCATTGGTGACGCAGCCGGCCAGCGCGGCCAGCAATACCTCGGGCGGAAACGGGGCGCGGTCTCCCCCGCCGAGATCGGCTGGTTCGTCCACCGTGATGGTGAAGCGGCGGGCCCATGCGGTTGCCGCCCGCGTACCACTCGCTGAGCGTGACCTGGGTCGTCGTCCCGCGGCACCACGTGGACTTGGCCTTGACCGTGAGCTTCTCCAGGCCGGGGTTCTGGCGGATCGCCGCGTCGGTCTCCTTTAGCTTCTCGAGGTTGAGGTCGTTCAGTCCCAGTGTCATGTGAAGTCCTCCCAGGGGCTAGAGCAGGTTGGCGATCAGGCGGGCGGCCCGTTCGGTGCCGCCGGCCGGCGCGTCTCGGTGCTGGACGGGCTTAGCGAGGTGGTCGAGGATGGCCGCGCCCAGCTCCTCGACGCCGACGCGGTCGTAGTCCATGCGCACGCCGGCCCCGAGACGGTCCAGGCGGCGGGCGACGTGGAAGCTCTGCTCGAAGTGGTTGCGCAGCGGGAAGTAGAGGAAGGGCGTCTGGAAGGCGGCCAGCTCCATCGTCGTGGTCAGGCCACCCTGGACGATCGCCAGATGGGCCGCCGCGTGATGGCGGAAGAGGTTGGGCACGAAGGGGCGCACGTCGATCCGGGGCCCCCGGGGCAGCTCGTCGGCCGTGAGCCGCGGCCCGGTCACGAGGATCATGCGGGCGTCGGGCACCGTGGAGGCGACAAGGGAGAAGGCCTCGGCACACTTCCGGAGCAGGCTCCGCCCCACCCGGGTGCCGCCCACCGAGACCAGGATGACGCGCTCGTCGTCCCGGAACCCCAGCTCGTGGCGGAGCCCGGCCTTGTCCCGGTAGTCCGCCGGGTCGAAGTGGTAGGTGTAGCCCGAGAAGGCGAAGTGCTCCCGGGCCCAACCCCGCATGTTCGGCAGGTCGGGGCCGAAGTCGCGGTCGAGCACGTCCTCGTCGTCGCCCACCATGATGGAGAGATCGCGGACGTCCGGGTGGAGGCGCAGGTGGTCGATGTTCTCGGCGTTCTTCTCCCAGGCGCGCTTAAACTCCACTGACGTTGGCTCCTCGCGCATGGGCAGCATCCCGATGAAGTCCGTCATGAAGACATAGGGCGCCCGCTTCAGCTCGGGGTTCTCGTGCAGGAAGTAGTCGAGGTCCCAGCCCTCGTCGCCCACCCAGAGGTCGTAGGTCTCGCGCTCCACCACGTCGGCGAACGTCATGAAGTTGGCCGCCATGATCTCGTCCATGTCCCAGAGCGCGTTGAAGGCGTGCAGCTCGTGGTCTCCGGCCCAGCCTTCGAGGTGGGCGCTCTCGTTGACGATGAGCTTGGTGGCCGGGTGCAGGCGCTCTCCCCAGGCCTCCACTACGCGGTCGGCGGGATCAGCGGCCAGAAAATCCACGGTGGCGTCCGGGTAGATCTCGCGCAGCTTCCGGGCGATGGCCAGGTCTCGCTGGATATGACCCAGGCCGATGGGGCTCGACAGCCAGAGGATCCGCCGCTGGGCGGTCCGGCGCGCGGGGCGGGGCGGCGCCTTCCGCTCGACGGTGGCCGGAATCCGGTGCGACTCCACGGACCGGTCCAGGACGAAGTCCCGGATGAAGTGGTTGACCTTCACGGCATGCCGGCCGTGCAGGATGTGGCCGGCGCCTTCGAACGTGACCAGGCGAGCGCCGGGGATCGCGGCGGCCAGCTTCTCGGCGTGCGAGTAGGGCACGATCTTGTCGATCGTCCCGTGGAGGGCGAGGGTCGGCACCTGCACGCGGGGCAGCAGATCGTAGACGTTCGAGCCGTCGATGGCTCTGAGCGATTCCACGAGAACGTCGGGCGTGGTCTCGCTGCTCCAGGCGATGCAGTCCTCGATCCCTTTCAGGGAATGTGGCTCGGGCAGGCAGCGGGCGAACAACCGCTGCTGCCAGGTGGCGAAGTTGTCCCGGATCACGGGTGCGACCTTCTCGTCGAACGGCTGGGGTACCGACTCCGAGTACTGGCCGCTGAGGAGGATGAGGTGGGACAGACGACCGGGATGCTCGACCGCGTAGCGGAAGGCGAGCATCGCGGCGCAGGAGAGGGCCACGAGGGCGAAGGGGGGGCGCACCGTTTCCTCGAGGATGGCGAGCAAGTCCTGGTAGCGGGTGTCGAGGTCGTACCCGCTCGGGGGCCGGTCCGAGCGCCCGTTGCCCCGGAGGTCCATGGTGGCGACGCGGAAATAGTGCGAGAGGTACGGGACCTGGCTCTTCCACTGGCGGCTGTAGGTGACCGGCTGGCACTGGGGCAGGAGGAACAGGTCGCGGCCCCCGCTGCCGGTCACCTGATAGAAGAGCCTGACCCCATCCCGCGAGACGTACATCGGTCACCTCCGGTGGTTGAGTGCCATCACGGTATCCGAAGGGCAAGCCCCATGCCGCGGTAGTGCGCTCATACTAGTGCACCTTTGCGCTCGGGGAGCGTAAGGCCGTCTTGCGGACCGTCCGGTCCCGGCCGGTGATCGCGTGATGATCCGGGCACTTGAGCACGCAAGGTGCGCGAACAGACGGCGATCTGGCCGTGCAAGCCTGGATGGCGTGCCGCGCGCCTCATCTAGCGCGGCAGCCCGGCGCCGCGGCGGGCGCGCTCGTAGAGGACGAGGGCCGCGCCCCCGCGCACGGTCTGGCTCTTGTGTCCCGGGACGAAGTGGATCGGCGTCCCGGCCAGGGAGTCGGCCAGAGCGTACTCACCGGCCCGACGGATGATCTCGCCCTGTAAGGGCAGGAGCGACTTGACCACGCCGCCGGTGACGACCACGACGTCGGGGTTCAGGCCGTTCACGGCGATGGCGACGCCTGCTCCGAGGGCCCGGCACGCGCGATCCACCATGCTGCGCGCGAGCCCATCGCCGGCCGCCGCCGCCGCGAAGACTGTCTCGGCCGTGATCGCGCCGGCCTCGCCCCCGGCGAGGGCGAGGAGCGACGAGGGCTCACGGCTGATACGCTGCCGCGCCTCCGCGGCGATGTACTCGCCGCCGACGTACAGGCTGAGGCAGCCCCGCCCGCCGCACGGGCACGGCGGGCCGTCGAAGTCGATGGGGACGTGCCCGAGCTCGCCCGCGAATCCGCTCTTGCCACGCACGAGCCGGCCATCGAGGACGATGCCGGCGCCGAGGGCGCTTCCGATGGCCAGCACGACGCAGGAGGCCGCGCCGCGGCCGAGCCCGAACATCCATTCGCCGAGGGCCAGGGCGTTGACGTCGTTGTCCACGAAGGCCGGCACCCCGGTCTTGGCGGAAACGAGCTCGGCCAGCGGCACCCGGTGGAGGTCCGCGACATGGGAGCCGGCCGAGTGCAGCAGCATACCCCGCTCGGCGTCCACGAGCCCCGGAACGCCGATGCCCACCGCTTCGAGGGCAAGGCCCCGGGCCTGAGCCTCGGCGTGGAGATCGGCGACGATGCCGAGGATGGTGGGCACGGCGGTCCCCGAGCCGAGACTCGTGGGCGCCTGGATCGCCGACAGGACGTTACCGTCGGGCGTGACCAGACCGCCCGACAGGGTGGTGCACCCGACGTCCACTCCGATGAGCACGCCCGGCGCTCTAGTCATGTTCGACTCCGCCCTCGGTGTGGCAAGGCCTGTACCAGGCCGGACGCCCCAACGGGACGCGGACTTACGCGAGACGGATGCAAGGCCAGATTGCGGAGCCGGGGCCCATCCCGGTCAGCCCGCGAGTAATCTCGCGGACTTGGTGCCGCAAGATCGGCAGGCGGCGATTCCGCCACGACGCAAGACGACGGCTACATCGAGGGCGACGGCTGTCCGTTTGACTCCGCGATGGGGATTTGCCAGGATGTGCCGGCCAGCGGTCGAAGACGCCCACCGGGGAGGAGTCGCCATGACGCCGAACACGGTCCTGGACATCACCCAGCACGACAACATCGCCGCGCGCACCGGGGACAAGCTCAAGCGCCGCGTGGCCTTCGTCACCGGCGGCACTCGCGGGATCGGCGCCGCCATCTGCCGCAGCCTGGCCAGCCAGGGCGCGACCCTGGCCGCGGGCTACGCGGGCAACGATGAAGCGGCGAAGAAATTCCGCGACGGCTTCGCGTCGATCTACGGCACCGAGGTCAGCATCCACCGGGGCAACGTGGGGGACGCCAACGACTGCCGGCGCACCATCGACGAGGTGATCGCGGCCCACGGCCGCCTCGACGTTCTCGTCAACAACGCGGGCATCACCATCGACAAGACCGTGCTCAAGCTCTCCGACGAGGACTGGTTCAAGGTGCTGAACGTCAATCTCTCCGGCGCGTTCTTCCTGTCCCAGGCCGCGCTGCGGCACATGGCGGAGCGGGGGAGCGGGCGCATCGTGAACGTCTCGAGCGTGATCGGCGAGATGGGCAATATCGGCCAGGCCAACTACGCGGCGTCCAAGTCGGGCCTCTTCGGACTCACCAAGACGCTCGCCCGTGAGGCCGCATTCCTGCTCGCGAAAGCCGGACGGCTCACGGATCCGGACGGGGTGGGGCTCACCGTGAACACGGTGACGCCCGGCTTCATCGCCACCGAGATGCTCGAGCACATCCCGGCCAAGGTGCTGGAGAGGATCGTCGGCCAGATTCCGCTCGGGCGGCTCGGCAAGCCCGAAGAAGTGGCGCGCGTCGTGCACTTCCTGGCCGCCGACGCGTCGAGCTACATCACCGGCCAGGTCTGGGGCGTCAACGGCGGCCTGGACATGTAGCCAAACCCTACTGACAGGAGATCCCGATCATGTGCGTAGACGACGATTCCTTTCCTCCGATTCCTCCGATCTCGGGGGGCGCCGCCGGCTCCCGCGACCTGCAGCTCACCTCGAGTGACGGCACCCGTGTCATGGCCCACGCCGCCCGAGCGGCCAAGCCCACCGGCGCGGGCATGGTCGTGATCCCGGACGTGCGCGGCCTGCACCCGTACTACAAGGAGCTGGCCGATCGCTTCGCCGAGATCGGGGTGGACGCGGTCGCGATCGACTTCTTCGCGCGCACCGCGCCGTCGGAGGACCGCAGCGAGGCCTTCGACTTCATGTCGCAGGTGCCTTTGACCAAGCCGGAGACGCTGCAGGCCGATATCGCCGCGGGCGCGGCCTATCTCCGCACCGCCGATGGCGGGCAGGTGAAGTCGCTCTACTCGGTGGGCTTCTGCTTCGGCGGCGCGCTGTCGTATCTGCAGGCGGCGAGCGGGCTCGGGTACGCGGGCGTGATCGGCTTCTACGGCTGGCCGTCGGGGCTCAAGCGCTGGCCGGACCGGCCCAAGCCGGTCGACGCGGTGCCGCGCTACACGTGCGCGGTGCAGTCGATCTTCGGGGGCGCCGACGAGGGCATCCCGCCCGCCGACGTGGAGGCCTTCGACGGGGCGTGCCGCAAGGCGGGGATCAAGCACGACTTGAAGGTGTACCCGGGGGCGCCGCACAGCTTCTTCGACCGGAAGTACACCGAGTTCGCGGAGGCGTCGGCGGACGCGTGGAAGCGCGTGCAGGCCTTCGTCAACGGAAAGTAGGGATCACCTCGCGGGTGAGGATGTCGAGGGTCCGCCGCATCTGATCGAGGGACAGGAGGCCGCTGGGGTTCAGCTCGGCGACGATGCCGCTGAGCCCCAGGTCCTCCGCGATCTCCCCGAGGCGCTCTCTCAGTGACGCCGCGGTGCCGAACGCGACGCGGGTCTTCAAGACCTCTTCGTACGGCATCGCGGCGATCCGGTCCGCCATGATCTGGCGCCGATCCAGCGGGCCGGTGTCGCCGCGGCCGAGGCCGGACTGGACGAGCTGGACGTGCCGTTCGAAGAAGTAGGTCATGGCCTCCCGCGGTTCCTCGCGCGCCGCCGCCTCGGTCGGGGCCGCGTACACCGGGATGCGCAGGTAGATGTCCGCTTCCCCCGGATGCCCCGCCTCGCGCCAGGCCTCCCGGTATGCGCGGAGGTGCCCGCGCTGCGCGGGTATGTCCAGATCGCGAAGCCCGATGAAGAGCGGCAGGCCGAGGCGCGCGACCTGGGGGAAGGTCTCCGGCGAGTTGGCGGCCATGCGCAGCGGCGGGTGCGGCACCTGGTAGGGCGTCGGGGACACCGTGACGTTCTGGAATCGGTAGAACTTGCCGTCGTAGCTGAAGGGCTGGCCCTTCCAGGCCAGGCGGATGATCTCGAGCGACTCGAGGAAGCGCGCCTGGCTCTCGCCGTACGGCACGCCGAGCAGATCGTAGGTGCGGGCCGAGCCGCTGCGGCCGATCCCGAAGTCGAGGCGCCCCTCGCTGAGCTGATCCACGGTGGCCGCTTCCTCGGCGATACGCAGCGGGTTGCCGAGCGGGAGCACCTGCACCGCGATGCCCACGCGGATGCGCCGGGTGCGGGCGGCCATGAAGCTCGCGAGCGCGAGGGGGGCGGACTGAATCGAGCGCCCGCCGTTGAAATGGATCTCGCCGAGCCAGACGCCGTCGAGGCCGCCCGCCTCCCCCGCGTCCGCCAGCTCGAGGGTCTCGCGCAGCGTGGCGCCTTCGCTGACGCCGCGGCGCCGCTCCTCCAGGAAGATCCCGAAATGCATGGGTCCGGTCCCTCCGCCCGCGCATCTTGCGCCGGGGGGACTCCCGTCGTCAAGTCACTCCGGCGCGCGGCCGGCGAGCCACGCCTCCGCCTCGCGGGGCCGGAGCAGGCGCGCGATCCGGAGGTGGGCGTGGGCGGGCTGGGCGAAGAGGACGGGGAGCTCACGCCGGTAGGCCCAGTAGGTCTTGAAGAGCCAGTGGAACAGCGACTTCTGCGACCAGAGTCGGCAGTGCTCCAGGAAGTACTCGCGGTTTCCGTTCCAGAGGACCTCGCCGGTGACGGCCCGGCGCACCGTTCGCACGGTCAGGCGGCGCAGGACGAGCGGGAATGCGTAGTCAAGCCAGACGATGGTGTCCGCCCGGGGCCACAGGAGATCGCGGACCCGGCCGTAGTTGCCGGCCACGACCCACCGGGGCCCGGCGGTCGCGCGCTCGACCCGGGCGCGGAAGACGTCCGGCGCGGCCTCCGTCCAGTGGGCGTCCCAGAAGAGCTCGTCGAGCTCGACGTACTCGGCGCCGAGCCGGACGGCCAGCCGTTGCGCGAAGGTGGACTTGCCCGATCCGGTCGCGCCCACCACCACGACGCGCGCGAGAGGCGGGTGGGTCCTGTCGCCGGGAGCCGCGCCCGGGCGACCGGCTGCGTCACCCACTTGCCGGAATCGCCGCTCTTCGAGCGGCGCACCGGACTCGGGGGGCCCACTTCGCTCGGTCGCCCGGGCGCGGCTCCCGGCGCCACCCACCCGATCTCACGCGCCGTCGCTCATGGCTAGATCTCCGAGTAGCCGCTGCCGCGCGTGTCCACCCCGCGGCCGCGGGCCGTCTCGATCCAGCCGAACTCGCGGAGGATCTGCTGGCTATAGGTCACGCGCCCGCTCACCCGCTCAACCGGCTCGGTGGCCAGCAGCAGCGCGGCCCGCGCCATCAGGAGCGGCGGCTCGCCGCGCGGGTCGTCGAGGCCGCTCACGAGTCGGTGGTACACGGTGCCGGGGGTGGGCACGACCTGCGAGGGCGCGACCGCCGTCACCGAGATGCCGTACTGGAACACCTCCGAGGCCAGGCCCTGGGTGAAGCGCTCGAGCGCGGCCTTCTCGGCGCCGTAGCAGGTGCCGCCGCGAGGGCCCACCGCGAGATCGGGATAGGGCCCGCGTCCGGGCCCGATCGCGGAGCCCGAGGAGATATTGACGATGGCGCCGCTCCGGCGGGAGATCATGTCGCCGAGCACGAGCTGGCTCAGCACGAACGGGGCCTGGAAGTTCACGGCCCACGAGCGCAGCCACTTGCCGACCGGGTAGTCCTTCACCGGGATGTAGTAGGTGAGCGCCGCGTTGTTGACCAGCACGTCCACCGGGCCGTAGCGCTGGCGCGCCTCCTCGATCAGCCGCGCGCACTCCGCGGGCTCCGCGATGTTCACGGCGACCGCGTGGGCCTCGCCCCCCGCCTCGCGGATGGCGGCCACCGTGGTCTCGAGTGAGCCGGCGAGGAGATGCTGGCCTTCCTGCAGGGTGCGGGCCGCGCAGATCACGCGGCCGCCTTCGGATGCGAAGAGCCGGGCGACGTCGGCGCCGATGCCGCGGCTCGCCCCGGTGACCACCACGACCTTGCCGTCGAGTCGACCCATGAGATCCTCCGGGCCGCTATTCTCCACGGCAGCCGCGCCCGGTCAACCGGCGCGTGAGCCGGTCGACCGGGCGCGGGCTTGGGCTAGGAGGTGGTGATGCGCAGGCGCTCGCCGGGGAAGATGCGGTCCGGCCGCTCGAGGCCGTTCCAGCGCGCGAGCTGCGCCGTGGAAACTCCGTACTGCCGGGCGATGCGCCAGACCGTGTCGCCCGCCTGCACGACGTGGACGCCGGCGCGCGGCGCGGGCGCGATCCGGCGGGGTGCCGTGTCCATCTCGACCGCGGCCTGCATCGCGCCGGCGGTGCCGAGCGGGATCTTCAGATCGTAGGGAGCATCGGGCGGCGTCTGCTTCTGCCAGAGCTCGGGATTGAGCTGCTCGAGGTCGGCGAGCGCGACGCCCGACAGCCCTGCCAACCGCAGGAGCCGGGTGCCCTTGGGCACGGTCACGAGGTCGTAGCGCACCGGCTCCTCCGGCACCACCGTGAAGCCGTACTGCTCCGGCTGGCGGCCGATCAGGGTCGCGGCGTGGATGGCGGGAATGAAGTTCTTCGTCTCCGGAAGCAGGTGCGGGCTGCGACGGTGGAGCACCCAGAAGTCGCGCGTGCCGGTGCCCTGGATCGCCTGCTGCACCCGGACCTCGCCCGCGTTGTAGGCGGCCTGGGCCAGGTCCCACGAGCCGAAGACGGTATAGAGATCACGCAGGTAGTTGGCCGCGGCCACCGTCGACTTCTCGGGGTCGAGGCGCTCGTCCAGCCAGCGGTCCACGCGGAGGCCGTAGAGGCGCGCGGTCGGGGCCATGAACTGCCAGAGGCCCTTGGCGCCGGCACGCGAGACGGCCACCGGGTTGAAGCCGCTCTCGATCATGGCGGTGAAGACCAGCTCTTCCGGAAGGCCCTTCTCCTTGAAAATGTCCAGGATCATGGGCAGATAGCGGCCGGAGCGCGCCAGGCGGCCCTCGGTGACCTCGCGCCGGTAGCCGGTCTGGAACCGGTCGAGGAAGAACCGGACGTGCTCGTTGAGCTGGACCCGGTACGCCGGGGCCGGGGCCGGGCGGGCGACCGCCAGGGTCGGCTCGGTCACAAGGGCCAGGCTGATGATCTGGGTATCCGCACCCTCGGCCGGCTGGCCGAAGGTTTCCGCCCAGCCGGCTTCGGGGGCCACGGGCCATGCCACCTGGACCACCCCGACCGGCTCCATCGGGGTCGGGTCCACAGCCATCGAAATGGGGGGTTCAGCCTCGGCTCCGGCCGGTCCGGCGAGGGCCAGGCAGCCAGCGAGGAAGAGCGCGCTTCCGGTCAGCAGGTTCCGCATTAGTCTAGCCATGGGCGGCATGAACAGCAAGCCCCATTCCAATAGTAACTATGTAAGTTATATGGTGTTTTCTGGATGACAGGGCCACCGAAAATCCCTTCCTGGGTAGCCCCCCACCCACCATGGGAGATTTGCACGCCACGAAGATTGTGCATGGCCTGATGATTGTCCCGTGCCCTTGACGCGCCGCCGGACCGGCCCCATGCTGAGCGGCACTCATGGCCTTGGAGCCCGCGCCCGGCAGCCCGTTCGACGGATACGCGCGCCGGGCGACGCCGGCTCCCGATCCCGAGCTCACCCAGGTCGGTCCGGGCACTCCGGGCGGCGAATACCTGCGGCGCTTCTGGCAACCGGTGGCCTTCACGCGCGACCTGGACGGACCGCCGCGCCGCGTGCGCATCCTCGGCGAGGATCTCGTGGTCTTCCGCGATCGCGGCGGGCGCCTCGGCGTGCTCCACCTGCACTGCGCGCATCGCGGCACGTCGCTCGAGTTCGGCATTCCGCTCGAGCGCGGCCTGCGCTGCTGCTACCACGGCTGGGTCTACGACGTGGACGGGCGCTGTCTCGAGACGCCCGGCGAACCCGCGGGCAGTCGCCTGTGCGAGCGCGTGTGGCAGGGCGCGTATCCCACGCATGAATACTGCGGGCTCGTCTTCGCGTATCTGGGCCCACCCGACCGACGGCCCGCGTTTCCGCTCTACGACTCGTTCGAGGTGCCCGGCCACACCCTGATGCCCGCGGGCGAGTTCGCGCTGCCGTGCAACTGGCTCCAGGTGAAGGACAACAGCATGGACCCGGTGCACACCGCGTTCCTGCACGCGCTGTCGAGCGGCTACCAGTTCACTCCAGCCTTCGGGGTGGTGCCGGAGCTCGACTGGCTCACCACCGGCGCGGGCATGGTCTACATCGCGACCCGCCGCGTGAACGACCTCGTCTGGGTGCGCGTCTGCGATTTCATGCCGCCCAACGTGCATCAGTTCACGCGCGAGGTCGAGGAGGCGGCCGCGCCCAAGGCGGCGAGCCGGCCCGTGGTCATCCGCTGGGCGGTGCCCAACGACGATACGCACACGACGAACTTCGAGCTGGCCCAGGTGGATCCCGCGTGGGGACTCTCGCCCGAGCAGGTCGCGCGACCCGGCTTCGGGCAATCCGGGGACCGGCCCTACGAGGCCCGCCAGCGCTTCCCCGCGGACTACGACGCCCAGTCGAGCCAGCGCGCCGTCGCGGTCCACGCGCTCGAGCACCTGGCCTCCACCGACCGCGGCGTGATCATGCTCCGGCGCATCGTGCGCGACGGCATCCGCGCGGTGGCGGCCGGGCAGGATCCGTGGGGAACGCACTGGCCGGAGGGGAAGGTGATCCCGACTCACACCCAGGACCTCGTGTTGCGGATCCCGCCCGCCGCGACGCCGGAGGCGGACCGCCGCCTCGTGCGCGAGGCCGGGCGACGCACGGTCACCGGCTAGGAGCGGCCGCGGTGTGGATCGTCCGGATCGCGCTGGACCGGCCGTACACCTTCATCGTCCTCGCGCTCCTGATCCTGATCGTGAGCCCGGTGGTCATCGCCCGCACGCCCACCGACATCTTCCCCAACGTCAATATCCCGGTGATCGCGGTGGCCTGGCAGTACCGCGGGCTCAACGCGGAGGAGCTCGAGGGCCGCATCACCACCTCCTACGAGCGGGTGCTCACCACCACGGTGGACAACATCCAGCGCATCGAGTCCACCACCGTCAACGGGCAGGCCATCATCAAGGTCTACCTGCAGCCGAACGCGAGCCTCGACACCGCCAACGCCCAGATCACCGCGATCTCGCAGACCGTGATCCGGCAGTACCCGCCCGGCACCACGCCGCCCCTCATCATCAACTTCAGCGCCTCGAGCGTGCCGATCCTGCAGCTCGCGCTGTCGGGCGAGGGGCTCGCCGAGCAGCAGCTCTTCGATCTCGGCGTCAACTTCCTGCGGCCGCAGCTCGTGACGATCCGGGGCGTGGCCATTCCCTTCCCCTTCGGGGGCAAGCAGCGCCAGGTCATGGTGGATCTCAACCCGCGCATGCTCCAGGCCAAGGGCCTCTCGCCCGCCGAGGTGCTCGACTCGCTGAACGTGCAGAACCTGGTCCTGCCCTCGGGCACGGCCAAGATCGGCGGATTCGAGTACGACGTCACGATGAACGCGGCCCCGCGGACGGTGGCCGACCTGGCCGACATCCCGATCAAGGTGGTGGGCAATTCGACCATCTACCTGAGGGACGTGGCCAACGTGCGCGACGGTTTCGGGATCCAGACCAACATCGCACGGCGGGACGGCCGCCGCGGCACCCTCCTCACCGTGCTCAAGAGCGGGAACGTCTCCACCCTCGACATCGTGAACAACGTCCGGGAGGCGATCCCGCGAGTGGCCAGCACGCTGCCCCAGGAGCTCAAGGTCGACCTGATTGCGGACCAGTCGGTCTTCGTGCGCGGGGCGGTGACGGGCGTGATCCACGAGGCGATCATCGCGGCCTGTCTCACCGCCCTGATGATCCTGCTCTTCCTGGGGAGCTGGCGCAGCACCCTAATCATCGCGGTCTCGATCCCGCTCTCGATCCTGACCTCGGTGATCACCCTGAGTTTCCTCGGGGAGACCATTAACATCATGACCCTGGGCGGCCTCGCCCTCGCGGTGGGCATCCTGGTCGACGACGCCACCGTCACCATCGAGAACATCGAGCGCTTTCTCGAGGAGGGCCGGGAGCTGCGGAGCGCCATCTTCGACGGGGCGGCCCAGATCGCGGTGCCCACCCTCGTTTCCACGCTCTGCATCTGCATCGTCTTCCTGCCCATGTTCTTCCTGAGCGGCACCGCGCGGTACCTCTTCGTGCCGCTCGCGGAGGCGGTGGTCTTCGCGATGCTCGCCTCCTACGTGCTCTCGCGCACGCTCGTCCCCACGCTCGCCATGTACCTGCTGCGCGCGAAGGCGCACCACGATGGCCGCTCGCGCAACCCGTTCGTGCGGCTGCAGCGCGGCTTCGAGCGCGGCTTCGAGCGGCTGCGGGCCGCCTACCGCGGGCTGCTGGAGCGGCTGCTCTCCCGGCAGGCCGCGTTCGTGGCCGCGTTCCTCGCGGTGTGCGTGAGCGCGGGGCTCCTGGTGCCCTGGCTCGGGGAGAACTTCTTCCCGGTGAGCGACAACGGGCAGTTCATCCTGCACCTGCGCGCCAAGACCGGAACCCGGATCGAAGAGACCGCGCGCCTGGCCGACCTGGTGGAGACCGCGATCCGCCGGGAGATCCCGGCCGAGGAGCTCGACAACATCATCGACAATATCGGGCTGCCGTACTCGACGATCAACTACATGTACAGTCGCTCCGGCTTCATCGGCGCGGCGGACGCCGACGTCCTGGTCACCCTCAAGGAGGGGCACCGGCCCACCGCCGACTACGTGCGCAGTCTACGCGCGCGGCTGCCCCAGGAGTTCCCCGGTGTGACCTTCTACTTCGTGGCCGCCGACATCGTGACCCAGATCCTCAACTTCGGGCTGCCCGCCCCGATCGACGTGCAGATCGAGGGCGGCGACATCGAGGGCAACCGGCAGGTCGCCAACCGCCTCCTGGACGACCTGCGGCACGTTCCCGGGCTGACCGACCTGCGGATCCAGCAGAACTTCGACACGCCGAATCTCCAGGTGACGGTGGACCGCGTCAAGGCGGCGGGGGCCGGCTTCACCCCGCGTGACGTCGCCAACAGCGTGCTGCTGTCGCTGGCGGGCAGCGGCACCACGTCGCCGACCACGTTCCTCAACTGGCAGAACGGGGTCAGCTACAACCTGGTCACCCAGACGCCCCAGTACAGCATCCAGTCGCTCCAGGACCTCCAGAACATCCCGATCGGCGCGGTGGGCGCGCGGCCCCAGAACCTCGGGGACGTAGCCTCCATCTCGCGCGCGAACTCGATGACGGTGATCTCGCACTACAATACCCGCCGGGTGATGGACATCTACGGCTCGGTGCAGGATCGGGACCTGGGCGCGGTGGGCCGCGACATCGTCCGGATCATTGACGCCCATCGTCCGAACCTGCCGCGCGGCAGCTTCGTCACCCTGCGCGGGCAGGTGGAGACCATGCGCGCCTCTTACCTGGGGCTCCTGGGCGGCCTCGCCTTCGCAATCGTGCTCGTCTACCTGCTGATCGTCGTGAACTTCCAGTCGTGGCTCGATCCGTTCATCATCATCACCGCGCTGCCCGCCGCCCTCGCCGGCATCATCGTGTTCCTCTTCCTCACCGGCACCACGCTGAGCGTGCCCGCCCTCATGGGCGCGATCATGTGCATGGGGGTGGGGACCGCCAACAGCATCCTCGTGGTCTCCTTCGCCAAGGATCGGCTGGGTGAGCACGGCGACGCCCGTCTGGCCGCGATCGAGGCGGGGGCCACGCGATTCCGACCCGTGCTCATGACCGCGCTGGCCATGATCATCGGCATGATCCCGATGGCGCTGGGCCTGGGCGACGGCGGCGAGCAGAACGCGCCGCTGGGGCGCGCGGTGATCGGGGGTCTCCTGCTCGCCACCGTCGCGACGCTGGTCTTCGTGCCCACGGTCTTCAGCCTGCTTCACGGGAGCGGGCGCCGCGCCCGGAGCCCGCACCATCCGGAGCCCGCCGCATGAGCGGCTGGCGCGGCTCCTCCGGCTTCTGGATCGTTCTGGCGGCCGCCCTGATCCTCGCCGGCGCCATCTACGCCGGGCTCCACGGCCGCCGGGGCGCCGACGCGGCGCTGAAGCGGGCGACCGAGGTGGCGGCCGTTCCCACCGTGGCGGTGGTGTACCCGGGCGCGACCGCGCCCAGCGACGAGCTGGTGCTGCCGGGAACGGCGCGCGCGTTCACCGACGCGGTGATCTACGCGCGGGCGAACGGGTACCTCAAGAAGCGCTACGTGGACATCGGCACGCGGGTGACCGCGGGCCAGCTCCTGGCCGAGCTCGAGACGCCGGAGCTCGACCAGCAGCTCCGCCAGGCCCGCGCGGAGCTGGAGAACGCGCGCGCGACCATGGAGATGGCCCGGACCACGTCCGAGCGCTGGCAGACCTTGCTCCAGCGCAACGCGGTGTCGCGCCAGGAGACGGACGAGAAGGTCAGCGACTATCACGCGCGGCGGGCGATCGTGGATTCAAACGGGGCCAACGTCAAGCGCCTCGAGGATCTGCAGTCCTTCCAGCGGATCACCGCGCCGTTCGCGGGCATCATCACCGCGCGCAATACCGACATCGGCGCGCTCGTCGACGCGGGCGGCGCCGCGCGCGAGCTGTTCCGCCTGGCCGCCATCGACAAGCTGCGCGTCTCCGTCTCCGTGCCGCAGGCCTATGCCCAGGCCGCTCAGCCCGGCACCCCGACCACCGTCACCCTCGAGGAGATGCCCGGCCGGGCCTTCCGCGGCACGCTGGCCCGGACGTCCAACGCGCTCGACCCGGTGACCCGGACCATGGTCAGCGAGGTGGAGGTGGAGAATTCCACCGGCGAGGTGCTGCCCGGCGCCTACGTGGTGGTGCGGCTGCGGGTGGGCCGCGAGGCGCGCGGGCTCACCATTCCCGCCAACACCCTGCTCTTCCGCTCGGAGGGATTGCAGGTCGCGGTGGTGCGGAACGGGCGCGCGGAGCTGGTGGGGGTGACGATCGGCCGCGACTACGGCGGCAGCGTGGAAGTGGTGTCGGGCCTCGGGCCGAAGGATGCGATCATCCTCGACCCCGCCGACTCGCTGGTCAGCGGCGCCGCCGTCCGCGTGCGCCCGAGCGAGCCCCCGAAGCCGGGCGGGTAGCCGGCGGGCGGGCGGGCCCGCCCGCGTGCCAGCGGGCCACCTCCTCGCAGGTGGTGAACCACACGCCGCGGGCGCGGCGCATGTAGGTCACCAGGTCCTCCAGCAGGGCAATGCGGGAGGCGCGCCCGCTCACGAAGGGGTGGCAGGTCAGCACGAAGCAGCCGTTCTCCGCGTGCATCGCCGCGAACTCCTTGCTCCACATCTGGAGCACCCGGCCCGGGTCGGCGATCGCGTTGGTGGCGCCGTAGACGTGGCGGAAGAGCGGCGCGTCGTCGAGCAGCCATTGCACCGGCACCTCGGTGAGCGGCCCCTGGGTGGTTGGCACGTCGTACGGCACGTCGTTGCCCATCAGCGAGCTGTCGTAGAGGAAGCCGTGGCGCTTGAGCAGGTCGGGGGTCCACACGTTGACGTCCCAGGAGGGCGAGCGGTAGCCGGCCGGCCGCACGCCCAGGCGCGAGGCCAGGATCTCGATCTGCTCGCGCATCACCCGCTCCTCCTGCTCCTCGTCGAGGAAACCGAGCGCCTCGTGGACGTTGCCGTGGGCGCCGATCTCGTGGCCCGCGTCGCGGATTCGCCGGCACGCGTCGAAGTGGTGCTCGACCGTCCAGCCCGGGATGAAGAAGCTGGCCCGGAGCTTCAGGCGATCCAGCAGGCGGAGGATCCGGTCCACGCCCACCCGAGGCCCGAAGCGGCGCTCCTCCAGGTCGCCGAGGCTGCGCCGGGCCTTCTCGGGCTCGCGGAAGAGGAAGCCGGACTCCGCGTCGACGTCGAACGAGAGGACGGCGGCGGACCGCTTGCCCGAAGGCCACGGATACCGCACCGCGGTCACCCCGACACCCAGCCGCCGCTCGGGTGGAGGATCTGCCCGGTGAGATAGCCGGCCTCGTCGGAGGCCAGCACGACCGCGCAGTAGGCCACGTCGTCCACGCCGCCGAACCGGTGGAGCGGCAGCTCGGCGAGGCGGCGCGTCCGGTACTCCTCGGTCATCACGTCGCGGCTCATGTCGGTCTCGATGCCGCCGGGCGCGATGGCGTTGACCGTGATGCCGTGAGCGCCGACCTCGGCGGCGAGCGCCCGGGTGAGCGACTCGATGGCGCCCTTGGTGGCCGCGTAGGCCGCGAAGCCGCCGCCGCCGACCGCGCGCTGGGCGAGCTGGGACGAGAGGTTGATGATCCGGCCGCCCTTCCGCTCGATCATGGCAGGCAGGGCGTGGCGGCTGCACAGCATGGTGCCGGTGACGTTGACGTCGAACATGCGCCGGCACTCCTCCGCGGGCACCGCGAGCATCGGCGCGCGCACCATGATGCCCGCGTTGTTGACCAGGACGTCGAGGCGCCCGAAGCGCTCGAGGGTCGCCGCCACCAGCGCCTTCACGTCGTCCTCGCGCGCCACGTCGCCGCGGAGGGCGACCGCTTCGACGCCGAGCCGGCCCGCCTCCGCGACCACCGCTTCCGCGCCCGCCTGGCTACCCAGGTAGTTCGCGGCCACCCGCGCACCCTCGCGGGCGAAGGCGAGCGCGATGGCGCGGCCGAAGCCGCGGCCCGCGCCGGTGATCAGCGCGACCTTGCCGGCGAGCCGCCCGCCCATCAGGCGGAGGCCGCCGGGAGTTTGTCGCGCTCGAGGCAGAAGCGGGCGAGGTCCACCGGACGCGGCCACCACACCCGGCCCTTGCCCAGGATGAGCTGGATGAGCCGCTCGACCATGCGCAGGCGTGACGGACGGCCGATGATCTGCGGGTGCCCGAGCCAGTTGAAGAAGCCGCCCTCCGCGTAGAGGCCCTCGAACTCCTCGGACCAGATCTCCCACACGTCCTGCTGGCTCCAGATGCCGTTGCCCACCGGAGGCACCGCGCTCCACAGGAAGAACGGCGCGTCGTTGTTGCACCACGCGGTGGGGAGCTCCACCAGGGGGCCGTGGGCGGTCTGGTGACAGTAGGGCAGGTCGGTGTCGAGCGCATTGCTGTGATAGACGAAGCCGTGCCGCGCGAGCAGCTCCATGGTGTGGCGGCTCGGATCTGCGGAGGGCGTGCGGGAGCCGAGCGGGACGACCCCCAGCACCTTCTTGAAAACCGCGAGGCTCTTCAGGAGCAGCTCCTCCTCTTCCTCGCGGCTCTTCATGAAGAAGGGCTTCTCGTGGAGATAGCCGTGGTGGCCCAACTCGTGGCCGCGCTTCAGAATTTCCTCGCAGAGCGCGGGGTAGCGCTCCACGATCCACCCTGGGATGAAGATGCAGGTCTTGATCCCGTAGCGGTCGAGCAGCTCGAGGATGCGCGGCATGCCCGTCTTGGGCCCGTAGGCCCCCATCGACATGTGGAGTGGGCGCTCGGCGAGCGCGGGGTCGCGGTGGATCCACGGGCTCTCGCCGTCGAGGTCGAACGTCATCATGACGGCGCAGCGCGCGCCGTCGGGCCAGGTCACCGTCTCCGCCATCGCGTCCTCCGAGCGAGCTCAGGATAGGAGCCCGAGGATAGTCCAGGCGCGCGCGGCCCCGCAACCCGCCGCCGGGCGGGCCTTGACGTGGCACGGCGGCTCCGCCATTCTTGGGCGCATCGATGCATCCGGTATCCGCCGATGCCGCGCCCGAACAACGGTGACGGGCCAGGCCAGCGACTTCTTCGACCGATCATCCCCGCTCGCGAAGCGGTCTCCAGTGATCACCGGCCAGGCTTATCACGGGGCAACCGCAGGGGGCGAATCCCGCCGTCGGGCGGAGGAGGCATGCCATGCGTAGACGTGACGTCGTGAAGCTCCTGGGAGTCGGCGCGCTGGCCGCGTCGGCGCCGCGGGCCTGGGCGCAGGGCCGCGAGGTGGTGATCGGCGTGCTCTACCCGCTGAGCGGCCCGGTGGCGCAGGCGGGGGTGGATGCCAAGGCCGCCGCGGAGACCGCGGCCGAGATCGTGAACACCCGCCAGGACCTGGACCTGCCGTTGGCGCGGACCGAGGGCCTGCCCGGGCTCGGCGGGGCCAAGCTGCGGCTGATCTTCGTGGACCACCAGGGCAAGCCGGAGCTGGGCCAGTCGGAGGCGGAGCGGTTGATCACGCAGGAGAAGGCGGTCACGCTCTACGGGGCCTACCACAGCAGCGTGTCGGCCACCGCAAGCGTGGTGTGCGAGCGGCTCGGCATCCCGTACTTCTCGGGCGAGTCCTCCTCGCCCACGCTCCACCGCCGCGGCTTCAAGTGGTTCTTCCGCACCAGCCCGCACGACGAGCACTTCACGATCGCGATGTTCGAGTTCCTGAAGGAGCTGCAGGCCCGGCGCGGGACGAAGATCGCCACGGTGGGCATCCTCCACGAGGACACGCTCTTCGGCGCGGACTCGGCACGGGTCCAGGAGCAGCTCGCCCAGGCCGGCGGCTACCGGGTGGTGGAGAAGATCGCCTACCGCGCGCGCACCACCGGCATGCAGACCGAGGTGCAGCGGCTCAAGGCGGCGAATCCCGGCGTCCTGCTGCCGACCTCCTACACCTCCGACGCGATCCTGTTCATCAAGACCGCGCGCGAGCTCGACTACAACCCGCCCATGATCCTGGCCCAGGACGCGGGCTTCGTGGAGAGCGACTTCGTGGCCGGGGTGGGCAAGGACGCCGACGGCGTCATGTCCCGCTCGGTGTTCTCTCTGGATCTGGCCGGCAAGCGGCCGGTGATCGGCCGGGTCAACGAGATGTACCGGAAGCGGTCGGGCAAGGACCTCAACGACAATACCTCGCGCGCCTTCGCCGGCATGATGGTGCTCGCGGAGGCGATCAACCGCGCGGGCTCCACCGACCCCGAGGCGATCCGCAAGGCGCTGGTCGCCACCGATCTCAAGCCGAACCAGCTCATCATGCCGTGGAAGGGCGTGGCCTTCGACCCCAAGACCGGCCAGAACGAGCTGGGCACCCCGCTGATCACCCAGTGGCGCGGCGGGGCGCTCAAGATCGCCTGGCCGTTCGAGCTCGCCTCCGGGGACCTGATGTACCCGCTGCCCAAGTGGGCCGACCGCAAGTGACGGGAGCCTCGATCCGGGCGTGAGCCGCCTCCGCGTCGGCGTGGACGTGGGGGGCACCTTCACCGACGTCGTCTCCGTCGACGACGTCACCGGGGAGGTGCGCTCATGCAAGGTCCCCACGGTGCCCGACAACCGGGCCCAGGGGGTGCTCGACGGCCTGCGCGCGCTGCTGCGGGCGGGCGAGGCCTGCGCCTCGCTCGCCCACGGCACCACCACCATCACCAACGCCATCGTGGAAGGCCGTGTCGCCCCGGTGGGCCTCGTCACCACCCGCGGCTTCCGCGACGTCCTCGAGATCGCGCGTATGAACCGCGCGCATCTCTACCGCCTCGAGCTGCCCGCGCGGGCGGAGCCGCTGGTGCCCCGCCGCCGGCGCCTCGAGATCACCGAGCGGGTGGGGCCGGACGGCACCGTGCAGACCCCGCTCGCCCCCGGCGAGCTCGAAGGGATCGTCGCCGCGTTGCGGGCCGAAGGGGTGGAGGCGGTGGCGGTGTGCCTGCTCCACGCCTACGCCAATCCGGCGCACGAGCAGGCGCTCCGGCGGGCGCTCGAGCCGCACTTCCGGCACGTCTCGGTCTCGAGCGAGATCAACGCGGAGTTCCGGGAATACGAGCGCACCTGCACCACCGCGCTGAACGCGAGCGTGATGCCGCTGGCCGCCCGCTACGTCGACGGGCTCACCGCCGCGCTCGGCGGCGCCACGGGCGGCCCCGCCCTGCGCCTGCTGCACTCGGCGGGCGGCATGATGTCGGTAGCCGCGGCCAAGGCGCGCCCGCTCGCCATGGCGCTCTCCGGCCCCGCCGCGGGGGTCGCCGCGGCCGCCCACGTGGCGCGCGCACTCGGGGTCGATCGCGCCCTCGCCTTCGACATGGGCGGCACCACCACCGACGTGTGCCTGATCAGCGATGGCGCGGCCGAGACCACGTCGCAGCGGAAGCTGGCCGATTTCCCGGTTCGCCTGCCCATGGTGGCGGTGGAGTCCATCGGCGCGGGCGGTGGCTCGCTCGCGCGCGTGGACGAGGTCGGCGCGCTCAAGGTGGGCCCGCAGAGCGCGGGCGCCGTCCCCGGCCCGGCCTGCTACGGCCAGGGCGGCACGCTGGCCACCGTCACCGACGCCAACCTCGTGCTGGGCTACCTGAACCCGGCGCGGCTCTATGGCGGGACTATTCGTATCCGCCCCGACCTCGCCCGGAGCGCGGTGGAGACCATCGGCCGGCGGCTCGGCCTCTCGACGCTCGAGGCCGCGCACGGCATCGTGGAGGTCGCCAACGCGAGCATGCTGCGCGCGCTGCGCCTGGTCTCGGTGCAGCGCGGCCACGACCTGCGCCGGTTCTCGCTGATCGCCTACGGCGGCGCCGGCCCCGTGCACGCGGGCGCGCTCGCGCGGCAGTGCGGCATCGCGCGGGTTGTCGTGCCCGCGCACTCCGGCGCCTTCTCGGCGCTCGGCTGCCTGGTCTCGCCGCTACGCTACGACGCGGTGCAGACGCATCGTGCCCGGCTCGACGCCTGGGACGGCAAGCTGATCGAGGACCGCTTCCGGGCCCTCGAGGAGCAGTGTCTGCGGCCGATCCTGGAGGAAGGCCACGCGGCCTCCGCGGTGACGCTCGCGCGCAGCGTGGACCTGCGCTACGTCGGGCAGAACTACGAGATCGAGCTGCCGTGGGGGCGGGATCCCGGGCTCCGGCCCGCCTTCGAGGCGCGGCACCGCCAGCTCTACGGCTACGCCACCGGCGAGGGCGTCGAGTGCGTGAACCTACGCGTGGTGGCGCGGCTGGGCGATGCTCCGGCCGCCGCCCCTCACCCCGGCCCTCTCCCCCCCGGGGGGAGAGGGCCGGGTGAGGGGGGAGTCTCGATCACGGGCTCGCAGCGCGCCTACTTCCCCGAGACGGGCGAGGTCACGATCCCGCTCTACGATCGCGCCGCGCTCCCGGCCGGCGCCGTCGTCACCGGCCCCGCGGTGGTCGAGGACGAGTGGTCCACCATCGTGGTCTACCCGGGCCAGCGCGCCGCCGCCGACGCGCGGGGCCACCTCATCCTGGATCTGGAGTCCACCTCGTGAGCCATCCGTCCACCGCGCGCGTGAGCCCGATCACTCTGGAAGTCGTCCGCCACGCGCTCTACGCGATCGCCGAGGAGATGAGCGTGATCATCATGCGCTCGGCGCGCTCGCCGCTCCTCAAGGAGGCAGGCGATCTCTCCTCAGCGCTGACGGATGCCGAGGGCCGCCTCATCGCGCAGGGCCGCGACATCCCGATCCACATGGGGGTGATGGGCTTCACGGTGAAGGAGCTGCTCAAGCGCGTCCCGGTCGAGAGCCTCCGCGAAGGAGATGTCTGGTTCCTCAACCTGCCCGAGGTGGGCGGCAATCACCTGCCGGACGTGAAGGCGGTGCGCCCGGTCTTCCACCGGGGCCGGCTCATCGCCTTCGCGATCAACCTGGCGCACTGGGCGGACATCGGCGGCGCGGTGCCGGGCAGCTACGTGCCCTCCGCCACCGAGTGCTACCAGGAGGGCCTGCGGCTGGCCCCCATCCGCCTCTTCACCGCGGCGGGGCCGGAGCGCCACACCATCGACGTGGTGCTCTCGAACGTGCGCGGCCGCGAGGAGCGGGAAGGGGACATGCTCGCCCAGTTCGCGGCCAACGACGTGGCCGCGCGCCGTCTCGTCGAGCTCGCCGATCGCTACGGGGCCGACACACTCGCCGCCTGCTTCGAGCGCCTGCACGCCGAGTCCGAGCAGCAGATGCGCGCCGCGATCGCGGCGCTGCCCGACGGAGTCTGGGAAGGCGAAGACCATCTCGACGACGACGGGGTGGACGACCGGCCCATCCGGATCGCGGTGCGCGTCGAGATCCGCGGGGATCAGGCCACGTTCGACTTCACCGGCACCGCGCCGCAGGCGCGCGGGCCCGTGAACACGACGTACTTTATCGCCTGCTCGGCGGTGTACTACGCGATGAAGGCGCTGGTCGCCCCCGACGTGCCGCCCAATGACGGCTGCTACCGCCCGCTGCGCGTCATCGTGCCGCCCGGCACCGTGCTGAGTGCGGATCCGGATCGGCCGGTGGTGGGCGGCAACCACGAGACCTCGCAGCGCGTCGTCGACGCCATCTTCCGCGCGCTGGCCCCCGCGCTGGGCGACCGCATCGCGGCGGGCGGCCCCACCACCGCCGGGCTCATGATCTTCGGCTCGCGCCGGCCGGACGGCCGCTGGGGCATCTTCTACGAGGTGCACGGCGGGGGCGCGGGGGCGACCCGTGGCGCCGACGGCTCCTCCGCCACCCGCGTGCACATGTCGAACGTCATGAACACGCCGGTCGAGGTGATCGAGCACGAGTACCCGATCGTGGTCGAGGAGCAGGCCCTCCGCGAGGGCTCGGGCGGCGACGGGCGCCGCCGCGGCGGGCTCGGCCTGCGCCGGGCGTACCGGGTCACCGCGGATGAGACCTCGCTCACCACCATGCTCGAGCGGCGGGTGATCCCGCCCTGGGGCATCGCGGGCGGCGCCGACGGCCTGCCGTTCCGCGTGACGCTCAATCCAGGGCCGCGCGCGCGCGACCTGCGCGGCAAGGAGATGGTGCGCCTCTCCGCCGGGGACCTCGTGCTCATCGAGACCTCGGGGGGCGGTGGCTTCGGCCCGCCCGCCGAGCGGCCGGCCGCGGCCCGCGACGCCGACCGTCGAGAGGGCTACACGCGATGAAGCTCGCCGACCGCATCGCGATCGTCACCGGCGCGGCCAAGGGCATGGGCCGCGACATCTGCCTCGCGCTCGCCGGCGAGGGCGCGCACGTGGTGCTGGCCGCGCGCGACGTGCCCCCGCTCGAGGCGGTCGCCCGCGAGGTCGAGGCTGTCGGCCGCCGCGCCCTGGTGGTGCCCTGCGACGTGGTGGACGAGGTCGCGGTGGAGCGCCTGGTCGCCCGCACCCGCGAGACCTTCGGCGGCCGTGTGGACATCCTGGTGAACGCGGCGGGCGTGACCGGCCCGGTCGAGACCCCGGTGTGGGAGATCCGGGCGGAGGACTGGGACCAGGTGCTGGGCGCCAACGTGCGCGGCACCTTCCTGCCGACCAAGCACGTGCTGCCGGTGATGATCGCGCAGCGCTACGGCAAGATCGTCAATATCAGCGGCACCTCGGGGCTGCGCGGCTACAAGCTGCGCGCGGCCTACTCCGCCTCCAAGTGGGCCCTGCGCGGGTTCACCCGCACCGTCGCGCTCGAGGTGGGGCCCTACAATATCAACGTCAACGCGCTGCACCCGGGGATCGTCACCGGCGAGCGCATGGCGCGCCTCTGCCGCGACAAGGCCAGGAAGCGCGGGACCACTCCCGAGGCGATCCACGCCGAGTACGTGGCCGAGATGGCGCTGCGCCGGGTGACCACCCAGGAGGACATCGCCCGCGCGGTGCTCTTCCTGGTCTCCGAGGATTCCAAGAACATGACCGGCCAGTCCGTCACGGTGGACGGTGGCTGGGACGTCTGACGCGCTGCGCTGGGCCCGGAACCCCCGGTCCGGCTCCCGCGTTGAAGGCCCGGGAGGGTTTGCCATGCTGACACTGCACCGCTACTCCGCGCTGCTCGCCGTCCTGCTGCTCACGCTGCTGGCCATCGCGCCGCCGGGCCCGGCCGGCGCGGACGGCGGCGGGGGCGGTCAGGGGGCCGACGCCACCCCCGCCAAGCCCGAGGATCCGCAGTACACGGCGGCGGTGAAGGCCATCAAGGCCAACGAGTACGCGAAGGCCATCCCGCTGCTCGAGGGCGTGGTCTCCCGCGACGACAAGAATGCCGACGCCTACAACTGGCTGGCCTACGCCACCCGCAAGAACGGCAACCCGGCGGCCTCGCTACCGCTCTACCAGAAGGCGCTCGCCATCGATCCCAAGCACAAGGGCGCCCACGAGTACATCGGCGAGGCCTACCTGATGCTCGACAACCTGCCCAAGGCCAAGGAGCACCTCAGCACGCTCAACTCGCTCTGCTTCATCACGTGCGGCGAGTACCGCGACCTCAAGCGCGCGGTCGACGCCTACGAGAAAAGCGGCGGCAAGTCCAAGCCCACCGCGTCTTCCTGGTAACGCGCGGCGTGTGGGTGAGGGGCGGCGGGGGGAGGGGGGGCCGACTGACCACGACCCGCGATCCCGTCGCCCTCGCGCTCAGGAGTTCCCAATCGGGGTTGTCGGCGTAGCCGCGACCCTTCGCGGGGAACGGGTCAGCTGGCCCCCCTCCCCCCGCCGCCCCTCACCCACCGCAACGGTCCCGGAGCAGCAGTCACTTTGCCTTGCCTTTCAATTTTCAGAATCTCGCGCCGCGATTGGGTTGGGTGGCTGGCGTCGAGATGTGGCGGGTGTGATGGCTGACTGAGGTGAGGGGCCCGGGGACGTGGAGGCCTGGCGGGAGGGGAGCGGGGGAGGGGGGCCAGCTGACCCGTTCCCCGATATGGGTTGCTAGGTCGCCGACAACCCCGATTGGGAACTCCTCACGTGGTCAATTGGAGCCGCGGAGGGTCGTGGTCAGTCGGTCCCCCTCCCCCGCTCCCCTCCCGCCAGGAATCGACGCGATCCGCGAGGAGGCGCCGCGCGCGCTACGCGAAGCCGTAGAAGCGCGCCGCGTTGTCGCAGACGATCGCGCGGCGCGTCGCGGCCGGGAGATGGCCGAGCTCGCGGGCGATGTACTCGCGGGAGTCGGGCCACACGCCGTCGGGGTGCGGGAAGTCGGAGCCCCACATGACCTTGTCCACACCCAGCTCGTCGAGCAGCTTCACGCCCACCGGAT
>WNFE01001479.1_pt1 | contig 26541 bp, 29 predicted proteins | sample 5400451 | NCBI WGS metagenome assembly WNFE01 (sample SAMN13153344, study PRJNA577476) | soil metagenome | isolation source: 200 cm saprolite under Douglas fir tree site 2 hole 2 | place: USA:California | collected 2015-04-18
CCGTGGCCGCGCGGCGTTCATCGTCGTCGAGGTACACGTTGCGACTCGACATCGCGAGACCGTCGGGCTCGCGCACGAGTGGGCAGCTGACCACCTCGACCGGCAGGTCGAGGTCGCTGGCCATCCGGCGCACCACCGCGAGCTGTTGGGCGTCCTTCTTGCCGAAGTAGGCCCGGCACGGTCCGACGATCGAGAAGAGCTTGGCCACGACGGTGGTCACGCCGTCGAAGTGTCCGGGACGGCTCGCTCCACAGAGATGATCCCCGAGCTCGTCGACGTGAACCACCGTGCGAAAGGGGGTGCCGGTTGGATAGATCTCGGCCGCACTCGGTGCGAACAGCAGATCAACACCCTCCACCTCCGCCGCCGCCGCGTCGCCCGCGAGATCGCGTGGATAAGCAGACAGGTCTTCAGACGGGGCGAACTGGGTGGGGTTCACGAACAGGCTCACGATGACGAGATCGTCACGTGCGCGTGCCACACGCATCAGCGAACGGTGCCCATCGTGGAAGTAGCCCATCGTCGGCACCAAGCCGACGGTTCGGCCCAGTGCCCGCGCCCGGTCACAGGCGGTCCGGACGTCGGCGATGGTCTCGACGATGATCACCGCGCATCCTCACGCAGGAGCTCGTGCAACGCCGCGTCGTCGCGGCCACACACACGCGATGCCTGTTCTGCTAATGCCCGGTACGCGGCGCGCTCGGCGGGCGGTAGCGCGTCGAGGTGACGCGCGACCGTGTCGACATCGCCACGGGAGACCGGCCCGGTGAGGGCGTCGACCGGACCGTGCGTGACGACATTGTCGACAGTGGCGCGCACCAACGGCCAGAGCGCAGCGGAAGGAAGACCGGCGCCGGCGGCCACCCGCGTTGCCTGACCGAGCAAGGCGACGACATGGTTCGACGCGATGGTGGCCGCGGCGTGATACGCGACGCGGTTGGACTCGGGAATGCGGAACGGGCGCATGCCGAGGGACACGGCCAACCGCTCCACCGCGATCGGACCGTCGACCGCGCACCATGAACCGGCGAGGCGCGCCATGCCGACGTCGGCTGACGGCAACGACTGCAATGGGTGCAGTGATCCGATGTGCACGTCGGGCCGGCTTACGCGCAGCTTGTCCAGCTCGTCGAGGGTGCAGGCACCGGAGAGGTGGAGCACGAGCGCACCGGAACGCACGCCGGGCGCGAGGGCACCCGCGCATTCGGCGATCTCGGCATCCGGCGTGGCGATCACCACGAGACCAACATCATGTCCGACGTCCGCGACGTCGACCGCGCTCGCCCCGAGTTGCTCGGCGACCCGGCACGTCGATTCGGAGTGGTTCGTGCGTCCCGCGACCGCGCGAGCAGTCCAGCCGCGCGCTACGAGCGCAACCGCGATCGTCGTACCGGCGCGTCCCGGCCCGACTAGGGCGAACGCCCGCTTCGAAAGACTGTGCACGTGAACCTTCTTCGTTCCAGCCCCGCTTCGTTCCAGCCCCGGTGGGGGTGCCGGACTACTCGGGCAAGGCCAATGTTAGACCGGTCGGGCGAACTTCTGCCCGGTCGGGCAGCTGGTCGAGCCCGATCCGCCCGGCCCACCCCGGGACGAGGTCGGCCAGCGGGACCAGCACGAACGCACGCTCGGCCAAACGGGGGTGCGGGACCACGAGATCGGGTTCATCGACCTCCTCGTCGCCCACGAGGAGCACGTCGATGTCGAGGGTCCGGGGGCCCCAGCGTTCACCGCGTATCCGACCGGCGGCCGACTCCAGCCGCTGCGCAACCTCCAGCAGCTGCCGGGGCGACTGCCGGGTTTCGACCGCCACCACCGCATTGAGGTACGCGGGTTGAGGCGGACCTCCTACCGGGGCCGTCTCGTAGACCGGTGAAACCGCCACCACGTCGATGCCCGGCGCTGCCGCGACCCCGTCAACCGCCTGCTGGAGGTACCCGAGGCGATCACCGAGGTTCGATCCGAGACCCAAATACGCACGGCGAGGTTCGCGCCGGCTCGCGTCGCTTGATCCGGCGGGGACCGTCACCGCTCGATGCAGACCGCGACATGATCAACCATCGCGCGCACGGGCGGATGGAGCTTGCGAACGGTGACGGCGACTGCCGAGACCCGCTCGTCGACCCGGCACACTTCGGCAATGCGCGCGGCCAGTCGCTCGAGCAATTGATAACGCTCGGATTTCACGACTCTGCTCACCGCTTCCGCCACCGCCGCATAGTCGACGGTGTCATGCAGGTTGTCGCTCTCACCCGCCGCCGACAGGTCGACGGTGAGCTCGACATCGACCTCGAACGGTTGGGGCCGCGTTTGCTCTTCGGGTAGCACACCGTGCACTCCGAGCTCGCGCAAGCCCGCGATGACGATGGTTCCCAAAGGTCAGCTCCGCGCCTGGTCGCCATGGCGCGTCGCCTCGATGCGCTCCTCGACCGTCACTGCGACGATCTGACGCCCCACCGCACCGAGCTGGCGGCCAGTGATCTTCTCGATGACCACTACCGCGTGGGGCCCTTCGGCGACGAGCCCCGCAAACAGCAGGTAACCCGCCAACGCGCCGAGCAAGCGGTCTCCAAACTCCTCGTGGTGGATCAGCACGCGCTCCGCAGGATCTGCGAGCCAGGCTGCGAGCTCCCGATACAGCTCGGGCAGCCGGTCACTCCATTCGTCGTGGCGACCGAGCGGAGAGTGCGCGAACGGGATGCCGGCTTCCTCGTACGCGTGCAGATTGTGCGGTGAGTCGAGCAATGAGACCACGCGCGTAAAACCTTGACCGATCAGCCAGATCAGTTCTTCCTGCCGACGGACTTTGCGATGGTTCCGGGCAAAGCCACCCGGACGCTCCGACGCGGCGAGCCGGTCCTTGATGATCCAGCAGAACGCGCGCGGCTCCAGACCCTGTGCCCACTTGCCCTTCACGATTGGCCCTTCACGATTGGCCCTTCACGCGACGGCCTCGGCGTCGATGGCACGCATGACCGAGAGCAACCGAACCGCATCGGCAGCAGGGCCGACGTCGTGCACGCGGACCACGCGGGCGCCGCGGTCGATGGCCCAGACTGCGGTGGCCAGCGATGCGTCGTCGCGCGAATCCGGCGGCCGTCCACTCGAATCTTGTTCGCCGGCCGCGAGCACCGCGCCGATGAAGCTCTTCCGGGAGGCGCCGATCAGCACCGGCACCTCCACCCGTGTCACCAATTCCGGCAAACGGGCGAGCAACTCGAGGTTGTGCCGAGGGAGCTTGCCGAACCCGATCCCCGGATCGGCGCAGATCGCATGGTCGGCGACTCCGGCTTCGCGTGCGGCCGCGATGCGTTCAACGAGAAAGTCGGCCACCTCGAACACGACATCGTCGTACCGAGGATCTCGCTGCATCGTGCGCGGTTCGCCGCGCATGTGCATGAGCACGAGCCCAGCACCTGCGTCGGAGACGATCGGCAGCATGTCGGGATCTCCGAGTCCCGCGGTGACGTCGTTCACCACCACCGCGCCGGCATCGATCGCGGCCCGGGCGACGGAACCCTTCCTCGTGTCGATGCTCACCGGAAGCCCCGACTCGCGAACGAGCGCGGCAACCACGGGAAGGACGCGGCGGATCTCCTCGCCCGCATCGACCGGCTCCGCACCTGGTCGGGTCGACTCGCCGCCGACGTCGAGGAGGTCGGCACCGGCTGCGGCGAGCGCTCGGCCGTGCGCGACCGCCGCGGCGAGCTCGAGGTAACGCCCGCCGTCGGAGAAGGAGTCGGGGGTCACGTTGACGATGCCCATGACCGCAGGACGTTCCCCGCAGACCGACGACCAGGCGAACATGTGAACCAGCTTCCCGCTCTCGGCACCCCGTCGCTCCAGTGCACCGCCGGGCCGCAGGATACCTGGGCCGGAGGTCCCCCGGGTCGGCCCTTCAGTTCGTGATTCCCCGGCCGATACGAATTTGGTGGAAACGGGACGGTCACCGCACCGCGGACTCTGGCCACCCCCGATCCCACAACCACGGTGACCTGAAGCCGTCGAATCGATCTTCAGTTCACCCCGGCACTGGAGAATTCAGATGATCCACCCCAGGAACATGGGCGTAGGGACTCGATTGGCGCTCGGCTTCGGCCTCGTCGCGCTACTCCTCATCGGCGTCCTGGGCGTCGGTCTCTCGAACGCGAGTTCGCAGCGCGCCGCGATAAGCCGCATCGTCACCGCCGACCGCACCACGCGCCGCGTGCTGGAGATGAAGACCCTCGCCGTCAACCTCAACGGAGTCCAGAGCGCCTACGCCCTCGAAATCGTGGGCGGTTTCCCGAACGCGACCGAGGACCGGATCGGACGGCGCAAGGAGTTCCTCGCCGATGCGGCGGCACTCCGCACGGCAATCAAGACATTCGCCGGCAGTCCGCTCACTGCGAGCGAACGAGCGAGGGTGAAGGATCTCGAGGCGAACTTCGAGCGTTTCATGACGCTCGACGACAAGGTCATCGCCCTCTTCCGCGTGGGAGATGCAACCTCGGCCCGCGCCGCGACCCAGCGTGTTCTCGCGGAGTCGGCCGGAATCCAACACGACATGGTGGCGACACTGGACCAAGCGGCATCGGCGACCGCCAAGATCGTCGTGGCCAATGAGCACGATGCCTCCGCCGCCGCCGACCAGGCCCGAATCATCATGCTCGTGATCGGCGCCATCGCGTTCGCCCTCGGGGTCGCCCTTGCCATCCGGCTCCCACGCGATCTGATCGGCCCGCTCAAGGAAGCAGCCGATGTACTGCGCGCCACCGCTGACGGCGATCTCACCAACCGGGTGGAGGCCGCGGGCCGAGACGAAGTCGGCCAGATGGGCGAAGCGTTGAACCACACCCTCGACCAGATGAGCGTGGCGCTCACCGGCATCGCCGACGGGTCGACGACGCTTTCTGCGTCATCCGAGGAGCTCTCAACGGTCAGCCAGCAGCTGAGCTCCACAGCCGAGGAGACATCGATACAGGCCGCCTCGGTTTCGGCCGCCGCGGAGCAAGTTTCGCAGAACGTGCAATCTGTCTCCGCGGGCGCCGAGGAGCTCGGAGCCAGCATCAAGGAGATCTCCAAGAACACCAGCGACGCGGCGCGCGTGGCCGCCGAAGCGGTCGTCGTTGCGGAAGCGACCAATCAGAAGGTCGTGAAGCTGGGCGCGAGCGCCGCCGAGATCGGCGAGGTGATCAAGGTCATCACCCAGATCGCAGGGGCAACCAACCTGCTCGCGTTGAACGCCACGATCGAGGCAGCCCGCGCGGGCGAAGCGGGCAAGGGTTTCGCCGTCGTCGCGAGTGAGGTGAAGGATCTCGCCCGCCAGACGGCGATCTCGAGTGACGAAATCGGCCGGAAGATCGGCAACATTCAGGCTGACACCGAGGATGCGGTCGCGGCCATCGGCCAGATCACGACCGTCATCCACGAGATCAGCGACATCCAGACCGTCATCGCCGCCGCGGTGGAGGAACAAGCAGCCACCACGAGCGAAATCGGTCGGAGCGTCACGGAAGCGGCTGTCGGCTCGACGGAGATCGCCAACAACATCACCGGCGTGGCCGAGACCGCACAGGGTGCTACCCAGGGTGCGGCCGAGACCCATCGATCCGCCGAACAGCTGGCCCGGCTGGCGAGCGAGCTGATGGGCCTCGTGGGCCATTTCCGGATCAGAGATCACGCCGCGATCGTCACCCCCGCGACCGATGAGGCGAACAGGACTGGCGACGAGAACAAGACCGTCACTTCCTGGGGCGCGAATGGAAACCGGGACGGGAGCGCCGACGAGCGCGCCGATCAGCGTGCCGTGACGGTCCGGGTGGGACAGCACTCGTGAGCGACAACGACGACGAGATCGTTCACGCCTTCCTCGAAGAGAGTCGGGAGAATCTCGACCAGCTCGACCGCGCCCTCGTGAGTCTCGAGGAGAACCCGACCGATCCCGCGCTCCTTGCTCAGGTGTTCCGCACCATTCACACCATCAAGGGGACGTGCGGGTTTCTCGGGTACCGAAGGCTGGAATCCCTCACCCACGCAGGCGAGAACCTGCTCGGAGCGCTCCGCGCCGGCGAGCTCTCGCTGGATGCGACCATCGTGACCTCACTCCTCCAGCTGGTCGACTCGGTTCGGGCCACTCTCGGCCGAATCGACGCGAGCGGCGACGAGGGTGACGACGACCACGCAGCCGCGATCGCTGAGCTCGACAATCTCATGAGTCACCAGGTCACCGACGCTGGACACGCCAGCCCGGATCCGGCACGCGAGATTGCCTCCAACGACCCGGCGAGCGCCGAACCCACCGCGACGGAAACGTCGGTCCGCGTCGATGTCGCGGTCCTCGACAAGCTGATGGATCTCATGGGTGAGCTCGTCCTCGCTCGGGCGCAGATCGCCGAGCTGGTGACGGAAGAGCAAGACGGCCCACTGACCCTGCCGTACCGGAAGCTTCGGTTGGTCACCACCGAACTCCAGGAGAGCGTCATGCGCGCCCGTCTGCAGACCATCGGAACGGTGACCGGAAAATTCCACCGCATTGGACGAGATCTTGCCGCCGCGACCGGAAAGCAGGTCCGCGTCGAGATCGAGGGCGAAGAGGTGGGCGTGGACAAGGCCGTGAACGAGGCCCTGCGTGATCCGCTCCTGCATCTGGTGCGCAATGCGGTGGATCACGGGATCGAACCGCCCGACGAGCGTCGCGCGTCCGGCAAGCCCCCCGAGGGTCGTCTGCGAATTCGCGCCGTTCACGAAGGTGGTCGGGTGCAGGTCGAGGTGTCCGATGACGGCCGTGGCGTCGATGCCCAACGCCTCGTCGAACGCGCGGTGGAGGCCGGGATGGTCACCGCCGACGAAGCAGGCGAACTGTCTCCTCATGATGCGCTCGGTCTCATGTTTCGCGCCGGCCTCTCGACCTCGGAACAGATCACGAGCATCTCCGGGCGCGGGGTCGGAATGGACGTCGTACGTGCAAGCCTCGAGCGGGTCGGCGGCAGCATCAACGTGTCGACCCACCCAGGCCACGGCACGACCTTCCACATCAGCGTTCCGTTGACCCTCAGTATCACGCCGGTGCTCGTGGCATGGTCCGGCGGGGCGCGCTATGCGATCCCTCAGGTCGACGCGCAGGAGATCTTGCGACTCGATGCGGAACAGATAGCAGAATCGGTGCACGAAGTCGGCGCAGCCAGGATTCAGCGCCTGCGCGGGGAGCTGCTTCCCCTCGTCGACCTCGCCGAACAATTGCGTGTAGCAACCGACTCTCATGACGACGAATTGATCGTGGTCGTGATCGAGACGCACGGAAGGCGGTTCGGGCTCGTCGTCGACGCGGTCGGCGAGACCACCGAGGCGGTCGTCAAGCCGCTCACCCTGGCCACCCGGTCGATACCCCTCTTCGCGGGCGTGACCATCCTCGCCGACGGGCGCCCCTTGCTGATTCTCGATGTCTCCGTGCTCGCATCGCGAGCGGGGATCGTCACCGCACCCGACGAGGAGACACCGGACGTGCCGGAAGCGGGCGTCACCGATTCGACCAGCCTGCTTCTCGCAACCGGCGCCGATGGCTCTCGGGTCGCGGTTCGGCTCCCCGTGGTGCACCGGCTGGAACAGTTCCGCGCCGACGCGATCGAACGGTCGGGCACGATCGATCTCGTGCCCTATCGCGGTCGACTGCTGCCGCTGCTGCGAGTCGACGACATGTGGTCCGGGGGCGAGACGCCGGGAAGGGTCGGTACGGACAGTGACCGTGTGCAGGCGGTGGTCTGTGATTCGTCAGTCGGGCCAATCGGTGTGGTGGTGGAGCGCATCGAGGACATCGTTCCGGAACCCGACATCCCTGCTCAGCCCCCGACCCGCCGCGGTGTGCTCGCCTCGCTCGTTGTCGCCGAGCGGATCACCGATCTCCTCGACCTCGAGGCGCTGATCGCCGACGCCGGCTTCGGAAAGAAGACGGCATGAGCGATCGTCGTTACGCCATGTTCTCTGTCGACAACTTGACGATCGGGGTGGATATCGATCGGGTCCAAGAAGTCTTGTATGCGGAGACGATGACACCAGTTCCCCTCGCCAACGAAAGCGTCGCGGGGATCCTCAACCTCCGTGGGCAGATCGTCACCGTCATCGACGCGCGTGCACGTCTCGGGCTGGCGCCGCGGCCGGTAACGGAGTCGGCAGAGTCAGCTCCTCACGTCGTCATACGCTCGGCGAGCGAGGCCATCAGCCTCGTCGTCGACCGTGCGGGCGACGTCGTCGATGTCGACGAGGATTCGCTCGAAGACGTTCCCGCAACGGTGAACGGCACCATCAAGAACTTCATCCGCGGTGTCCACAAGATCGACGGCGCGCTCCTGCTGGTACTCGACCACGATCGAGCGCTGTCAGTGGCGTCGAGTTGACAAGGAGAAACTTCGGTGCAAGCACTCGTGATCGACGACTCCCGCGCCATGCGGCTGATTCTGGGCCGCATGTTGCGCGACCTCGGGCTCGACGTAGCCGAGGCCACCAACGGCCGCGAGGCCCTGTCGCAGCTCGACGGTGGGTTGACGCCCGACTTCGTCCTCGTCGACTGGAACATGCCCGAGATGAGTGGCATCGAGTTCGTTGAGGCGGTGCGCGAGGAACCGTACGCATCGACAGCTCGGGTCGTCATGGTCACAACCGAGACCGAGGTCTCCCGGATCGAGCGGGCGCTCGAAGCGGGTGCCGACGAGTACATCATGAAGCCATTCACCAAGGAGTCGATCTGCGAGAAGCTGCAGCTGCTCGGGCTCGAGATCTGACGATGTCCATCATCGCTCGCCAGGGTCGCGTCGCCCGCGTGCTCGTCGTCGACGACTCCGTCGTCGTACGGACGATCTTGGCGCGCGCGCTCGAGTCGGAGAGCTCGCTCGAGCTCGCGGGCGTTGCCGCCAATGGTCGCATCGCCATTCAGAAGGTCGATCGGCTCACACCGGACGTGGTGATACTGGATCTCGAGATGCCAGAGATGGACGGCTTCGCGACGCTGGCCGCGATTCGCCGCACCCACCCCGATCTTCCAGTCATCATCTTCAGCAATCTCACGTCGGAGGGCGCGACCGCCACACTCGAGGCCCTCGCCCTGGGCGCGACCGACTTCGTCCTCAAGCCGAGTGCCGCGGGGATCGGACTCGCCGAAGCGCAGGTCCGCGCGCAGCTCCTTCCGCTCGTCTCGGCAGTGACGGCGCCGATGCTGCCTCCCTCCGATTTCATGCCGAGCGCGGTCTCGAGTACGACGTCGCCCTCGGCCTGGAACGCACTGCGCGCGCCGAAGGTCTCCGCGGTGGTCATTGCCGCGTCAACCGGTGGTCCCAACGCGCTCGCCGACGTCGCGCTCGTCTTGCCGAAGGACCTCGCGGTGCCGGTCTTCATTGTCCAGCACATGCCCCCGATCTTCACCAAGATGCTCGCGGAGCGGCTCGACCGCGTCGCCGCGGTCAGCGTCGTGGAAGCCACCGCGGGCGACGTGGTGGTTCCCGGCCGGGTCTATGTCGCACCGGGCGGGCACCACCTCGCGCTCCTTCGCGCCGGAGAGCAGGTCACCACGCATCTCACCGACGCCCCACCGGAGAATTCGTGTCGGCCGGCCGCCGACGTGTTGTTCCGCGCCGCCGCGCAGATCTACGGGCCGGGAGTGCTCGCGGTGGTCCTGACCGGAATGGGGCGCGATGGTTTGCGTGGCTCGGAAGCCGTGAAGGCGGCGGGCGGCTCCGTCTTGGCGCAGAGTGCGAAGAGCGCGGTCGTGGCCAGCATGCCCGCCGCAATCACCGCGGCCGGGCTCGCCGACGCCGTCGCGTCACTCGAGGACGTCGGTACGGAGATCCTGGGTCGAATCGCGAGAGGACGCTGAATGGCTGTGTCCTGCGCCGATTACGAATTCGTACGCAAGCTCGTACACGACCGCAGCTCGATCGCGCTCGGTGTCGGCAAGGAGTACCTCGTCGAGGCTCGCCTCGCGCCCGTGGCGCAGCGAGAGGGCCTCGATTCGGTCAGCGATCTCGTCCAGGCGGTCCGGGTCGGTGGACCCCGCCTTCGAGAGGCCGTGGTCGAGGCCATGGCAACCAATGAGACATCCTTCTTCCGCGACATCCACCCATTCGATGCGCTGCGCGACACCGTTATCCCCGCGGTCCTGGCCGCAAACGGAGGCTTGCGACTCTCAATGTGGTCAGCGGCTGCGTCGACCGGTCAAGAGGCGTACAGCATGGCGCTGGTCATATGCGAACACTTTCGCAATGTCCCAAACGTGATGATCCTGGCCACCGACCTTGCCGGTGACGTCATCGCTCGCGCCAAGACCGGTCGCTACTCCCAACTCGAGGTCAATCGCGGGCTGCCCGCTGCAATGCTGGTCAAGCACTTCGAACGCGACGGGCGCTACTGGCAGCTGAAGCCTGCTGTGCGCGACATGGTCAGCTTCGCCCAGCTGAACCTGTCGCGACCACTGCGGAAGGTGCCACTCATGGACGTCGTCTTCTTGCGGAACGTTCTGATCTATTTCGACACTCCGATGAAGGCCGCGGTGCTCGCCGAGGTTGCCCGCGTACTCCGTCCCGGGGGCTACTTGTTCCTCGGAGCCAGCGAGACCACGCTTGGGATCGACGACTCGTACGAACGCGTGCCCGTCGGTCGTACAACATCCTGTTATCGCTACACCGGAGCAGATCGGGGAAACCGTGTCACCGCGCACCACTGAGATCGAGGACATCGCTCAATCAATCTGGATGACGCTGTTCGAGGTTCCCCTTGAACGCGGCGGCGCCGACGCAATCGACTCCGAGTCGACCGTCACGTGCATCGTCCACATCGATGGCGCCTGGCACGGCGCCGTTGTGCTGCGTTGCCCGGTGGAGCTCGCGAGAACGCTGACCTCGGAGATGTTCCGGAGTGAATCCGAGCCCAGCTTCGACGAGGTCAAGGACGCACTCGGCGAGGTGACCAACATGCTGGCCGGCAACTTGAAAGCCCTGCTCCCGGAGCCGTCGGAGATCTCTCTTCCTGCAGTGGCGCGAGGATCGAACTACGAGTTCGGCGTCGTCGGCACGAACGTCGTCGCCACGGTGCCCTTCATGTGCGCAGGCCAGCCACTCGTCGTGCTCCTGGTCCAACGCTCAGGCGACAACGGGGCCGAGCGATGAACGAGCCGAGCGGTCGCGAAGATCGCCGGAGCTCCAGTCGAGTAGTGATGCCGCCGGTCTTGGTCGTCGACGACTCGGTCGCGATCCGCCGCATCCTTCGACGAGCGCTCGAGGGCGCCGGCTACCGCGTGACGGAAGCTGCGGACGGGCAGCAGGCACTCGACGCGTGCCGCGCGGACCGCCCGGCCCTGGTGTTGCTCGACGTCGACATGCCGGTCATGGACGGTCTCTCCGCGCTGCGCGCGATGAAGGACGATGCGAGCCTGCGGACACTCCCAGTACTGTTCCTCACCGCCCGAACCGGTGGAGAGGATGTCGCCATGGGACTCGAGCTGGGGGCGCAGGACTACCTTCGCAAGCCCTGCGATCCGGTCGAGCTGTGCGCGCGCGTTGGCACCGCGCTTCGCATCAAGTCACACGAAGATCATCTCCAGCAAGCGGCGCGCGAGCTCGACGAGCTCAGCACGACGGATCCACTCACCGGCCTGGGAAACCGGCGTCGACTCGAAGCCTCCTTGGCGGAGCTCTCCACCCGGATGGAGGGCGAGAGCCGTATCGGTGTGCTCATGATCGACGTGGACCACTTCAAGCAGGTCAACGACGAGCACGGACACGCCGTCGGCGACGTCGTGCTCCGCATCGTCGCCGGTCGACTGGGCGGAGCGACTGGTGCCGACGGCAACAACTCCACACTGGTGCGTTGGGGTGGCGAGGAGTTCGTGCTGCTGATGCTCGACGCCCGCGACGAGGACGTCGCGAACGTCGGTGAGCAGTTGCGATGCGCAATCGGAAGTTTGCCCGCGGTCATCGACGAAACTCGAACATTGGCGGTAACGGTGAGCGTTGGTTGCGCACTTGGCCGACTCGATAGCTTCGACGCGGTGCTGCAGTGCGCCGACGACGCACTCTACGACGCCAAGCACGAGGGGCGAAACCGCGTGGTGATCCGGGCGGCCGCCTAGACCGCGCGCGAATGATCGATCATACGTACGCTCCTACGAGCGGTTGCTGGAATGGGTGATGAGGCTCATCGCCTCGGCCCGGGTGGCGGGATTGGTCTTGAAGAGACCCCGCACCGCCGACGTGATCGTGAGCGTGCCCGGTTTCTTGACACCTCGCATGGACATGCAGAAATGCTCCGCTTCCACCAATACCAGGACCCCATCGGGGTTCAGCACATCCACCAGCGCGTCGGCGATCTGGGTGGTTAGCCGCTCCTGCACCTGAGGCCGTCGACAGAAACCGTCGACCAACCGGGCAATCTTCGACAAGCCGGTGATGCGGCCGTCGTCACCAGGGATGTACGCCACGTGCGCCTTCCCTGCGAACGGGACGAGATGGTGCTCGCACACCGAGTTGAGCGAGATGTCGCGCACCATGACCATTTCGTCGTGGTCCGCTTCGAACGTGACGGTGAGATGGTGGGAAGGATCGTCGTGGAGCCCCGCAAAGATCTCGTCGTACATGTTGGCGACGCGCTCGGGGGTGCGTAGCAGACCATCGCGTTCGGGGTCCTCGCCGATTGCCTCGAGGATGTCGCGGACGGCTCGTTCGATCTTCGGCTTGTCGATCGGCCTCGCCGGTTCGGGAACCGCGAGAAGTGGGCTGGTTTCGCTCATTCGGTCCCCGTTGGATAGTTCTGGCCGAGATTGGTCGGGCCGCGACGCGTTGGGCCGAGCGGTGACGAGTCGGTCTGACTGGCCGCCGCCGCGGGATTGCGACCAGCCGTGGGAGGGGCACCGTCGGGGCCGCGGGTCACGCGCGTCGGCGGGTCGGGTACGAAATCCGGCGCAGCATCGGGTGTCCGCGCCCACATCGCTACGTCGGCGAACAGCACCTGCACTCGATCGGCCTCGAGGGTCTCGTGTTCGACGAGCTCTGCTGCGAGGCGGTCGAGCACGTCGTGATTACTGCTCAGCACGTCGCGTGCCGCCGAGTGAGCGTCTTCGATCAATCGGCGGATCTCGTCGTCGATGCTGGAGGCAACCGCTTCGGAATAGTCGGGCCTCGACGTGAAGTCGCGTCCGAGGAACACCTCGCCCTGCGGGTGCCCGAACCGCATCGGACCGAGAGCATCGCTCATCCCGTACTCAGTGACCATCTGGCGGGCGATCGTAGTGGCATGGTCGATGTCGTTCTGAGCGCCGGTGGTGGGGTCGGCGAAGATGAGCTCCTCGGCGGTCCGTCCTCCGAGGAGCATCGCGAGCTCGTCGACCAGCTCGCTCTTCGTGACGAGGAACTTGTCCTCGGTGGGCAACGTCAAGGTGTAACCGAGCGCGCGGCCGCGCGGGATGATCGAGATCTTGTGCACCGGGTTGGTGTTGGGCAGCGCGTGCGCGACCAGCGCGTGCCCGCCCTCGTGGTACGCGATCACTCGCTTCTCGCGATCGGAGATGAGCCGGCTCCGCCGTTCGGGACCGGCCATCACCCGGTCGATTGCCTCTTCGAGTTGGGGTAGCCCGATGTACTGGAGGTTGTGGCGCGCCGACAGGAGTGCGGCTTCGTTCATGAGGTTGGCCAGGTCGGCGCCGGTGAAACCAGGCGTGCGGCGGGCAGTGACGTCGAGGTCGACGCCGGGCGCCAGCGGCTTGCCACGCGCATGGACTGCGAGAATGTCCTTGCGGCCCTCGAGGTCGGGACGATCGACCACGATCTGCCGATCGAAGCGCCCCGGACGTAACAGCGCGGGATCGAGGATGTCGGGTCGGTTCGTCGACGCGAGCAGGATCACGCCCTGCTTCTGGTCGAAGCCGTCCATCTCGACGAGCATCTGATTGAGTGTCTGCTCGCGTTCGTCGTGACCGCCGCCGACGCCCGCGCCCCGATGACGGCCCACCGCGTCGATCTCGTCGATGAACACGATCGCAGGCGCCGCCGCCTTTGCCTGCTCGAAGAGATCACGCACGCGCGACGCCCCGACGCCCACGAACATCTCGACGAAATCGGAACCGCTGATCGAGAAGAACGGCACCCCCGCCTCACCCGCAACCGCTTTGGCGAGCAGGGTCTTGCCGGTGCCGGGCGGCCCGAAGAGCAACACGCCCTTCGGGATCTTGGCACCCATCTCCTGGAATTTCGCGGGCGAGGCCAGGAAATCCTTGATCTCTTCGAGCTCCTCGACTGCTTCATCGAGCCCGGCGACGTCGGCAAAGGTGACCTTGGGGTGGTCCTTGCCGACCATCTTCGATCGCAACTTGCCGAACCCCATCACGCGACCGCTGCCGCCCTGCGCCTGACCGAGCACCCACATCAGGATCACTGCGAGGAGCACGAACGGAAGCAGGCTGTAGAGGAGGCCGAGCCATGGGCTCTCGCTCTGGTGATCGGTTTCGACCTTCTTCACGCCCGCGTCGACGATCGCGGTGGTGAGATGGGCGGTGTATCCACCGGGGAAGTCGACGGTGTAGTGCGTTCCGTCAGCCAGTGTGCCGGTGACGTAATGGCTCTTGTCGTGGATCGTGGCAGTCGCCACGGTGCCGGAGTCGAGCCGGCGCGTGTAGGCGTCGAGCGACAGCTTCTGCGGTTCCGCTCCGCTCGTGAGCAGGCGGATCAAGAAGAAGAGCGCCAATGCCGCCACGATCACGGCCGCGACAATGCTACGGCGTTGCTTGGTCACGCCGCGTCAGGCTAATGGAGACTCAGGGGAGCGGTGCACGCGAGCTAGCGGGGCGGGGTACCCGCGTATTCCGCCACGAACGGGAGGTTGCGGTGGCGCTCGCCGATGTCGAGGCCATAACCCACGACGAAGACCGGCGGGATGTTGAAGCCGATGTACCGGAGATCGAGCTCGACACGCTGGAGACCGTCCTTGACCAGGAGCGCACAGACCTCGAGCGATGCAGGTCGGCGAGCGGCCAGGTTCTTGCGAAGGTACGCGAGCGTCAGGCCGGAGTCGACGATGTCCTCCACGATCACCACGTGGCGATCGGTGAGATCGAGATCGAGGTCCTTCAGAATCCGCACGACCCCGCTCGAGCGTGTCGCCGACCCGTACGAAGACACCGCCATGAAGTCGAACTCGACCGGGAGGTCGATCGCGCGCGAGAGATCGCTCATGAAGACGAACGCACCCTTAAGCACGCCGACGAGCAGCGGCGGGCGGCCCGCGTAGTCGGCAGTGAGCTCCTTCCCGAGCTCCTGGACCCGGGCCTGCAACTCTTCCTCGCCGACGATCACCCGGCCGATCTCAGTTCCCACTTGTCCCGACGCTAGTCAACGACAGATGTCCGCCCGATCGGCGGACGACGCGGCCCCCCGCGAGCTCCGTCGCACGTCGCTCACCCCGTGCCACCTGCAGGACGCGTTCCACCTCGCCGTGGGCCGGCGGCGGCGCCCCCACCCACAATCGGACCGCGCGTTGTGCGAGCACGAGGGGCAAGGTGGCGAGCGCACGCGCCGATCGCGGCCCTTCACCGGGCCATGCGACCCGAGCCAGCCCGTCGAGGTACTCGGATTCGGCACGCAAGATGGCGGCTTGGCGACCGAGTAGCGGCACGACGTCGCGCTTCGCAATCCGTTCGAGAATCGGGAGCAGCTCGGTGCGCACCGCCACTCGACGGAACGCGGGGTCGTGGTTCATCGGATCGTCGAGCACGGTCAACCCGAGGTCGGCGCAGAGCGCCCGGGTGTCCGATCGACGGGAGCCGAGGAGCGGACGAACGATGCGATCGCGTCGAGGCGCCATTCCCCCGAGACCGGACGCGGCCGCGCCACGCAACAGGTTGAGAAGGATGGTTTCCGCCTGATCGTCGGCAGTGTGGGCAACAAGCAAGTCTGTGGCGCCGAGCGCGACGCGGGCCGCTTCGAGCGCGACGTACCGCGCGTCGCGCGCGCGCGCCTCCAAATTCGAACCGGGCTCGATCCGCGCGGTGACCGCGTGGAAGCGGGCCCCGAGCTGGTGGGCGATCGCGGCAATGGACTCGGCATCACGTGTGCTGTCGACACGCAGTCCGTGGTCGACGTACACCGCGATCGGCTCGAGCGAGGCGTTGGTTGCGAGCGCGAGGAGCGCCACCGAGTCCGCTCCGCCCGAGCAGCCGACCACCACCGGCGCCGAGAGACCGAGGGCACCAAAGTCGATGGAGAACCGGTCCACCGCTGACGCGGTGGGAACATTCACTTCGCGGCGTCGACGCGAGCCAGCCACTCCTGAGGCTGACGAAGCTCGTCGATCGAGGGGAGGTACTCCGGGCCCCGCCACGCGATGTCGATGCCGTGGGGCCCGGCCTCCCGTTCGACTGCGGCGACGAATGCTTCCCCGATCTCGTACTGCCGCATCTTGGACTCCAAGCCCACCAGCTTCTGGAGGAACGCGGCCGCTCCGGTGCTCTGGCGACGCGTCTGGAGCACCCGTGCCATACGCGCTTGCCCGGCGACGTGTTCGCGTCCGAGACGGTTCATCACGCTGTTGCCGTGTCCTTCGAGCAACGACATGAGTGCCTGCACGTTTGCGAGCGCGCCGCGCTGTTCGGCGCTGGCGAGCAGCGCCACGAGCCCACCGTCGTCGAGCGGGTTGCGACCTTTGCGTATCTCGTCGGCGGCGCGCGCCAACGCCTGCACCAACCGGCGCGGATCGGGATCGATGGACGACAGTGAGCTCTCTACCAGTGCGAGGTAGTAGCCCTTCATCCACGGCACGGCGGTGAACTGCGCCCGATGCGTGACCTCATGGATGGCGATCCACAGCCGAAAATCGCGCGGCCGGAACGCGAAGCGTTTCTCCAGCGCGAGCACATTGCCACCGACGTAGTAGACCGCGTCGGCGGCAGCGTCGTCGTCGAGGACGAGGAGGTCGTACTGGCCGAGGACGCGCTGTGCGAGGTAGCCGAGGAGGACGCCGGTCTCGGTACCGGCCACCCGCCGCCCGATCTCGCCGCCACCCATGACGAGCGGTCGACCACTTGCGCGTGGGCCGGGCCGGGAACCCGTAAGCCGGTGTGATCGGCGACGAGCTGTTCCGCTTCGTGCGTGACGACGTGGAAGTCGTCGCGCAGTGACTCACCGAGGTATGAGGTCGCAAGCGGTTCACGACCGGCGAAGCGCCGGGCAACTCGCTCGGCAAGATCCCAGTCGATGGGATCGAGAGAGAGGGAAACGACCTCGGGGGCGGCGAGGGCAGGGCTCCGGGTCATGGACACCAGCACGACGCCCGGGTCATGAGGAACGCCCGGGTCATGAGGACCGGCTCATGAGGACTGGCGTCCCCGCCACTTGGGTCGCAGCACGCGCATGTAATACCCGAAGCACATCGCGCCGATGAGCCCGATGAAGCTCAGGGCGAGGATCGGACCGATCCAGTAGAACCACTTGTACTTGTCGTCGGCCAAGACAGGGGTGGCCGCGGCGGCGGGATACGCCAGGACGCCGACGAAGACGACGGACAGCGCCACCAACGACGCGAATCGGGTGCGAAGCGATCTCACGGTATTCCCTCCGAGTTGGGACGAACTCGATAGTAGAACGGTCGCCGCCCAGTGACGGGTCCGGGAAGATCAGCTCGCCAATCCCTCGGGAAGGCGTGTCACTCCGGGGGGTTCGGCTCACCGAGAGCCTCGGCAATTCGGCGTCGGAGCTCAGCCGGCGCTTCGTCACGGCACTTCACCGAGATCACCTGGCGCAGCTCGACCTCGAAGTCGAAGCCTCGCGCACAGGGAGGGCACCGATTGATGTGGCGGCGGATGGTCCACCGCCGCCACATGGTCATCTCTCCGTCGAGGTAGCGGTAGACCCGGTGGGCGGCCTTCTCGCAGTCCATGTGCGCGCTATCCCCCCGAATGTCCGGCGGTTTCGGGAGCCGGAGCCGGCGCAGCGGGGGCGCCGTCGTGCACCGAGCTCTTCGGGGCCAGGCCGTGCTCCTGACCAAAGCTCCACAACCGCTCCTGGAGCTGCTTTCTTCCTCGGTGCAGCCGGCTCATGACCGTCCCGATCGGCACGTCCATGATGTCGGCGATCTCCTTGTAGGAGAATCCTTCGACATCGGCGAGCAGCACGGCCATCCGGAACTGCTCGGGCAACGCTTCCAGCGCGTTCTTGACCACCTCGTCAGGGATGCTGTCGAGCACCTCGGTCTCGGGCGTGCGGTCCGCTTCCGCGGCTTCCAGCCCGCCGATCCGGTGGAAGAGGAAGAAGTCTTCGGTTTGGTCGAGGTCGACCTCGTTGGGCCGACGCTTCTTGGCGCGGTACGAGTTGATGAACGTGTTGGTCAGGATCTTGTAGAGCCACGCCTTGAGGTTGGTGCCATCCTGGAATCCTCCGAAGCCGCGGTAGGCGCGCAAGTACGTCTCCTGCACGAGGTCCTCGGCATCAGACGGATTGCGCGTCATCCGCAGCGCGGCCGAATACAGGGCCGACATGTATGGCATCGCGAGCTCGGTGAACTGGGCCTGGTCGGCCATGCTGACAGATTAGGAGATTCTTCTTACAGACGGCGCAGCGGTGTCGACCCAGAGTCAGGACTCGTCGGACTCCTGACGGTCCAGATCGGCGAGGCGGCGCGCCACCGCGGCGAGCAACTGCTGTGAGAGCTCGGGGACTTCGGCGAGGAGACCCGCGAATTCTCGCTGGCCGATGACCTCGATCGCCACCGGAGTCTTGGCGATGACGGTCGCGGTCCGCGGTCGGTGGTCGATCAATGCGATCTCGCCCACGTAGGAGCCCGGACCGCGCGTCGCGATGACTCGATCGCCCTGCCGGATCTCGACCTCGCCCTCGAGCACGATGATGAACTCGTGGCCGACCATGCCCTCCTGGGTCAAGACCGCGCCGGCCGGCTTCTCCAGATAGGTGGCGAGTTGCGAGATCAGGCGGAGCTCCTTCTTCGAGAGCCCCTGGAAAAGCGGCACCCCTGCGAGCTGTTCGTCGATTCGATTCTGCCTGTCCATGCCATCTCCTCTTTGCGATCGCTCCGCAGTCTGCCCCAAATCACTCGCCCGCGCGGTCTCGATTGCTCACTCACTACGAGCCGGGATACCCGGCACGCGGCCGTTCGCTCGCGTCTCGATTGCTCACTCACTACGAGCCGGGATACCCGGCACTCAGCCAAACGCGAACACCGTTCGTCCCGCGCCGAGGATCACGCGACCGCCGCCGGCCGCCGCGGACGTGAAGCGCGACGGCACGTTGCCGACCGGTTGCGAGAACACCACCTTGCCCGAAGACGGATCGAGCGCGACCAGGTCGCCGGACTGGGTGGCTACCGTCCACACCGCCCCGCCCGCGATGATCGTCGGCCCGGGACTGGTCAGCGCCGCGGTCCAGCCGACGCGGAATCCGTCACCATTCACGACCACCTGAACCACACCATCCGAACAGGGAACGAAGAGCGTGCCGCCGTCGTGGGCCACGCCCCCGAAGGCGCTCGTGCTGCACACGCGGGTCGAATCGAGCTCCCCACCGATACCACCGAGGTGCTTGGCCTTGAGCAGATAGGCAATTCCTGCCTTTCCCACTTGGAAGACGCGATCACCCGCGAGCAGGACGGGGCTCGTGCTGCCGAGATCACCGTCTTGCTCGTCCAGGGTCCGCCAGTCCTTCGGCGCGAACGAGTCGAGCACCCGCAGATCGGTGCTGAAGCGCACCACGCTGTTGCCGTAATCGAAGGTCTCACTGCTCGAGCTGTTGCCACTCGCGAGGTAGAAGCTGCCGTCGCTCGCGACCGCGGCGCCGGGCGGCGCCCACCAGCCGCCCCTGCCTTCGGTCGGCAGCGTGTACGAAGTGACTGCGCCGATGCCGGCGCCCGACACGGCCGCCGCGACGAGGCGACCGTGATAATCGCCGCAGTCGCCGAGCCGTCCGCCGTAGGGCACCAACACCTCGCTGTTCACCAAGGAGAGTGCCCCTCGCTGGTTGTGAACCCCGGGATCGGCTCCGTCGACATCGACGGGCTTCGAGCCGACGAGATGACCGTCCGACAGATCGAGCTCGAACAGCATGTGACGGCCCGGCCGCACCATTCCCACTGCGTAGACCCGACCGGTCCCCGTTTCGTCGATGACGGGAGTACTCGTGATGCCGACCGGATCGACGTTGCCGCACGGGAGCGACGAGCCGGGCACCGGCTCACCCAGGTGGTCCTTCCAGACGACCGACCCGTTCGACGCGTCGAGGGAGTACACGGTGTCGTTCTCGGTCGCGACGATCACCCGCTGACCGATGAGGAGCGGCTGTGCATACAGGTCACCGTCGAGCTTGGGCGATGCCCAGAGCTTCTTCGCGGCGCGCGGCGATGCCGGGCCATCCGACGCGATCCCCGTGCGTGCGTTGTCGCCGAAGTACGTGGTCCAGTGCGGGCCGCGGGCAGACCCGTCTGCCGTCGAGGTCGTGCCCGCAGTGGAGCGGGTCGTGACGGTCGACCCGCCGGCCGATCCAGAGCTCGTCGACGACGAACGCGGCGTATCCGAGCCCGACGAGCACGCGGCCAACCCGCACAACGCCAACATCACCATCCAGCGTCGCATCCCTCGGGGGGGGCGCATCCTTCGGGAAGGTAGTGGAGCACGACGGCGGCACCGCCGACGGAGCGCACGGGGCATCACCGCTGACGCCGAGACCAACGTCGGGGGATCAAGCGCGCCAACGGAATGACGCGACGCTTGCGCACCGTCGGTTCGGTGGTGAGGCTGCTCTCGATCACTTCTTGCTCGTCGGTGTAGGTGGAGACGAGGGCCTGGATGACGGCGGTCGTGGGCAGCGCGAGCAACGCGCCGACCGGACCCAACAGCAACGCCCCCGCGAACACCGTACCGATGGTGAGCGCAGGGTGGATCTTGAGAGTGAACCGAGCGATGCGAGGGCCGAGGACGTAGTTCTCGAACTGTTGGTAGCCCACGAGGAACCCGAGCACCCAGATGGTGTCGACCGGGGAGTGCACCAGCGTGACGAGCACCGGTAACACGAGGGCGATATAGGTGCCGAAGGTCGGAATGAACTGCGACACGACACCGACCCAGATGGCCAACGCGAACGACGACGGTATCCCGAGGAAGAGGAAGAAGAGCCACACCACCACGGTGCACACCGCGGCCTGAATCGTGCGCGAGTACAAGTAGGCGCCGGTCTTCTCGATGGCCAGCTCCCACGTGTCGAGCACGACCTGTTGGCGATTCGGAGGCAGGCGGGAGCAGAGCGCTCGCCGGAACTGTGGTCCGTCGGCAGTGAGGTAGAAGGCGAAGATGAACGTGACGATGATCTGGAACAGACCCTCGGCGACGGCGAGCCCTACGTCTGGTGCAGCATCCGCGAGGTCCTGTCCGAACTGGTGCACCGCGCCGGTCTTGCTGTGCAACTCGTGGATGAGGCTGCTGGCGTCGATCCCGAGCCCGAAGTCGTCGTTGAGGAAGCGCACGATGTTGCGCACGTAGCGGGGCGCGTTGTCGACGATCTGTGACGCCTGGGTGACAGCCACCGCACCGAACGCCACCACGAATCCGATCACCGCGATCAGCACACCGCCCATGACGAGGCCGGCTGCGGCGCCGCGACGCCAACCCCGACTGACCAGTCGATTGACCGCAGGTTCCATCGCCAACGACAGGAACAGTGCGACCACGAGCATGAGCAGGATCGTGTGGACGCGGTTCAGTACCCAGTACGCGACGAGCAGCCCCACGACCCAGGCGAAGAACAGCGCAATCGCCCGCCGCACCCATCGCGGGACCTCGTCGTCGTTGGCGCGGTCGTCGCCGTCGGTGCTTTCGTCGGTGCTGGGCTCCACGGTGTGCAGTATCGCTCGCGTCAGCGCCGCGGGTACCGGCGCCGGAACACCACTGCTGCCCCGGCTCCGATCGGGAGCGGCAGCCAGAACGACACCAGCCGGAACACGAGGGTGGCGAGGACCGCGTCGACCGTGCTGATGCCGGCGAGCGCCAACGCGCCGGCCAGTCCGGCTTCGACGAAGCCGAGCCCGCCCGGCGTGAACGGCAACATGGTGAGCGCCGAACCGGCCGCGAACGCGATGAGCACGAGCGCCGGGTTCGGGTCGGCCCCGATGGCGTAGAGGGTGATGAGAAGCGCGAAGTACTCGAATCCCCACCGACCGACCGCGGTGCCCACCGCGGGGAGCCATGCGGCGCCGAGCGTGTCTCGCATCGCGTCTCGCTCGTGCAAGAAGCGCTCGCCCGTGCCGGCGAGTGGCGCTCGCCGACGGCGGAACATGATGTTGAACACCCATTCGATCGCGCTGCCGAGGCGACGCGCCGCGCGACGGGAACCGAGCAGCACGCTGCCGATCGCCACCATGACCACGAACACCCCTGCGCCGATCCACGCCCCTTCGGCCAGATCACCGGGGACGCTCGTTCCCGTGAAGAGGATGACCGGAAGGCTCAGCACCGGGAGCGCGACCACCGCGGCCGAGACGAGCAATGACTGCAACGTGAGCGCAGAGACCGCCGCAGTGAAGCCGAACCCTGCGTCCGCGAGCATCCGCGCCTGTAGCGCGGTGCCCGAGACTCCCCCACCCGGCGTGATCCGGTTGAAGGCGTTGCCTGCAAGCTGCGTGTTGATCACCGTGAACCAGTCGTTGGTGCGAAGCGCGAGGCGCTGCAGCACCCAGACGCATGCAAAGCTGCCGACTTCGCACGCCAAGACCGCCACCAGGGCCACCGGGTTGACTCGGCCGAGCCCGTGCCACGCCGCGAACGCCTCGGCGATGCTCGGGGCGAAGACATAGAGACACAGTGCACTGACCGCCAGAAACGTAAGACGGCCAGCCGACCACCGACGCGATCGCGCGCCGACGATCGCGTCGGTCGGCAGATGCGGTTCGGGCTCACGCACGGTTCATCGCTCGTCTCGACTCGGGACCGGTGATGTTCGCACGACAGTGTGGGCCCCGTCACACCCGGTGATCAGTCGACCCGCCTCCAACCCATGGGGGTCGAGCCCGCTCGACCCCCATGGGGTTTCGGGTTACCATCGACTCGAACACCGTGCAGCTCCGAAGAGGAGGTTGCAATGACAGAGGACAGTCCACCGCGCCAGGCTCGTCGTCGGTGAACGCCATGACGCGCACGGCCTCTCAACCCTGAACGGCTGCGGCCGCCTTATCGAGGCGCCCGCGCGCCCGCGTCATCGATGACAACAACTCGAACGAGAGCCGAGCCGCAGCATCTCGATGACGTCACGGACATCGGCGTCGTTCTCGATCCGGCGCGCCGCCGGACCCTGGCGATTGGGGAACACCGGATGCGGCGTGATCCGGCCCTGCGCCAGCATGTCGACCCACACATCCTTCGGGAGGCTGAAGTGGGCGACCGCCCCGCCGTGGAGGTGCCCGAATTCCCGAGGGCCGACCTTGAAGGCGAGCTCACCGCGCTCCTCGGTATCCACCTCCACCCCCGGCCACGACGTGACCTCCTCGACGATCTCCTGACTCACGGTTCGAGCCTCGGTCATCGCTGCTCTCCTTCCTTTGTCCCCTTTGTCCGCCGCGCCTCGTCCGCCGCGCCCTGTCCGCCGCGGTGATTGGGATTCGGTTCGGTCGCGACAACCTACAAGTTCAAGTTAACTTGAGGTCAACCCCCTTTTTTGCGATACCGTTCATGATCAAATGGAGATCGAGCTGGCCATCGGCGCGCTGAGTGATCGGACGGGGGTTGCGCCTTCGGCCCTGCGGTTCTACGAGGCAGAAGGCCTCATCCATGCCACCCGTTCCGGCGGGGGACAACGTCGCTTCGCCCGCGACACCTTACGGCGGGTCTCCTTCATCCGTGTCGCCCAGCAGGTCGGCTTGAGCCTCGACGAGATCCGCGCCGCGCTCGCTTCACTCCCCGAGAACCGCACGCCGAACGAGCACGACTGGGAGCGTCTCTCCGCCTCGTGGCGTCCCCGCATCGATCACCAGATCGCGATGCTCGAGCGACTGCGCGACCGGCTGCACGGTTGCATCGGCTGCGGCTGCCTCTCCCTGCGGTTCTGCAAGCTCCTCAACCCCGAAGACCGCGCTGCCCAACGCGGCCCCGGACCGCGATACCTCATCGACGACGACTGATCACCGCGGGCGACCCGGTCCGGTCAAGGAGTTGAGCACCTGGTCCAGTCCGTCGGCTGGTCCAGTCCGTCGGCGTCCGTGACCGTCGGCGCCCAGTGCCTTTACACGCTCAGCGGCATCTCAGTCACCGGGGAAGACGATCGGCATCGCGAGTGGGCGTCGAGGATCGGGACCAATCGGCGCGAGGATGGGCCAACGATGGAGCCGATGGGTGAGGATATTCCGGTGGGGAATCCGACACTGATCGCTCCTCCCACCGCACCGGGCGACGTGCCACCGGACCCACCGAGTGGTCGTGGTTCCATCGCGCGTCGCGCGGTTGCCCTGGCGATGGTCGCGGCCGTCGTCGGTGGGATCGGTTTCGCGATCGGACGGATTGCCGCGCCGAGCGACGAGCAACAGGCCCGGTCACCAGCGCCACGCCCCTCGACGTCGACTGCCGCGCCGCAGCCGATTCCGGCGGACCCCTCGGCGTCGGGGCTGGCGCGGCTGGGCCTTCGCGAAAGCGACGTCGAGCCGGCGGTGAACGTCCTGCTCATCCCCGGAGGCAACCGCGTCTCCGGTCACCCGACGCTGGATCTCTGCAATGGCACCTTCCCGAGCGAAGCGCTCCGCCGCGCTCGCCTCCAGGTAGCGGAGGCCGACGCGCGCGGTAGCACCACCATCAGCACCGAGTCCGTGCTCTACGCGACCTCGGCGGCCACCGCCCAAGCGTTCACCGAGCTTCGTGCGACCGCGGCGCATTGCCCGGCGAGGCCGGTGGCGAGCCCGGTCGGTGAGGCCACCGTGAGCACCAAATTCAGGGCCGCGCCGGACCGCTCCTGGGGCAGGGTCGCCGGCGTCACGCGTCTCGCCTTCGACTTCGTCTCCACCGACTCGTCGGGCACGAGCTCACACGCCATCGCCGTCTACCTCCGGCGTGGACATGCGTTGACCGCGGTCTACTTCCCCCAAGCCGACTCACCGCCGACGCCCGTGCTGGGCCACGCCACCATCGCCAGTATCACCAGGGTGTTCGCCACTCGACTGGCCGCGCTGTCGCGATCGGTCGCCGGAGACTGATCGACGCCGCCGCATGCACACGGGCACGCGCCGACGCGGCGGCCGCGATGGGGGTGGCGATGGCGGCCGCGGTAGCGGAGCCAGTGTTCGCGCCCTCGAGTCGCTTGGCAACCGACAACGCGTGATCGATCGGGATCGCGTACGCCTCGGTGGTCGACCCACCGGATACGCCCGAGACGGGCCGGGTGAGTGCGGCGGTGTCCATGCCCACCACCGCTGCGGCGGTGTCAACGAGCGGTCCGCCGGAATCACCGGGTTGGATGTCCGCATCGACGCGGATCAACCCGTTGAGTTGCTTCGCGCCCGAACCGTCGCTCTCGGCGGCGGTGACGGTCTGGTCAACGGCGACGATCGAGCCCGCGCTCGCGGTCGGAGCCCCACCGCGACCATGAGCATTGCCGATCGCGATGACGGTGTCTCCCACCGACGGGGTCGGTGTCCCCACCGCGGTGATCGTCGGAAGACCGGAAACGCCGGTGACCATGATGACCGCCACGTCTTCCACGACGTCGGACCCGATCACCGTCGCCCCGTGACGAGAACCGTCCTGCAACTCAACTGAGATGCTCACGGTCCCGGCGACGACGTGATTGTTGGTGAGCACCTCACCCGACGAGGTGATCACCATCCCGGTGGCTGCACCCTGGCCACCATCGCGCAGCACGGTGCTGATGTTCACCACCGCCGGGCTCACTCGAGCCGAGATGGCGTCGACATTCGGGCCGGCGGGATCGGTGGCCGATTCGCTTCCCGACTGGCCCGAGCTGCCCGGAATCGTCGGCTCCGTCGCCACGGTTCGCGACGACGCCGACCCGCCGGTATCGGCCGAGCTCCATCCGAACCACCCACCGAGCCCGCCGCTGCCGACGATGAGTGTCGCGATCGTCAGCGTGCCCAAACGCCGGCGACGGCGCGACACCGGTCCCGCGTTCATGGCCCCACTCTCGGACGCGGAACCTGTGAGCCGACTGTGCGATGCATGGTTGAAGGCGAGTATCGCGCCCCCTTGCGAGAGGCGTGCCGTCGAATCTGTGTTCACTGTACGGCGCGGCGCGCAACTGGACCGGCTCGACGATCACCGGCGACCCGTGCGTTCTCGTACTGCACATCGACGCGAGTCGTGGGGACGTTGAATGCAGGGAATTGAAGAACAAGCCGGTCCTTGTCATGCGGGATACCACCGTCATGCGGGATACCACCGAACAGAGAGAAGCAAGCACGGTGTTGGAGCCGGAGAAGGGACTCGAACCCTTGGCCTGCTCATTACGAGTGAGCTGCTCTACCGTCTGAGCTACTCCGGCGCGGCGGGCGAGTCTATCGGCCGAAGCTCGCGGTCCCGGATGGCAGATGGAGCAGCAGTCG
>WNFE01000538.1_pt1 | contig 26494 bp, 21 predicted proteins | sample 5400451 | NCBI WGS metagenome assembly WNFE01 (sample SAMN13153344, study PRJNA577476) | soil metagenome | isolation source: 200 cm saprolite under Douglas fir tree site 2 hole 2 | place: USA:California | collected 2015-04-18
CGCTCGCCGCCTGCCTCACCACGTTCAGCGAGGCCTCCGACAGGCGTGAGCTATCCCAGTCGAAGAACACCATGAAGGAGGGCGGCGCGACGGCCTGTGGCGCGGGAGCGGGGGCGGCGGCGACGGGTGGGGCGAACTTGTACTGCCCGTACACCATGCCAACGATGTTCGAATTGTTAACCGCGATGTTCACGCCGTTGATGACCACGTTCGCGTTCGTGGTGCCCACATAGCGGCCTTCGAGGGCGACGCGCCACTGGCTATCGATGTTGTAGCCCAGGCCGAGAATGCCCTCATAGGCGAACACCGTGTTGGCAAGGAAGGTGTTGCCGTCAACGAAGGCGATGCCCGCGCCCGCCCCGATATAAGGTGTTAACGTCGACGCTGGAATGAAGTCGTAGAGTACTTTGCCCATCACGTGCAGCTGATGGGCATCACCGCTGAAGTTCGATCGCGCCGCGGTTGCCGCCAGGTTCGCCGTGAATGGGATCAAGCCGAAGCCGACTTCGACTTCGACGCGGGGGCCGACGAAGTCGTAGCCCGCCACGACATCGACCAGGACGCCCGTCGTGCTGGAGAACGACCCGCCGACGCTTGTCGAGCTTTGGAGGTACCACACGGCACCGGCCCCCGCGCCAATGTAAAAGCCCGGAAGCGGTGCAAATTCCTGTGCCTGGGCCATTGAAGGAAGCAGGGCCAACGTTGCCGCTACGCACAAGACCTTTTTCATTTGCGTGCTCCCCCCGGATCGGACAGGTTTTACATTGTACACGGTACCAGAAAATTGGCTCTAAATCTCTCGCTCACGGGTTGCGGCGTCCATACGAGTGTTGCCCAAACGCAACAGGCCGTACTCACCGCCGACCAAGCCTCATCGCGCTATCACAGGTCGTACTGCTTCAGCTTATAGTTATCCATCACCCACTTGAGCGTGGTCCCATATTGCGGGTCCGTCGCGTAGATGCCGGTGAGCGCATCGGCAAATCGATCGGGATCGCGGGCAACTTGCATGGCCTCGCGATAGGGCGCTGCCGTCGACAGCAATTTGCCGTGCATCTCGAAGGCGTCCGACAGGCTGTCAAATCGCCGGAACCTGGCCTTCATCGTCACGGACTTGCCGTCGATCACTTCCCAGGTCTCGCTTTCCACCGCCGGCTGATTGTCCAGAGCCTTTATGCCAAACGGATTGTTGCTGTCGGGCGGCATGGCCGATCCCCAGGCGCTTTCGACAATCCACTGCGCCACCGTGATCGAGGTCGGGACACCCCAACGCTGCTGGGAGGCCTTGGCCGCTTGGATCACGTCGGGCGGAACAATGCCGACATGGCCAAATTGCGTCGGGCGAGGGGGCTCCTTGCTCACCAGCGGACGAGCGGCCAATGCGTAATAGGTCGGACTACCGGGAGCAACATGACCGCTCGGCGGATTCATGTTCATCATGACCGCCTGAAACGCCTTGATGGCCAGGATCGTGCCCGGATCCATAGTGCCGGTCACAGGCACGTCGGTGTGCGGCCTGGGCAGCCTCTTGTTCAGCAATGACTGAATGACAAAGACGTCGCCGGGGCCGTTTACCGCGTCCTGTCCAACCGAAGTAAAAATCGGCGGAGCGACGCTCCCCACCTCGTCTGTGCTCAGAATCGTCTGCGATGGGACAAGGCACATGGCGACAGATTCTTTCAACCATCGAGTGACCTTGGCTCAAGATTGGCCGGCGTTTTCCCCTCCGTCAACCATGCCCCTGCGAGCCGGGCCGGCTGGAAAGAGCATTTGGCTGAGGTTTTGACGCAAAGAATCCCGTACGATTGCTCTGCTGTGGCCTCCCGGACTATTTTTAGGCCGCCAGTATCAGGGGGCCGGCGCCGCGTAGTTTTCGCTACCCTTTATCTGCCGTCACAGGGGGTTCCTTCACCGTGACCTTAACGCTTGTCATGATCCGCTGCCCCGACAATGTGGCCCCGGAGCGACGCGAGGTTCACGGCGGCGAGTTTTCCATAGGCCGGGGCGAGAACAATGAATGGGTTATCCCCGACCCCGAGCGTCATCTGTCGAAGAAACACTGCCGCGTCGTCTATAGCGGGGGCGATTGGGAACTCTACGATCTTAGCACCAACGGCACTTACCTCAATCACGCCAGTGATCCCCTCGGCCGTGGCGTGGCTCAGAAGCTGCATCACGGCGACCGCATCAAGTTCGGCCTCTATGAAGTCGAGGTCCAGATCGAGGAGGAGGCCGCGTCCGCTGCCGACCGTGCGGAATTCTCGCCGAGTCACCGTCAAAGCGACTTCATGCGGGAGCCCGCCGCGCCGCGATCCAATCGTTCCTTCGGTGACGCCAGTCTGCCCGAGCCACGTTCTGTCCTGGACGCGCCCAATTCGCCGATCCTGCCAGCAGACTTTGATCCCTTGGCGCCCAATCCAGAGCCATTCGCCGGGCCGACGCAACCCGATCATGCGCCTGCACTCGAAAGCGCCTTTCGCCCACCGACTCCCGCTGCGATCATTCCGGACGACTGGGATGTCGATCTGCGAGGCGCTTCACGGCCTCAGGCGGCGCAACCACCGCCCCGGCCCAGGCCGCAAGAAGAGGGAAAACCGGCGCGACCCCAGCAGGAGCAGCCGCCGCCAGTCCACGCCGCATCCGACACCGGATTGGCGGCAGCCTTTCTACGGGGCGTCGGCCTCGGTGAGGTAGCGCTATCGGACCCGGAGAAGACCCTGGAGCGCATTGGCGCCGCGCTCCGGGCGACTGTCAGCGGCCTGCGCCAGACATTGATGGCCCGAGCGAGCATCAAGGACGAGTTCCGCATCGCTCAGACGGTCATTCGTGCCACCGGCAACAACCCCTTGAAGTTCTCGCTGGATGACGACGATGCTCTGGCAACGCTTCTCGGGACCGGCCGACGCGGCGCGATGGGGCCCGAGGAAGCGATTGCGGAAGCCTTCGATGACTTGCGAATGCATGAGCTCGCCACTGTCTCGGCCATGCAGGCGGCTGTCCGCGTCCTTCTTGCCCAATTCGAGCCAGAAGCGATCGAACGCAAGGCGGCGAACAATGCCTTGCAAATTCACCCTGCGCAGAAAAAGGCCAGGGCATGGGACAGTTTCGCGGTCCAACACAAGAACGTAACCCAAGCCCTTTCGGACGACTTCGACAGCGTATTCGGCAAAGCATTCGCCCGTGCCTACGAGCAGGCGATCGAAGAGCTGACCGCCGGCAGGAAGGCGTCGTGATGCGCCGTCGCACGTTTCTGGCTGTCCCGGCCGTCGCAGTGGTGGCCGGCTGCGCCGGCCCACCGGCACCGGCGGTCGTGAACCTGACCATCAAGGCCAGCTCCGACCTCAATCGGAACGCGGCCGGCACGCCGCTTGCGGTCGCGGTGCGACTCTATACGCTCAATGCCAGGGCGCGGTTCATGACCGCCGATGCCTTTGCCCTCATGGATCGGGATCGCGCAGTGCTGGCAGACGAAGGAACGCGCGCGGAGGAGATCGTGGTGCGTCCGGGGGAGACTCGCAACATCACGCTCGCGCCGAAGCCGGACGTGCGTTTCATCGGGGTTGCCGTGTTGTTCCAGGATATCGATCGATCGCAGTGGAGAGCGGTGGCGCCGATCGCGCCCAGCGGCTTGACCCGGCTGGTGCTCTCTATCGGCGCCAACAGAGCCACGCTGGAGGCCGCATGACATGGTCCAACCGCGTGGTCTGGCTGGAAGGAATGTTTCTGCGCGCGCAGCATTTCCAGCAGCAGGATCGCTGGCTCGAGGCGCTGGTGCGCGATCGGACGGGTTCCTTGCGCCCGCATGCCTGGGGCCTGACCGAGGGGTCGATCAATCGAAACCTCCTGACCACGGGCCAGTTCGCGCTGGCCACCGCCAGCGGCGTGTTCGAGGACGGCACGCCGTTCGCCTTGCCGGGCGAGACAGATCAGCCGGTTCCGCTCGACCTGCCTGAGACGACACGCAACGCCATCGTTTACCTGGTGCTGCCGATGCGACAGGCGGGTTCGGTGGAGGTCGCGTCGAACGGCTCCTCCGAAGGCCGCTACGAGCAGCGTGGCTTCGAAGCTTACGACACCCATTCCGGCTCGCCCCAGCCTGCCGAGGTGCAGGTCGGAAAGTTGCGCTTGCGCTACATGCTGGAGTCGGAGAACCGCGCGGGCTATCACGGCATCGGTTTGGCCCGCGTCATGGAGGTCGGTGCGGACCGTCGGGTGATCCTGGACGACCAGTGGATTGCGCCCGCCTTGACGTGCTCGGCAGTTGCCCCGCTGACCGGCTTGATCCAGGAGCTCACCGGCATGCTCAATCAGCGCGGCGAGGTGCTGGCGGCGCGGCTCACGGCGCCGGGCACGCGCGGCGTCGCCGATGTCTCGGACTTCCTGCTGCTGCAGTCCATCAACCGCGCACAGAAGCTGCTGTCGCACTGGGCAAGCGACGGCAATGTCCATCCTGTCGATCTCTATGCCGCGCTGGTGCAGATGGCGGGCGATTTCGCGACCTTTACTGAAGCAACGCGCCGGGCCTCGGACTATCCGCCGTATCGCCACGCCGACCTGCAGCGCAGCTTCGCGCCGGTGGTCGCCGACCTGCGCCGTTCGCTGTCGGCCGTTATCGAGCAGACGGCTATCCAGATCCCGCTGCAGAAGCGCGCCTATGGCATCCAGGTCGGTCCCATCGTCGATCGCGGCATCCTGCGCTCTTCGAGCTTCGTGCTGGCCGTGCAAGCCGACGTGCCGACCGAAAACATGCGCCGCTTGTTCCCGTCGCAGGTCAAGATCGGTGCCGTGGAACATATCCGCGAACTGGTCAACGTCGCCTTGCCTGGCATCGCCGTACGGCCATTGCCGGTTGCCCCCCGCCAGCTGCCGTTTTATGCCGGCGCGACGTATTTCGAGCTCGACCGCAACTCGACGCATTGGAAGGAGCTGCAATCCTCCGGCGGTTTTGCCCTGCATGTCTCCGGCGATTTCCCGAATCTGAACATCGAACTCTGGGCCATCCGCGGGTGACCGCGGTGGTGTGAGGCGAATATGAGCGACAATCCTTTCGCCGAGCCTGACGACGACAACCGAACCATCATCCGGCCGAATCCCGGCAAGCGCCGGCAACAACAGGCCGAGACCCAGGCACCGACTCAGGCGGAGCCGCCGTCGCGACGCGAGGCCTCTGCCGGACGATCTGCGGCGGTGGCCGAGGGGACGGAGAAATTCTCCGTCGGCGACGACGTGCTCACCGCCGCCGCCGCGCCGCTACTGATGTTCATGGCGCGGCTGCGCAACACGGCAAATCCACCGGACTCGGGTGACCTCTATCAGCGAACGGTGCGGCAGATCCGGGTGTTCGAGCAGGAGACGCGCGACAAAGGAGTGCCGCTGGAGCAGCTGCGTCCGGCTCATTACGCGCTGTGCGCGAGCCTGGACGACGTGGTGCTGAACACGCCGTGGGGCAACAGCGGGAGCTGGGCCGAACGGTCGCTGGTGTCGACCTTCCATCAGGAAGTGCGCAGCGGCGAGCGCTTCTTCGATGTGCTGAAGCAGATGTGCGACAATCCCGGCAGGTTCCTGCCGGTCATCAAGCTGATGTACCTCTGCATGTCGCTCGGGTTCGTCGGCCAGTACCGCCTGTCTCGGCGCGGCATCGGCGACATCACCCGGATCCGCGAGGAAACCTACGCTGTCATCGTCCGCCAGCAACAAAAGACCGTCGATCCCGATCTTGCGCCGCATACCAAGGGCATCAATGCACCCTACAGGCCAGCGCGCTTCAGCGTTCCGTTATGGGTCGCCGCGGCTGCAGGCCTGGGAGTGGTCGGCGGACTATTCCTGTGGTTCTCGATCTCCCTCAATTCGGCATCCGACACCGTATACGCTCGCTTGCAAGGCGCGTCGCCCGATCACATGCCGACCATCACCCGCGCGCCGGTCGTCGAGCCACAGCCGGTTGTTGCAACGTCACCTCCGCCGCCGCCGGAACCGACGGCGCTCGACAAGCTGCGTCAATTCCTGAAGCCGGAGATCGACCAGGGTCTCGTCGAGGTCCTCGGTACGCCGGCGCAGCCGCTTGTGCGGATTACCGGTCGCGGCATGTTCGCGTCGGGAAGCGCCACCCTGCAACCGAGCTTCAAGCCGCTGCTCGACCGGATCGGGCTGGCGTTGAAGGAGGAAGTGGGCCCGGTCAAGGTCATCGGTTACACCGACGATCAGCCGATCCGCACCATTGCCTTCCCGTCGAATTTCCAGCTCTCGATGGCGCGCGCGGAAGCAGCCAGCAAGATCATCGCGACCACGATCGGCGATGCGTCCCGCTTGACCTCCGAAGGCCGGGCGGACGCCGACCCGATCGCGCCGAACGCCACGCCGGAGGGACGCGAACGCAACAGGCGCATCGAGATCGTCCTCAATCGGCAGGGGACGTAGCCATGGCGGTACTGCGGATCCTCACGTCGCGCTGGGTGCTGAGCTTTGTCGGCGTCGCCATCCTGGCGGTGCTGGTCTGGTTGTTCGGACCGCTCGTCGACTTCCTCGAAGGCTGGGTCGGCCGGCTTGCCATCGTTCTGGGGCTGCTCCTGGTCTGGGCGGTAACGAACCTCTTGCTCGACCTGCTTCACCAGCGCCGCGAGCAGAACCTCGAAAAGGGGGTCGCCGAAAATGCCGCCGCGAGTGCCGACGACGGCGCGCGCGAGGAAGCCGCGGCCCTTGGCGAACGGATGTCCAAGGCGTTGGGTCTCCTGAAGAGGGCACGCGGAACGCGCGGCTATCTCTACGAGCAGCCGTGGTACGTCATCATCGGGCCGCCGGGCGCCGGCAAGACAACCGCCTTGCTGAACAGCGGCCTGAAATTTCCGCTGGCCGCCGAGATGGGACAGGGGGCCGTGGCGGGCGTCGGCGGCACCAGGCTGTGCGACTGGTGGTTCACCGAGAATGCCGTGCTGATCGACACGGCCGGCCGCTACACCACACAGGATTCCAACGTCGCCGTCGATCGCGCCGGATGGGACGCCTTCCTCGACTTGTTGCGCCGCACCCGGCCGCGCCAACCGCTGAACGGGGTCATCGTGGCGATCGCTCTCACCGACATCGCCGCCGCACCGCCCGACGAACGGGTCGCCCATGCGCGGGCGATCCGCCGGCGCATCAAGGAGCTCGAGGAGCGGCTCGGCATTCGCATACCGGTCTATGCGCTCTTTACCAAGAGCGACCTGATTGCCGGATTCACCGAGTTCTTCGACGACCTCGACCGCGAGCGGCGCAACCAGGTCTGGGGCGTCACCTTTCCGCTGGCCAAGGGCGAGCCGGGCGTGGTCGTCCAGTTCCCGGACGAGCTGCAGTTGCTTGTCGATCGCCTCAATCAAGGCCTGTTCGATCGCCTGCAGGCCGAGCAGAGTCCCGATCGCCGCACCTTGATCGCCGGTTTTCCGACGCAGATCGCCACCCTCGCGCAACCCCTGCAAGCTTTTCTAACCGAGGCTTTCGCCGGCTCTCGACTCGACCCAGCGCCGTTGCTGCGCGGCGTCTATTTCACCTCTGGAACTCAAGAAGGCACCCCGATCGATCGCTTGACCGGGGCGATGGCGCGCGCCTTCGGCCTTGATCAGCAGCGCTCAGCCGCGCTGCGGCCGCAGCAGGGCCGTAGCTATTTCCTCGGGCGACTCATCTCCGAGGTGATTCTGGGCGAAGCCATGCTGGTGAGCGAGCCGCCGGCCGCCCGGGCGCGACGGGTCGCCCTGCGGGCAGCGTCGTTTGCCGCCATCGGCCTCGCCACTCTCGCCGTGGGCGGCTGGCTTGTCGTCAATCGGTCCGAGGGCGAGCAGGAAATTCAGAAGATGACGACGGCGCTGTCGACCTACGAGGAACTAGCCAAGCAGACGACATTTGATCCCGTCAACGACTCCGATCTGCCTCGTTTACTGCCATTGCTCGATGCCGCCCGTGACCTTTCGACGGCGACCAAGACAAGCCATGGCATCCTGTCGAGCTTCGATCTGTCTCAGACAGCCAAGCTGCGCGCGGGATCGGAGACCGTCTATCGGCATGTGCTGAGCTACGCGCTGTTACCGCGGTTGATCTGGCGACTGGAAGCGCAGATGCGCGGCTTCCTCACGCAACCGGAGCTCCTCTACGAAGCAACCCGCGTTTACTTGATGCTGGGCGGGCAGGGCCCGCTCGATCCGGCGTTGGTCAAGGAATGGATGGTCTACGACTGGCAGGCGCAGTATTCGGGTGCCGGCAATCTCGCCGTGGTTGCGGGACTGCAGCGCCATCTGGACGCGCTCCTCGCCCAGCCGTTGCCGGCGGTGTCGCTCGACGATGCCCTGGTCGCTCGCGCGCGCACGACCTTCAGCCGCGTTCCAATGGCTGCGCGGGCCTATTCGCGCATCAAGCCGTCCGCCGCCGCGCAGAACTTGCCGCCATGGCGGCCGAGCGACGTGCTTGGACCGGCGGGCGTGCGCGTTTTCACCAGGGCCTCGGGCAGAAAGTTGAGCGATGGCATACCGGGCTTCCTGACCGTCGACGGGTTTCACAAGGTACTGCTGCCGGCCTTGTCGTCAGCGACGCGCGAGGTCGCCGGGGAAAGCTGGGTGCTGGGTCAGAAGGCGCCTGTCCTCGACACGACCCAGCAGAGCGAGCTCGCCAACGCCGTGGTCAAGCAATATGTGGATGACTACGCCAAGGCATGGGATGCCTTGTTGCAAGACCTGGAGATCGTGGCGCTGCGCAGCCTGCCGCAGGCGGCCCAGGATCTTTATGTCCTGGCCTCGCCGAACTCGCCGATGAAGGAAGTGCTCACCGCCATCGCCCGGCAACTTACGCTGTCGGAGGTGCCCAAGCCCACCGCCGCGGAGGCAGCGGCGGCGGCGGCGGCAACGGAGGCGCAAAAAGCTGCCAAAGACAAGGCGATGGCTGCCCTTCCCAACCTGGCGAGGCCCTCGCTGGCGATCCTGCTGGGCGGTCCGTCCGGCACCGCGCCGGTGCTGCCGCCCGGCCATGAGGTCGACGAACGCTACAAGCAACTGCGCGACCTGGTCGCCACGAGCGGCGGCGCGCCGATTGACCAGGTGCTGAAAGTCCTGAACGACCTGCAGCAGCAGCTGGCGAAGATGGCGGCGGCCGGCACGGGCGCGCCCGCCGCTCCGGTCGGCGCCGATCCTTCGCTCGCGCTCAAGGCCGAGGCGCAGCGTCAGCCTCAGCCGCTCGGCCGCTGGCTGGCGGCGATGGCCGAATCGAGCACCGCCTTGCGCGGCGGCGGGGCGCGCCAGCAGGTGGCGGCGGCCTATAACGGCGCCGGCGGGCCGGCAGCGCTCTGTCCGCTCGCCGTCAACGGCCGCTTCCCGTTCGTGCCCGGCAGCTCGCTCGAAACGCCGTTGGACGACTTCGCCAAGTTGTTCGCGCCGGGGGGCCTGATCGACGGCTTCTTCAATACGCAGCTGCGTCCCTATGTCGATACCACCGCAAAGACATGGGCGCCGCAGGCGGTGGATGGCGTGCCCGCACCGGTCTCGCCGGCGGATCTCGCCCAGTTCCAGCGCGCCGCCGTCATTCGTGACCTCTTCTTCGCGGCTGGTTCGACGACGATTGCGGTTCGCTTCGACATCATGCCCGTCCAGCTCGATCCGGGCGCTGCCCAGGTCAGCCTGGAATTCGACGGCACGTCGATAAACTACGCGCATGGGCCGTCGCGCTCGACCCAGATCACCTGGCCGGGCCCCAACCATATGCAGAATGTCCGGCTGGTGTTCGATCCGCCGCCCGCCGGCGGCACGGGGGTCCTGTCGGAGACCGGGCCGTGGGCGATGTTCCGGCTGTTCAGCCGCGGAACGCTGCAGCAAGCTGGTTCGCCGGAGCGCTACACCCTGACCTTCTCGCTCGGCGAGCGTAGCGCGACCTTCGAACTTCGCGCCGGCTCGGTCATGAATCCTTTCGCCCCGGGAGTCCTGCAGGACTTCCGCTGCCCGGCGGTTCGAGGCTAGCCGAGCGATGTCCGCGCTGCCGCACGATGCACGTGTCGGCCTGTTCGGCAAGCTGCCGGCGCGCGGCGACTTTGTGCGTGAGAATTTGCCGCGCGATTTTGCCGACGCCTGGGACGCCTGGTGGCAGCGTGGCTTGGCCGAAACGCAGGGTCGGCCCCACGACGAGTGGCTTGATGCATGGCTGGAAGCGCCGGTCTGGCGCTTCGTATTGCCGCCCGGGCTGTGCGGCGCAAACGGCGTGCTCGGACTTTGGATGCCCAGCGTCGACAAGGCGGGACGCTACTTTCCGCTGACCATCGCGGCTACGGCGCTGAGCGATTGGCTGCCCTGTGTCGGGCCGATGATGCGATTCCTGGAGGGCGCGGAGGAAGCCGGGCGCGATGCCCTCGAGCAGGATCTCTCGCCGGTCGCACTGCTGGAACGCATTCAGGGCATCTTCATCGCCGACGATGCACCAGGGTCGCCGCCCGATTTCGTGGCCGGGCAGGCGGCTTGGTGGACCGAGGGTGGCCCGCGCGTCGCTGCGCGCATGGAGGCGGGCGCAGTGCTGCCCGAGGGCAGTCGCTTTGCCGCCCTTATCGATGATGGCTGGGGCCAAGCGCAGCCGGCAGAGGCGCTCGCGACGAACGGCGAAACGGAGGTCTCGTGATGTCCGACACCGGCATCGCTCAGAATATCGCCCGGTTCGGCAGCTTCCGCTCGCGAGCCGCAAGCCATGCCGGGACGGCCGGACGGCACAACGAGGACGCCTATCTCAACCGACCCGATCTCGGCCTGTGGGCCGTCGCCGACGGCGCGGGCGGCCATCAGTCGGGCGAAGTCGCATCGGCCGAAGTGGTCGATCTGTTGCAAGGTATCGAGGCTGGCCTGTCTGCCACCGACATGCTCCAGGAAGTGCGATCACGCCTCGAGACGGCGCATGCCCGTCTGCGCGCTGCGGCGTTGCGCCGTGGGGCCGACGTGATCATGGCGACCACCGCCGTGGTGGTCCTGGCGCGAGACGACTATTTTGCCTGCCTGTGGGCGGGAGATTCTCCAGCTTACCTGCTGCGCGCCAATACGTTGACCAAGATCACGCGCGACCACAGCCTGGTGCAGGACCTGGTCGAGAGCGGCATCATCAGCGAGACCGAAGCCACAAATCATCCGCAGGCCAATGTCATCACGCGCGCTGTCGGTGCCGACGCCGACGCGCTCAATCTGGACAAGCGGACAGGACGGCTCGTGCTCGGAGATCGCCTGTTGCTGTGCAGTGATGGCCTGTCGAAAACCCTATCCAACGAACGGCTTGCCGAGCTTCTTTCTGGCGGCGGGGACACCAGCGCCGAGCGCCTGGTCATGGCTGCGCTGGACGCGCAAGCGATCGACAATGTCACGGCGGTTATCATCGACTTCGATGCCGACAACGGCTCGACCACCTTGCAAGCGAGCCCGAGCAGCGTACCTGCCTCCACTGCGGCAGAGGCGAGCGCGGGCTCGTCAGCCGATGAGCACCGTGGGGTAGCCCATAACGATGGCCCCCCCGTGGGCGCATAGCGAGCCCAGCTGGGCGGCGGGCATGCCGCCGATCAGCGTGGTGAAAGATCCCAGTGCGATCACGTCGGGCGGCCCGACACAGACCAACATGTCGCCGACGCGCGCTGCCGGCATGCCGCCAATCAGCGTGGTTATGGCGCCGGGCGGCAGGACGGGGCCGCCGACATGCGGAACCAGGACGGTGACCATCGGGCAGACATGCATGTCGCCCACGCGTGCGGCAGGCAGACCCATCAGTCGCTCTCCGGTTCGATCCGGCCGGCGCCGCCGACGGCGATATCCTTGGCGGAAACCAGAAACCGCTTGAGCCTCGCGTCGCGCCGGGTCGCCTGACCGCGGGCCGCCGCCAGAGCCACGGCGCCGGCGACGGCAAGGCCGGGAAAATGCGGCTGGGGCGGCACCTTGGGCGCCTCCGGTGGCGCCATCGAATCGCCGCTCCAGAAGGCCGCGACGGCGGCCCAGGCTTCGGGACTACGGAAGCCCGCCGTCTCCGCCGCCTTCATCGCCGCGCGTCGATGCTCGTCGGTCTGCCGGCGAACCCATTCCTCGGCCGCCTGCCGGACCGTCGTCTCGGCCGCCGGGTTGGCACCCGACGCGGCGGTATGGTGCGAACACGCGCACGCCCACCATACTGCTTCACGCGCCGGCAAGGCGTGGGCGATGAGCCGCGTCGCCTCGAGCAACAGGCCGGCCTGCTCGAGGCGATCCAGAGCCTCGACGGACTGCCGGCAGTCGCCAAGCGCCGCCGTGGCGCTGGCATCCAGTTGCAAATGCGGCAGCACGACCGCGAGGTCGCCGCTGAGCTTGCTCGCAGTCTTTCCGGGAGTTTGGGGAGACATGGATGGCATGGCCTCAATTGATCATGGTGATGCCGCCCTTGAGCGTCAGCATCGCGTCGCCACTTACGCTCGTCATGACAGCTTTCACCTCTGTCTGAATCTGCCCGGCGATCGAGATCATCATGCCTTTCACCGTGACGCCGGTCTGGTCCAGGGTCACCGAGCTCTGGCCGACCTTCAGCGTGATCGACTGCAAGGCCTCCATGGTGATGGAGCCGACGTCGACCTTGAGCGAGACGTCGCCGAGCTTGAGCTCGGTCGTCTGGCTGCCTTGCTTCAGGGTCACCTTCTCGTTGCCGACGATGTCGACCGTGCGGTCGTTGCCGACGCTGAGCTTCTGATCGTGCTCGACTTCGGTCGTCATGTCTTTCTGGGCGTGCAGAAAGAACAATTCGCTGTCCTTCTTGTCGTCAAACGTCAGTTCGTTGAAGGCGTCGGTGCCGCCCTTGGTCACCGATCGCGAGCGAAAACCGAGCTTTGTCTTCTGGCCGACGGGAAAGATCGGCCTGTCGTTTCCGTTGTAGAACCCGCCGACGACGACCGGACGGTCAGGGTCGGCATCCATGAAGGCGACGGCCACTTCCGTGTTGACGCGCGGGATGAACTGGCCGCCCCACTGATTGCCGCCCCACGGCTGCACCACGCGCACCCAGTCGCTGCTGTCGGCCGTGGCGTCTTCGCGCCAGTCCCAGAAAAAGCGGATTTTGACGCGTCCCTGGTCGTCGGTGTGGATCTCCTCGCCCGACGGTGCGAGCACGATGGCCGTGTGCAACCCCTCCATGCGCGGACGCGCGGTGGTCATCGGCTGTCGCCACGGAACGGAATTGGGAAAGGCCGTGAACCTGTTCGAGTAGCTGACGGCGCCGCTATCGGAGCGACGCTGCTCGTCCTCGGCGAAATGACTGATTTCCCGCACGACGCAGGACGTTTCGACGTCCTTGTCATCGCGCAGCTTGAATTTCCCGCCGGCAACCAGGTTGGTCATCGAGCCCGTGGCGTCGAGCAGGGAGACGGCCGCTTCGGCCGCTTCCATGCGCCGCTTCGCCCGCTGCTTGGCCTCGCTGATCTCACGGGTCAATGCCGGCCACTGAAACACCGCCCGGTTGGCCGTTCCGCCATGCTTGAGGATGGTGCTCTGCTCGACCTTGAGATTCTTGCTGGGCGAATCAGGATCGTAGTCGCGCAGGCCGACCTTGCCGTGCGTCAGCGCATCGGGTTTGTGGAGCTCGGTCAGTATTTCCGCCGTCACCTCGACGCCTGGCCGAACCGTCGCGTCGGGGATGGTGGTGAAACCGTTGTTGTCGTTGGTCACGACCAGCGTATGGCCGTCGGAAGAATGCTCGAAGAAGTAGTAGCAGCCTTCTTCTTCCATCAGCCGGGTGACAAAATGCAGCGACGTCTCGTTGTACTGCGCCGTGGCTTTGCGCGGGGTCGGCTGGGAATACAGGCGAAAGTCGGTCTTGGTTACCCCGGCATCGTTGAAGATGGTCTCGATGATGTCCTTGGCCGTCTTGTTGAAGAACATGCGGCAGTCGATTCGCAGGCCGGCTTGAGCCAGTTGGGGCAGCAGAACGATGCGATAGCGGGTCTCCAGGGGGCTGTGCCCGGCCGGTCCGAACTCGGAGACGATGCCGTGGAAATATCGCGTCGGCTGCTCGCCATGGTTGACCGAAAGGCAAGCCGGCTTGTTGAGCATCGACTGCGCATCGATCGTGCCCGCCGCCATGGCGTCGATCTCGAAGCGGAACGGCTCGCTGATCTTCTCGTGCGCGACCAGCCGAACCGGCACCAGTTCGATCGACGCCGAACTGCTGAGCGACAGCAAAGCTCGCTTGTCATCGGGCATCGGTGCAACCCAACGCTCGGGTTAGTGCGCCCAGGCTCCAAGTCACGGTCGTCTCCCCCTGGCTGGCTGGCGAAATCTAGCACGGATCGGGACGGAACGTATGCCGGCCGGCCCCGATAGTTGCCTCATTCTAGCCGGGAACGATCTGCAGCTGCCGCAGGATGGGTATCCGCTGCTCGATGGCCGTGCGCATGACTTTGCGCACAGTATCGAGTTTTTCCGGGCGGATGTCGGCGCCCAGCATTTCCATCCAGGACTCGGCGTTGTCCTCGCGCTCGCCGTCGAGCAGGCGAGCGGCGATGAACTGCAGCAGCGGGGCCACGGTAAGCCCGGTGCCGAGCCGTGAGCAAGCCAGTCCGGAGGCCCTGGCATCGACCACCGATTTTATGCGCGAACCGAGGAGGCGGTTGAGACGATTGGCGGCTGCCGGCTGCTCGCCGTCGGGTCGCATCGCAACCTCGCATTGATGGGTTCCCACCAGCACGCTCACCAGCTCCGACGCGTTGCTGTGCTCGGGGTCGAGCGCCAGCAGATCGCCGATCGTCGTCGGCCCTCGCATCGCCGCGGCCATCAAGCCCTTGAGCGCGTCGCTCATTTCCGCGGTGCCGGCCGGCACGTGCAAGGTCGTCTGCAGTTCCTCCGCACCGATCACGGGAGTCACCGCCAGACCGGCGATTGCCGCGTCGCGCTGGTCGTTGCGCAGCCGCCTCGCGCCGCGAACATAGACGTCGTGGCGTAATTGCCGCGGCAGGCAGGTATCCTTGATCAATTCACGCATGATCGGATCGCTGAAGCGATCCATCAACTTGCGCTGCTCGGCGGTCAGCATCAATTCGGGAAAATTCTCCAGCGGATTGGCCGACGCGACCCAGTCGAGCTTGGCCTCTGCCATGGTCCTGGCGACGTCGGCGTGGAAAGCCGGCGCCCAATGGGCACTCATATACTCATGCGACAGATACTCCCTCGACATTCCGTGGATGTTGTCGATGAGGTCGCGTGACAGCGGACTTTCGGTGAGATACCTGCCCTCCGCCTCCTTGAGCTCGCGCGCCAGCGTCAATCCGGCCTCGGCGCGGCGGTCACTGCGGCCGCTCGACCGGATGCCGGCCTCGTAGATCAGCCGCTGCAAGCCGATCGCGCCCTGCCAGGCCGGCATGGCGTTATAGCTGATGTGGACCATGCCGCCGGGCCGCGTTTTCGCCGCCAGCAGGCGAACGATACCGGCGCGCACGTCATGGCCGACCCACGACCACAAGCCGTGCAGGCTGACGAAATTGGCCGCCGGAATCGCTGCGGCCTCGGCGCTTCCCGCAAGCTGCGAGAGATCGGCCTCCATGAACTGGATGTTGTCGAGCCGCGCGGCGCGGGCGAGGCCGGCGCCGATCGCGATATGGGCAGGGTTGTAGTCGACCGCGACCACCTTCCATCCCGGGTTCGACGCGGCGATGAGAAGGGCGCCGATGCCGACGCCGCAGCCCAGTTCAAGATAGCAAGTCTCGTCGCCCGGCTCGGGCAGCTCGGCCGCGACATTGCCCAGCAGGCAGGCCAAGGCGATGCGGTTCGGCGACTGCTGGATGTAGAAGCCCTCGATATAGGCTACATCGGCGACGTAGCCGCTGCTCCATGACTGGCTCATGCAAGTCCTTCGACAATGTCGCCCTCGAACAAAGGCTCGCTTGCATCGGTTCGTCGGGGGGTGATCGGAGATGTCGGCACCCAGGTGTTCCAGCCCAGCAGCGGCCCTGCGCCGGCCGCGCCCGCCTCGCCGGCGCGCGACAGGACCAGCGGCGGAACGGCATCGCGGGCGAGCACCGGGTTGACCGCAAATCCCACTTCGAAGCCCACGAAGGCGCGCACCAGCGAGGCCAGTTCGCGCAGCAGCGGCCGATGCGGCAGGAGTCTCTCGAAGTACGGCAGGTCGAGCGGTCCGATCCGCAGCACGATGCGCGCCTGCTGATCCCAGGCGCGCACGCCCGCCGTCGCATCGGCGCTCAACTGGCTAAAGCCGCCGGGCGAGACACCCGCCGGCAGGCGCGTGCGCTGATCGGGCGGCACGGCGAGCCAGGCGCCGGCAAATTGCTCGACCCTGACCGGGCGCCCCAGCCAGTCGGAGGCCAGGGCTTCCAGCCGATCGGCCGAGCGCGGATGGGCGGAAAAGAAGCCTGCGTAATGGCGCAGCGATGCCGCACCGGCAAGCAGGCGATCGTCGAGGTGTGGCGTTGCGTAACCGGTCAAGCCAAGCAGCACTCCGGCAATCCGATCGCCCTTCTGGCGTCCGCTGGCCAACGCTCCCGTGTCGGCGGTACGCTGGGGACGATATTTCGCGCCGGCTGCCGCGAAAGCCGCGACCATGCGGTGCGAGATCAGATCGAGGAAGTCGGTAAGCGAATACGAGCGCGCCCGCTGATCGGCAACGACGGCGTCTGAATACTGCCTCGGCATCACGCCCACCGGCCCGCTGAGGCCGATCAGGCCGGCGGTCACGCGAGCCTCCGGCGTGCCGGGCACGATCTTCACATCCGTGACTTCGGCCCCGAGAAAGGAAGATCCCGCAACGCTGGTGAAGCGCGCCGCCTCCGCGGCATCGGCCCGCCGGCGGAGAAAGCTCAGAATCCTGACGGCCGCATCGAAAGTAAAGCGGCGCGGCTCCGCCTGCAGTCGCGCCATCGCCGGTTGGGAGCGCTTGGCCAAGTGGCTAGTGGTCACAGCAGCACCTGGCTTCCGGCGCGCGGTGGCCAACTGGCGGCCACCTCGGAATGTCCACGCAGGACCACCCGCGTGCGCACGAACGAATTCACGGTGGCATGCAATGCAAGGAAGCGGTCGAGCACCGAGGCGAGAACGTACAGCCCGCCGGTTGCCCAGAGCTGATCGTCGAAGGCCAACGTGACGTCGAGTCCCCGGCAGAAACCGCCTCGGCGCGCGCCCGGCCCGGTCAATCCGGGAATGCGCGCGGCGCCGAAGCTCGACGTGACGTTGATCAGGGCGCGAATTGCGGCGCGCGATTCGCTCGACTCGCGGCAATCATAGAGCCGCAGCACCTCGCGCAAGGCGTCGGCCGCAGTCTCCCCTCCGACCACGCTGAGATGTCCGAGCGAGAGATGTGAGATGAGGCGCCATGCGCTACGCTCCTGCAGCGGCAGGCGCAACGTCGGCGTCGGCGCAGTGAGACACATGATGCCGGTGACGGCGGCAGCACCTTCGATCAGGCGCAGCGTCGGCCGTCCTCCGCCGAATGGCAGCGACGCCGGCAGGTCGCGGTTGCAGCACAGCGCATCGATCGACAACACGCCGCCGCCGTCCTGCTCAGGGTCGAAGGCGGCATCGTGCGGCAGCAGAAGTACATCGGTGCCGCCAATGCCGCCGACGATGTCGCGGCGGGCGATGCCATAGAACCCGCCGACCTTCTGTTCCACAGCATCGGCGCCATGCGTGCGCGTCAGGCGATGGAACGGGCTCCACGGCCGGAATTCGCCGCCCGGCAGGCTTTCGCGCACGCGCTCGACCGACCAGATCTCCAGGCTTGCCGGCCGGCGCGCATCCGGCTCGATGCGATACTCGATGCGCGTATGGTCGAGCGAGATCGGCTCGCAACGCTGCTCGAAAAGGTTGACGATCGGCGTGCAGCCCAGCGCCAGGCTGTTCGCCTGCAGCGAACGCTCGAGGTCCGGCACCATGCGGTCGAGATAGACGAAAATGTCCATGCGATTGCCGGCCGACACCAGCGTCTTGGCATCCAGCCGGCGGATATCGACGAACAGGAATTTTTCGCGGGCGGTAAAGTATTCGCTGAGCAGGCGAAAGCCCGAGAACGAGCGGGCAGGCCATGGAAAGAGCGCCTCCTCCGGCGCAAAGCCTACCGCCTGCACCACATCGGGAGGCAGGATCACCGGATGGGCGTCGTTTTGGTCGTCGGCCAATGCGACGGAAACGGTATGGGCGAGCAGCAGCTCCAGCAACAGCGCGCCTTGTTCGCCGGCAAGGAAGAAGCGCAGCTGGTCGAGGCCGAGCTGGGTGAAAGTCATCTGCGGATTGGCGCAACGCAAACTGATGCGCAGGCAGGCAACGGCGCGCGCCGCTGCGGGATTGGGCGGCGCCGGCAGCGGCATGCCCGAAAGCCGGACCGCTTCGATCTCCAGCGGCCACAGCGTCAAGGGGTAGGCCGTGCGAAACAGGCAGGTCTCGCCGCCGACCGGTTCAGCTTCGACAGCCAGGCCGGATGGCAGTCGGGCGGGACCTATCATGCCGGGGTCGGCGTCGAACCGCACGATGGCGACCGAGGGCAGTGGCGCGAGGTAGTGCGGGTAGAGCACCGACAGCAGGGCGTCGGTCAGCTCGGGGAATTCGTCGTCGAGCCGGTGCTGTACGCGCGCCCCGAGGAAGGCGACCCCTTCGAGCAGGCGCGCCACATGCGGATCGTCGACCGCATCCTTGGTCAGCCTCAGGCGGCCGGCGATCTTGGGATGCTTTTCGGCGAATTCGCTGGCCAGCCCGCGCAAGGCGTCGAGTTCCCGATTGAAGTAGCCAAGCAGCGAGTCTGACACCGGCTAAGCCTCTCTTGCAGATATCGTCACGTTCTTGGTCTCGAGATCGACCACCGTGTCGAACGTGATCGGCTGAGGCGCCGGTTCGGCTTTCAACAGCGCCTCGATCCGCAGCCGCAATGTGGCGCTGAGCTGGTCGGCGCTCTCGATGAGCGTGACGTTGAGGTTGGCGATGCGCGGCTCGAAGCGTCGGATACTGGCTTCGACAAGCTGGCGCAGCTGCTCGCGACGGCGCGGATCGTTGAAGGCGCCGGCGGCAAAGTCGGGCAGTCCAAAACCGACCAGCGAGCGCTCGAGCTCGGTGTAATGAGGATCCCACGAGCGCCACCGCCGGCGCGTGTTCAGCAATTCTTCCAGGTCGTTGCAGACACTGGCGCGGAGCGCTGTCATCGCCGCACCGGATGACAGCGGACGATCGGTGGGTTCGCCCGGGTCGGCGTCGACCAGCCGGTCGAGCAGGGGGAGCTGCGCCCGCCGGGTCGGACCGCGACCGCGCGGCTCGGAGCCTGGGCGGCTTCGGCTGTCGCTCATGGGGCGGGCCGGAACTTCAAGGCGCCCATCTCCAGCCAGGTCTTGGGCTCTTCGCCGACGACGAAGGTGACGGCGCCAAGGCCCCGCATCGGGCCGCTTTCGCCGATCTGCAGCCATTCGGTGGCGCGGCCGAGCCGCAGGGCCTCGCTCGGCTCGGCGGCGGCGCCCTGGAGCGGCGGGTAGATGGTCGGCAGGTAGACCTCGCCGTCGGGCCCATCGGTGACCTGCATCGTCGCGCGCCGCCAGAACAGATCGCGTGGCCGCTTCATCGGATGGCATTCCAGCGAGGAAACCCGCTCGGGCGGGATCCAGAAATACTTGCCGGTCGTGGTGATGACCTCGAAGCAGGACGCCAGCAAGTCATCGCCGTCACGCATATCGTCGAATGAGCCCTCGGAGGTGCTGCCGGCGGGATGGACCCGGGCTGCCTCGGCCTGTTCGGCGAGCTTGCCGGCTCCCGCCGCATCGCCGTCGCGCAGGGCGACCACGGCGGCGAGCGCGAGCCGCTGGGCGGCGGTGGGTTCGCCGAGAAACTCCGGGACGCGTCCCTGGCTGAACAATTGGCGCCGCGCCGTCTCGCCGCGCAGCAATTGGCGAAACTCCGCCACCACAACGACAGCCGTACTGTCGAGATCGGCGCAGGCGTCGAGGACCACGTCGGTCCGCTCGACATTGCCCGCGAAAAGCAGCAGCTCGGCCAGCAGAACGCGCGCACCGATATCGGTCGGTGCCTTGCGCACCGCGGTATTCGCCGCAGCGATCGCGTCCGCCAGCTTGCCTTCGCGGAACAGCTTGCCGGCCTCGCCAGGGCTTGCAGGTTTCGACGTCGATTGTGACATCCTGTTCTCCTAGCCCGAGGTGATCCAACGCGAGTAGCGAACGGCTTGCAATGGAAAATTCGTGCAGCCGGGTCGGTCGTGCCTGGTCAGCCCGCCGGCGCGGCTATTTCGGTGACGAGGTGGAACGTGGTCGATACGTCGTCGAGCTGGTAGTGCGGACGCAGACGCATGATACAGCCGAACACGCCGGGCTTGCCCGGCCGCTCGCGCACCTGCACTTCGCCTTCGACCAAGGGAAAGCGCGCCCGCGATTCGCCGGTACTCTCGATATTGGTGTTGACGTAGTTCTGGAGCCACCGGTTGAGCTGTCGCTCGATCTCTTCGGCGGTGCGAAAGGAGCCGACCATGTCGCGGCCCATCACCTTCAGAAGGTGGGCGAAGCGGGACGCGCAGAGCATCGAGTTTACCTGTGACGAAAGCCGGGCATTGGCCTCGGCGGCCGCCGCCGTCGCCCCGGTGTAGCTTGCCGGCGCTTGCATGCTGCGCACGGCGCCGAACACCATGTCAGGCCCGAACGGCAGGCTGCTCAGCGGCATCAAGCCGACGTCGACCAAGGCCTGTTCTTGGCGATTGCCGAGCTTGTACTCGATCGCCGTGCGCGGCCATGCATGGGGAGGTCCGCTGGCAAACGGCTCAGGCGCGAGATCCGTCACCAGCCCGCCCCCGACACGGTCGAGTTCGACCCCGCGCACGTCGGCCGGCCAGCTGTTCTTGGCGAACGCCCGCACGGCGCAGGCGGCGAAGGCATAGCCGGCGCTCATCCAGACTCGGCTGGCGCCGTCCGGCGAATGTTCACAATAGCGGAAACCGTCGATCCGGCTGGGATCGTCCACCCACGGCAGGCGCGCCAGCAGCCGGGGCAGGGTAACGGCCACGAAGCGCATGTCGGCCCGCCCTGCGAGGCTGCGCCAGCGCACATGCTCGGTGTCGCGAAGCGGGGCCGTGACATCGCGCACGCCGTCAAGATCGCTGAATTCGGCGACGTCCAGCACGGACGGATGCAGCGACACGACGACCGGCATGAAGGCTGCGGCGGCGACTGCCGAGAGCAGCCCAACGGCGCCGACATCGTCGGTCGTGGCGCCCGGCCCCGAGCGGTGGCGCAGCGCGTGGTCGATCACCATGAGGCCGTAGGGTTCGCCGCCCGGCATGCCGAATTCGTCTTCGTAGATCCGCTTGAAGGTGAGGCTCTGGTCGAACTCGAGGGCCCTTTCGAGGTCGCGGCACAGTTCGGGCCAGCGAATCGGGAGCAATCGCACCTTGATGCGCCGGCCGGGTTCGATACCGGAAATCAGCCAGGCAAGCCCTCGCCAGCGACCCTCGAACACGAGAAAACGCTGGGTATGCAGGACGGCATCGAGTTGCAGGCTGAGCGCGCCGTCGATCTCGGCGATGTCGCGGTCGATGGCGGCTCGCAGCGAATCTCGCCCGCCGGCGAGCAGCTCGCCAAGCGCCTCGCCGTACCACGCTCGCAGCAGCTCCCAGGCGTTCAGGCCGCCATGCAGGAAGGCGGCCAGCTGCGCAGCACCATCGCCGTGCCGGTCGCCGAAAAATCGGCCGGCGAGGACCAGCTCCCGCACCGGCAGAACCTGCTGGATGGCGTCGCCGGGCAGGCCGGCGGCAGCCGATTGGTTGCCACTGGTTGCGCCAACCTCGGCCATCACCGCGCCGCGTGCTGCCGCGCTGTCAGGCGGCCTTCGGTATGCTGGCGACCATGCGCATGCTGGTGGTGAGCTCTTCCATCTGCAGCCACGGCCGCAGATAGGCGATGGCGTTGTAGGAGCCGGGCTTGCCGGGAATCTCCTTGACCTCGACCTTGGCCTCGCGCAGCGGGAAGCGGGCCTTCATATCCTGCCCGGCGCTCTCGTTGGTGTTGACGTAGTTCTGGATCCAGCGATTGAGCCAGGCCTCGACGTTGCTTGCTTCCATGAAGCTGCCGATCTTGTCCCGCGCCATCACCTTCAGGTAATGCGCGAAGCGGCTGGTTGCCATGATATAGGGCAACCGCGCCGAAATGGCGGCATTGGCGGTCGCCTCTGGTCGATCGTACTTCTTGGGCTTCTGCGTGGTCTGGGCGCCGAAGAACACCGCATAGTCGGTATTCTTGTAGTGGCACAACGGCAGAAAGCCCTGGTTCGACAATTCGAACTCGCGCCGATCGGTGATGCCGATCTCGGTCGGGCACTTGGCGTCGACGTCTCCGTCGTCCGATGTGAAGACGTGTGTCGGCAGGTTCTCGACCTTGCCCCCGCCCTCGGCGCCTCGGATCGCGGTACAGAAGCCGGTTTTGGAGAAGGCATCGGTCAGCCGTGTGCCCATCACATAGGCGGCATTGGACCAGCAGTATGAATTATGGTCCATCACCCGCGACTTGCCCTTGGCGCCGAGCGGCGCCTCCTCGTAGGCGAACTCGTCGATCGGCTTGGTTTCCTTGCCGTACGGCACGCGGGCTATGACACGCGGCATGACCAGGTTGACGAAGCGCGAGTCTTCGCTGTCGCGGAAGCCACGCCACTTCGTGTACTCGGTCGTCTCGAAGATCTTGGCCAGGTCGCGCGGCTTGGACAGTTCCGTCCAATCATCGAAGCCGAACATGCTGGCCCCGGCCGCCGAAATGAACGGCGCAAACGCACCGGCGGCGATATTGGACATCAGGCGCAATGTCTCGATGTCGTCAGGGTGGCTGCTCCACTCGTAGTCGCCGATCAGCGCACCGTACGGCTCTCCGCCAGGTGTGCCGAACTCGTTCTCGTAGATCTTCTTGAAGAGCTGGCTCTGGTCGAACTCGATGGCCCTCGTCAGGTCGCGGTTGAGTTCGCGCTTGCTCATATTGAGCACGCGTAGCTTCAGGAAGGTCCCTGTCTCGGAGTTCTGCACCAGATAGTGCAGTCCCCGCCAGCTGCCTTCGAGCTTGAGGAACTTGGGATCGTGAATGATCGCATTGAGCTGCGTCGACAGCTTGGCATCGATTGCCGCGATCGCCTTGTCGAAGGTGCGCGTCAGATTGCGGTCGAAAGTGACCGTGCCGGACAACGCCTGCTCGACAAGATTCTTGACGAGGTCTTGGGCGCGGTCGGGTTCTGTCTGCTTGGTGTTGGTGATGATCTGATCGAGCAGCCCAGGCGCCTCGGTAGTCGTGCCGGCAGCCCCTGTTTGACGAACAGTCTCAGCCATTTATCAGCCCTCCGTCTTTTTCATGCCGAGTTGGCCCGAGAGCGCTTTCAGCTCGTTTTCGGAACGCAGCACCTGCTCCAGCAAGTTTTCGAGCTCCTCCGACCGGTCGACCTTGCTCATGAGGTCGCGCAGTTTTGCCCGGGTTTCCAGGAGCGCCGCCAGGGCAGGGACCTGAGCGGCGACGCGCGCCGGCTCGAAGTCGTCCATGGAGTTGAATTTGAGATCGACAGCCATTTGCGTGCCATCGTTGGCGAGCGTGTTGTCGACCTTCAATTTCAGGCCAGGGGTCATGCTGGCCATGACCTCGTTGAAGTTGTCGCGGTCGATTTGGATGAACTTGCGATCGGTCAGGGAACGCAACGGTGCCGTCGGGTCGCCGGAAAAATCTCCCATCACGCCGACCACGAACGGCAGCTCGCGTTGGATCTCGGCGCCTTCGGTCTCGACCTCGTAGGTGATGTGCACCCGGGGCTTGCGCACCCGATTAAGCTTGTCGTGGATACTGGAGCTCATTGGCAGTACCTCCGCTGACTAAAGAATACGCCCGGTGGAAAGTACCGTCCACGGCTCGTTTCCATCGCCGTGGCGCCCCTGATAGGGCCGGTCCAGGCGGGGCTGGACAGGCTCAGTTTGACAGTTCAACCGCGCGGTGTGAATTGTACCAGATCAAACCAGTCCGGGGGTGTCTTGGCGATGGCTTCGGAACTTGAGACGGCGGACCTCGAGGCAATTCTTGCGCCCGTCCCCGGGGATCGGCCCACCGGCGTCGATGTGCGGGAAGATTTTGCGCCGAGCTCGATCTACTTTCGTCTTCGCGACGCTCGTGCCGACGCGCGCGACGCCGAGCGGCAAGCGGAGAGCCTCGACGGCTCCTCGCCGGGGAGCGGAGGCAGCGAGGAGTCCTTGCAGGCACGTTGGCGACCGGTCGCCACCTTTGCGACCACCGCCTTGAAGACGACGACCAAGGACCTTGAAATTGCCACCTGGCTCACCGAGGCGCTGGTGAGGATCTCCGGGCTCGGCGGTCTGATGGCGGGCGCTGCGATCATCGGCGGACTTTCCGAGCGCTACTGGGACGAGCTGTTTCCCATGCCTGACGACGGCGGCGTCGAGACCAGAGTGGCGGCCGTTGCCGGTTTGTCCGGGCAGGGAGTTGACGGCACGCTGATGCAACCTCTGCGCAAGTCGATTCTTTTCCTGCGGCCGGACGGTTCGCCTTTCACCCTGTGGCAATACCAAACGACGCTTGAGCTGTCCGGCATCACCGATCCGGGGCGGCGTGCTGAGCGAGCGGCCGCTGGTGTCCTGCCATTCGAAGAGGTTGAGAAGGAGGCGCGTGTGGCAGGCGCGGCCCATTGGTCGGCTCAGCGCGATAAGATCACAGAGGCCATGGCGGCCTGGGAGGCGATGGGGCGCGTCCTCGATGAAAAGGCCGGTCCTGCAAGCCCGTCAGGCATTCGCGTGCGCGATGCGTTGCAGCTCATGTTGGATACCTGCAACCGGTTTGCGCCTGCAAGCGCGTCAGAGGAAGGGTCGTCCGTCGGCGTCGGCACTGCCGGGGATGGGCCGGCGCGGTCGGGCGCAATTGCCGGCCGTGAGCAGGCATTGCGTCAACTCGCCGAGATCGCCGGCTGGTTCAAGCGCAACGAGCCGAACTCGCCACTGGGCTACACCTTGGACGAGGCGGTGCGGCGCGGGCGAATGGCTTGGCCGGACCTCGTCGCCGAATTGATCGCCGACGAGCCATCGCGCAGCTCGCTGCTGATCAGCCTCGGCCTGAAACGGCCCGACGCGCCGCCGCAGTAGGCTGCCACGACGTCAAAGGCAGCGAGCAGCAGGCGAGATCGTCGCCTGCTGCCCCCGCGAAAGTTGCTTAGCTCGCCTTCATCTTCCCGAGGTCGTAAGTCACGACAGCGCCCTTCTTCGGAGTACCGTGAATATCGAGCGGCGACGGCGTGTACATTATTTTCGTGAAGTTGAGCGACAGGCTTTCCATCGGTGTGTCGCCCGCGGAGCTCGTCGAGTAGGCGGCGACGCCGCAGTCCGTGAGCTCAAGGGCAAGATACGTGTCGACCTTGTTCTTGGTCGTCGTGGTCAGCTTGAGCTCGACCTTGCTATCGAAGGCGCCGGCCACCGAGTCTTGATAGAGCTTCGGCGAGGCCACGTCGAAGACCTTGCTTACCGAGATGTCGCTGATCATCGGGTGCGAACCCTCGCGTGACGCACCGCCGGCCCCGGTGGTTATGCCGCGGCTTACCCCCAACTGCATGGAGTGCAGCTCGATCCAATCCTTGAAACCTTCGGTCGTCACTTGGCCTTTGATGTCGCCGAACTTCATATAGATCGCCATCTTGAGCTCCTTCACAGCAAAAGGGGAAAGGAAGACGTCCTCAGGATTTGTTTACAGCAAGCTGAAACGATCCATCCGTGTTGACGCCTACGCGAACGCTGCTGATTGACTCCCCGTCAGCCAATCGAGCCAACACTTCAGCCGATAATTCGGGCAGCAGTGTGCGCGTTAGAATGTTTTCCACATTTCTCGCGCCGGACGTGCTTTCCGTGCAACGGCTGGCAATCGTGTCAACCAGTTGTGGGGCCCACTCGAAGGTTGCGCGATAGCTATCGCGCACGCGGTTGCGAATACGTTCGAGTTGCATCACGACGATCTGTTTGATTATCGCATCCGACAACGGGAAATACGGCACCAGCGTCAGCCGGCCGAGGAAGGCCGGCTTGAAGAACTTCGCCAGCTCCGGGCGCAATGCTTCGGCCAGGCCGGCCGCATCTGGTGCCGTCTCCGGGTCGGCGAACAGCTTGGTGATGAGATCGGTGCCGGCGTTGCTCGTCATGATGATGACGGTGTTCTTGAAATCGATGTCGCGGCCTTCACCGTCCTTCATGTTGCCCTTGTCGAACACCGAATAGAACACGTCCTGAACGCCGGGATGGGCCTTCTCCATCTCGTCCAGGAGCACCACGCTGTAGGGCCGCCGACGTACCGCCTCGGTCAGCACGCCGCCTTCGCCGTAGCCGACATAGCCTGGCGGGCTGCCCATCAAGAGGCTGACTTTATGTTCTTCCTTGAACTCGGCCATGTTGATGGTGGTCACGTTCTGTTCGCCGCCGTAGAGCAGCTCGGCCAGGCTGAGCGCTGTTTCCGTCTTGCCGACGCCTGACGTGCCGACGAACAGGAAAACGCCGATCGGCCGTCGCGGGT
>WNFE01000891.1_pt1 | contig 26475 bp, 29 predicted proteins | sample 5400451 | NCBI WGS metagenome assembly WNFE01 (sample SAMN13153344, study PRJNA577476) | soil metagenome | isolation source: 200 cm saprolite under Douglas fir tree site 2 hole 2 | place: USA:California | collected 2015-04-18
AGCTGCATTGCCCCGACAAGCCCTTCATGTCCGAGGAGGTGCGCCGTCTGTGGGGTGACCGCACGCTCCCGTGGCACTCCCTGGGCGAGGCCTACCTCGACGGTCGATGGCTCAAGCTCGACGCGACGATCGATGCCGCGACCGCGAGCGCGAAGGGGCGGCCGTACGCCCGGCAGTTCGACGGCCGCCACGACATCCCGACCGTCGAGGGCCCGATCCTCAAGGATCTCGAGAGTCACGCCGACTACCCGGCCGCGGTGGCCGACTGGTACGAGACCATGGCGCGGGAGATCATGCGGGCCCTCGATGGCGGGGACGCGCCGCAGCGGATCGCGTCGGACGACGCGCTCTGGAGCGGTCCGCCGCCCCGGCAGCCGGTGGTCGTCTAGCCGCCCCCGCCCAGGTTGTAGAGCCGCGCGCAGTTGTCCCAGAGGATCTTCGACTTCGACTTGTCGGTGACGCCCTCCAGGTGCACGAACTCCTCGATCGCCTTCGGGAAGAGGCCGTCCGAGTGCGGGTAGTCGGTCGAGACCACGATGTTGTCGTCGCCGATCGCCTCGATGACCTGGCGGAGCGGCTTCTCGTCGGCGTCGGTGGCGACGACGCACTGGCGGAAGAAGTACTGGCTGGGGGTGTGGGCGATCTGGATCTCGGAGCCGGGGCCGAACTTCTCCCACGCCTCGTCGAGCCGCCAGAGATACCACGGGAGCCAGCCGCACGTGCCCTCGAGGAAGGCGCAGCGCAGCCCCGGATGCCGCTCGAGGACGCCGCCGGCGGCCATGCTCCCGAAGGCCATCATCAGCTCGACCGGGTTGCGGCCGGCCACCCCGATGACGCGGCCGTTCGGGGTGTCGAGGTAGCGGCGGGCGATGTCGTCGCGCAGCGACGCGTGCCCGGTCGGATGGAAGCCGACCGGCACCCCCAGCTCCTCGATGGCGGCCCAGAGGGGCTCCATCTGCGGGTCGTGGACGTGGCGGCCGTTGATCGGGTTCGGGTTGCCGATGACCGCCACCGCGCCGAGCTGGCGCACCGCGCGCCGCGCCTCCGCGATCGCGCCGGGCACGTCGTGGAACGCGACCTGGGCCGCGAACTTCAGACGCGACGGCGCGTGCTGGCAGTAGTCGTGGGTCCAGTCGTTGTGCGCGCGGGCCAGCGCGCTCGCGACCGCCGGGTCGAGGTCGTCATGCATGAGCACCTGGCGCCCGCGCGTGCCGTAGAGGACGGCCACGTCGATGCCCTCGATGTCCATGGCCTGGACGTGCGACGGGGCGTCGTAGCCGCGCGCGTGCGCGATCTCGTAGTGCGGCGAGCGCGCGAAGGCGCGCTGATGGAGGTCCTTCCCGACGACCGCGGTGCGCGCGCGCTTGGACATCTCGCCCAGCTCGAGATCGCCGATCTTGATGACCGGCTGATTCGGCGAGCTCGCGCTGGACCGGAGGAATTGCGGCGCAAACTTCTTGAACGGCTCGGCGAGATAGCGCTCCCAGAGACCGTCGGGCTCCATCGTGTGGAGGTCCGAGTCCATGACCTTGAAGCCGTTCTTCATCGCGGGTCCTCCTCTGGCGGAAGGGAGCGGGAGGCTCTGGGGTTGCGCAGGGGGGGCCGCGGTACGGGTATCGAGGCTCCACGGTCCCACAATTGCCGCAGCACCCGGAGTCGCTCCTGCTCCAGCTTGTCGAGGGCCTCGAGGGCCGAGGGCGCCTCGGCGACACAGCCGGGCAGCTCCGGATGCTCCGCCCGGCGCAGCCATTCGCCGCGGCGCTCGACCGACTCGAGCACGAGCAGATACGGCACGTTCTCGTAGAACGCGAGCGGTCTCCGGTCGCCTCCGTCCCCCGGCGCGCTCATCAGACGCCCATCATACGAACGGCACCCACGCGATGGGCACCCCGGCGTCGGATTGCCGCGCCTTCTCCGTCGCGCTGATCCAGCTCTCGCCCTCCGGCAAGAGCGCCGAGGCCGGACGCACCCGGCAGAAGCTCGGGTCATCCACGTTGGCGGGCAGCACGGCCTCGTCCCGCAGCGCCCGGGCCGCCTCGATGAGGCGGCGCCTCACGAAGATCACCATGGCGTCGGTGGTTCCCAGGTGCTCCTGCGTCCGGTCGTAGATCGGCCCCATCGTCTCCGTCATCGCCCGATCTTGCAGATTGCCGAGGAACGGGATGCCGATGTTCAGCTCCTTCTGCAGATCGTAGTCGAGCCGATAGTCGTTGTGGATATTGGCGGCGGTGTAGTAGCGGCGGCGCGGATCGCTGCCCGGCTCGACATAGCCGCCCCAGGAGGCGAAGGGATCGCGAATCTGCCGCGCTTCCTCCTCCGTCACCGGCCGATCGAGTCGCGCGCGCATCACGAACTGGAGATTGTAGTGGTCGTCGAGCGGCACCCAGGCCCGCGCCGAGACGATGTGAGGATCGCTCGCGGCGATCATCGAGTAGAACGGCAGGATGAACTGGGTGATGCGGTGCCAGTACAAGCCCTCGACATCCGAGCGCCGCCGGGCCGAGTAACATGCGCCGTAGTCCGTGGGCAGCACTTCGAGTCGGGGCCGCTTGTCCCGGTGAATCGTGCCCCGCTGCGTGCTGTCGGGCGTGCGCTTGGCATGCACGAAGTCGATGTGGGAGGAATCGATGTCGCCCTCGAGCGCCTGCACCCAGTTGCACTCCTCCAGCATCATCAGCGGCGGGTAGACCTGCGCCGCCGGCAGCGTGTTGATCTCGAAGGCCGGGAACGGCGGCGCCGTCTCGCGCGGCCCCATGTAGGTCCAGATCACGCCGTTCACGTCCCGGCAGGGATAGGCCCGCGCCCGCACCTTGTCCTTGAAGGTGCTCTCTTCCGGCTCGTTCGGCATGTCGACGCAGCGCCCCGTCACGTCGAACTTCCAGCCGTGATACGAGCAACGGAGCCCGCACTCCTCGTTGCGGCCGAAGAAGAGCGCCGCGCCGCGGTGTGGGCAGTTCGCCGACAGCAGCCCGACCTCGCCCCGCGTGTCACGAAACGCGATCAGGTTCTCGCCAAGGAGGCGCACTTTCTTCGGCGGGCAATCGGGCGCCGGCAGCTCGGTCGAGGGCAGGCACGGCATCCAGTAGTGACGCAGGAGCTCGCCCATGGGCGTTCCGCGTCCGACCCGGCACAGCAGCTCGTTGTCTTCGCTCGAGAGCATCCCCTACCTCCTCGTCTACTTGCTCTTGAAGGCCGGCATGACCTGCGCCGAGAAGCGCTCGAGCTGCTCGAGAATCACCGCTTGCGGCGTGCCGACCGGCTGACCGACGTTGACGACCTCGAGGCCGGGGTACTTGTGCTGGATCTCCATGAGCTGCTCGATGATGAGCTCCGGCGGACCGATCAGCCACGTCCCCGCCTTGACCGCGTGACGGAGGGTCGGCAGCTTGGCCTGACGCGCCCGCTTCGGGTCGGCGACCGCCTCGATCTGCTCGGGCGTGAGGCCGGGCACGAAGCCGAGCGGGGCGAACATCTTGATGTTCTCCTCGAAGAACGGGGTGGCCTCCTTGATCCCTTGCTCGACGCTGTCGGCGATGTGGAACGAGAACCCGATGCAGAGGCCCTGGCCCGGCTCGCCCTCCCGTCCGGCGCGGGCGCGGGCCTCCCGGAAGGCGTGGACCACCTTCTCGTTGGCCCCGCCGGGCGCCGCGCCGCCGCCGATGATGCCCCGGATGTCGTGCTTCGCCATGAAGTCGAGTGCCCGCGGGCTCGCGCTGACCACCGGCTGCCAGCACTCGACCGGCAGCGTCTTCGGCCGTGGCACCAGCGTGATCTCCTCGAGGTCGTAGCCTCGATAGGGAACTGGCGGCGGGATCGTGTAGTGCTTGCTCTGGTGCGAGAAGGCGCGCTGGTTGAACGATTTGAAGATGAGATCGACCTGCTCCTCGAACAGCTCGCGGTTGGCGGCCTGATCGAGCAGCGGCGCCCCGAACGCCTCGACCTCGCGGGTGTGGTAGCCGCGCCCGACGCCGAACACGACCCGGCCGTTGGTCAGCCAGTCGACGGTCGCGTAGTCCTCGGCCATCCGGATCGGGTGCCACATCGGCGCGATGTTGAAGCCGCAGCCGATCCGGATGTTCCGGGTGAGGTGGCAGAGATGCAGGGCCAGCATCAGCACGTTCGGGATGCACTCGTACCCTTCGCGCTGGAAGTGGTGTTCGGCCAGCCAGAAGATATCGTAGCCGGTGCGGTCCATGAGCTTCGCGATGGCCTCGCTCTTCGGAAACACGGTGGCCAGGTGGTCGTCGGGTAGCCAGCGGTCGTTCGCGGCCGTGCCCTCCAGGCCCTCGTCGTCCAGATCCACGTGCCCCGCGAACAGGCTGCCGAACCTCGTGATCATGCTCGATCTCCCGCGAGCGCCGGGGCCGGCATCAGGCCATAGAACCGTCCCGCGTTCTCGCAGACCATCTTGTGGGTGACATCGGCCGGCAAGTCCTTGAACTGCTCGTTTATGTACTTCTCCGACTCTGGCCACACCCCATCGGGGTGCGGGTAGTCGGAGCCCCACATCAGGGTCTCGACGCCCATCTCGTCGATGAGCTTGGTGCCCACCCGATCGTACTGGAACGTCGCCTTGCACTGCCGGCGCCAGTATTCGCTCGGCTTCATCTTGAGCGGGAGATCCTTGTACTGGTCCTCGTACTCGAAATCCATGCGGTCGAGCACGTACGGGATCCAGCCGATGCCGCTCTCGCCGAAGGCGACGCGGATGTTCGGATAGCGCTCGAAGACCGCCCGCCCCATCAGGGCGGTCAGGATGTTCGCGAGCGTCATCTGGAAGAGGCACAGGGCGCTGTAGGCCAGCGCCCGCTGCGTCAGCCCGGTGTATTGCTCGCGGAGCTTCGGCGACACCGATGGAAAGGTGTGGAAGTGAAGCGGCAGGCCCACCTCGTCGATCGCCTGCCACAGGGGCTCCCAGATTGGATGCCACATCGGGTCCATGTCCCACGAGCAGGACAGTTCGATACCCTTGAAGCCGAGCTTGGCGACGCGATGCACCTCGGCGACCGCCGCTTCGATGTCACCGTAAGGGAGGCAGGCGAGGCCGATGTGGCGGTCGGGATAGTGGCGACAGAACTCGTTCATCCACGTGTTATAGATGCGCAGCATCTCGTTGGAAGCCTCTCGATCGTTCAGCTTCGCCGACGCGGCGAGAATGCCGTAGATGACCTCGGCGTCGACGCCGTCGCGGTCCATCTCCTTGACGCGCAGGTGCGGGTCCCCCGGGCGGCGAATGCCTTTCTTGCCGTCCTCGTAGAGGCCGGTGGCCGCCATCACGTCGACCCGGAGCTGCTTGCCCGGCACGTGCTTCGTCCCCGACGCGCCCACCCCGCCCGCCAGGCCGAAGGTCGCTCCGTTGTTGGCGACCCATCGGGGCCCGTCCGGCCCATCGGCCACGTAGGGCATGCGGTCCTTCAACGCGCTGGGCGCCTCCGATACGAACAGCTCGGGGGGCAGCCAGATCAGGTCGAGGTGACAATCGGCCGAGATTCGGTTGTAGTTCATGATGTCTCCTCGACCCGGTATCGTTTGAGTGCGTCGGGGTCCATGGTCGCGCCGAGGCCGGGGCGATCCTCGAGCCGGATGGCGCCGGCGTCGAGCCGTACCGGATCGACGACGACATCCCCCGCCATCTTCAGCGGCCCCACCGCCTCGCAGCCGTCAATGATCGCTTCACTCACGGTGGCCACGCTCGCTTCCGCGAGGGTCGAGAGCGTCAGGCCGAAGCCATGCCCGATCACGACGCGCAGGCCGGCGGCGGCGGCGCACTCCACCATGGCGAGCGTGCGGAGCAGGCCGCCTTGCTTCATGACCTTGACCTTCACCAGGTCGGCCGCCTCGCGCCGGATGATCTCGATCAGCGAGGCGGGGCCGGTCACGCTTTCGTCCGCCATCAGCGGGATGCGGATGGCCCGGCGGATCTCCGCGAGTCCGGCGATCTCCCCGCGCGGGATGGGCTGCTCGACCAGCGTCAGGTCGTAGGGCTCGAGGCGCCGGATGAACGGCACCGCCTCCACCCGCGTCAGGCTCTCGTTGAAATCGACGCGCAGCGCCATCCGGGCCCCGACCGCCGCGCGTACGGCGGCGACGCGCTCGATCCCGTCGGGCCCGGCGCCGGACACCTTGATCTTGGCCGAGCGGAAGCCCCGCGCGAGCCACGCCGTCGCCTCCCGAGCGGCCTGCTCGGGCGGCACCGTGCCGATCCAGGCGTTGAACGCGACCTCGTCCTTCACGCGTCCGCCCAGGAGCGAGTGGACGGGAAGGCCAAGGGCGCGCGCCTTGAGGTCGATGAGGGCCATCTCGACCGCGGCGGTCGCCTCGTAGCGCCCCGGCGCCTCGCGGTCCATGACGGCGAGGGCGCGGCGCACATTGAACGGATCGGCCCCGGCCAGCGCCGGGCCGATCCGCCGGACCGTGGCGTGGACCTCCGCGGCCGACATGGCCGAGTAGCCGGGCGAGGGATCCACGTTGCCCCAGCCTTCGATGCCGTCGTCGCTCGTGACGCGCACGAGCACGCTGCGCTGGACGGTGGTGATGCCGTGCACGCCGTGGACGGGCTCACGCAGCGGCACGTCGACGAGGATGGGCTCGATGCCGACGATGCGCATGGCGGAGAGGATCTGCCCGGAGCGGCCCGTCGTCAAGGGGCTCTAGCGCGCGAGGCGGCCGCGGTCCAGGCGCCCGCCTGCGTCCGGGCAGCTCTCCGGCGCGAGCAGGAATAGCCCCGCGACGACGGCCGCGACCCCGGCGACATCCGGGGCCCGCCCGGTCATGAGCGCGCGCTTCTCGCACGCCGTGGGCGTGAGCCGGTCCGATGGCAGCGCGGGCGCGGCGGAGGCGCACCCGGCCACCAGCCCTGCCGTCAGCGCGCTCAGGCCCCGCCGGCGGCCGCGAGACACTGCCGGCTCCGGGCGGCCGTCAGCGCTCCGCGGCGAGCACCGCGGCGAACGTCTCCACCAGGCTCTCCAGCTCGGCATCCCCCATGGGGGTGGAGAGGCAGCCGAGGCCGGTGATCGACATCAGCACCCCGCGCTCCATGAGCCCGCGGATCAGCCGCTGCAGGCGTGCCTCCTCCTCGGGCGTGGTGCGGGTGCTGCGGTAGTCGATCAGCTCGCGATCGGTCGGGTGCACGCGGTAGAGCGAGCCCAGGCCGGTGACGGCGCCGGGCACCCCCGCGCGCTTGAAGCACGCCTCGAGGCTGCCGCGCAGCTTGGCCCCCAGCTCGTCGAGCTTCGCGAAGGCCTCGGGCGTCAGCAGGCGCATCGCGGCCAGGCCGGCGGCCATGGTGACCGGGTTGGCGTTGAACGTCCCGCCGTGCGGCGCCGCCGGCTTGCCGCCGGTCGGGTCGAAGACCGCCATCACGTCCGCCCGGCCGGCCACCGCTCCCACCGGGAAGCCACCCCCGATGATCTTGCCGAGCGTGGTGAGATCGGGCGTGATGCCGAAGAGACCCTGCGCGCCCTGGTAGCCCACCCGGAACGTGATGACCTCGTCGAAGATCAGCGCGATGCCGTGGGCGGCCGTCACCTCGCGCAGCGCGCGCAGGAAGTCGCGCTGCGCCGGGATCAGCCCCACGCGGTTCGGGATCGGGTCCACCAGCACGGCCGCCAGGTGCCGGGCCTCGCGCTCGATGCGGGCCACGGCCAGCTCCGCGTGGTTGAACGGCAGCACCACCACGTCGTCGAGCACCGCCGGCGGCACGCCGCGCGAGTAGGCCGTGCTGGCGGGCGCGGCCAGGCCGCCCCAGTTGTCGGGAGTGGAGCCGAGGCTCACCTCCGCATAGTCGTAGGAGCCGTGGTAGGCGCCCTCGAACTTGGCGATCTTCGGCCGCCCGGTCCACGCCCGCGCGCCCTTGATCGCCATCATCACCGCCTCGCTCCCCGAGTTGGTGAAGCGCACGCGCTCGGCCGAGGGCAGGCGCTCGCAGAGCAGGGTGGCCAGCTCGACCTCCTCCGGCGTGGGCAGCGGGAACGACGAGCCGAGGGCCAGCCGCCGCGTGGCCGCTTCGACGATCGCCGCATGCGCGTGCCCGTGGATCAGCGCCGTGTAGTTGTTCAGGCAGTCGAGCCGGCGGTCGCCTTCCACGTCGGTGATCCAGCAGCCGTCGCCCGAGGCCGCGTAGGGCGGGTAGGGCGCCATGTAGACGGTGGTGCGCGTGTTGCCGCCGGGCATCACGCCCTGGGCCTGCGCGAAGAGCGCGGCCGACTTCGAGCCGGGCGCGGCCCAGCGTCGGGTCTCCGCCAGCGCCTGCGGGGACTTCACTCCGGTGGTGGGGGCCATGAGGATCCTCCGAACCCTGCTATCGAGGCGCGCGCCCGGTAGCAGTCAGCGCCGGCGAATCCACTCGAGCGTAGCTCACGGTGAGGATCTCCCAGAGGTGACCGTCCGTGTCCTGCCAGTAGAGGTTCTTCCCGCCGAGCCGCCGGTTGACCTGCATGTCGGTCTCGCCGAGCGGGGAGCTCCGGTACGGGATCCGGGCCGCCAGGATGCGACCGAGGATCGCGTCGAACTCGGCGTCGCTCACGTGGAAGCAGTAGTGATGACTCTCGAACTGTTCTCTCTGCGCGAAGTCGAGGGTGAGCGTCTCGTTGACGTAGACCGGCGTGAAGGAGCCCTGCGACTCCTGCCAGGGCACCTCGAGCAGGCCGGCGAGCGACTTCGCCCGCGCGATCGGGTCGTGAGACGGAACGATGACATGATCGAGCTGGATAGCCATTGATCAGGCGGCCGGCTGCATCATGCGCCGCCGGTGGCGCACCGTCAAGGAGTGGCCGCCGTACGCCCGTTGACGACCATCCTGCCTGAGCGTATGAGGGTGCTGCCCATTCCGAAGGAAGAAGGAGCGCGCCATGGACATGCTCTTCGGCACCTTCGCCTCGACGTCCCTTCTCATCGTACGGGTCGTCCTGGGCGTGATCTTCTTCGCGCACGGCGCCCAGAAAGTGTTCGGCTGCTTCGGTGGGCCCGGGCTTCGCGGGGTCATCGGCTACTTCAAGCAAGCGCTCGGAGTCCCGGCCCCGCTGACCGTGCTCGCTGCCTTTACCGAGTGCTTCGGCGGGCTCGCGATGATCGCCGGCTTGCTGGTCCGGCCCGCGGCGGTGGGGCTCATACTCGTCATGCTGGTGGCGATCGCCAAGGTTCACTGGTCCAACGGCTTCTTCATCAACTGGTCTCTCGAGCCGGGCAAGGGGCACGGTTTCGAGATGAACCTGGCCCTGATTGGCATGGCGCTGGCTGTTCTCGTGGGCGGAGCTGGAGCCCTCTCGATCGACCGGTGGCTCTATCCCTGGTAGTCAGGGCCTCCAGTTCTGGGCGCCTTCGGGACACGCCGGTTCCATCGCACCACGTAGACGACCACGCCGCCGGCCAGCACGATGAGCGCGGCGAGGGCCGCCCAGCGCTCCAGCCGGTGCACGTCGGCCAGGATGGCGCCGATCTGGTCCGTGAAGAAGTAGGCCAGCGCGAAGACGAACGGCACGCTCACCGCCGCTGCGCCCGCGTCGGCGACGATGAACTTCCAGAACGGCACGCGCGCCATACCCGCGGTCAGGAACGCCGCCGCGCGCAGCCCCGCGACGTGGCGCGCCGTGACGACAGTTTTGAAGGCGTGCTGGCGGTACGCTTCCTTCAGCGCCTCCGCGCGCGGCGCCGTCAGCACCCACCGCACCATCCGCCAGCGGAGGATGCGCTCACCCCAGCGCCGGCCGGTCCAGTAGAGCACCACGTCGCCGCACAGCACGCCGAGCAGGCACACCGGCAGCGCCACCCACCACCGCGCGAGCCCTTCGTGGCTCAAGATGCCGGCGGCGACGATCGGCATCTCCTCCGGGATCGGCACGCCCAGGCTGCCGAGCAGCAGGGCGATCAGGATGCCGGCGTACGTGAACCGGTCGACGAGCTCCTGGAGGATGAGCATCGAGGGTGCGGTTAGCGTAGCACCGGCGGAAGGGTGAGGTCGTTGCGCCCTGGACGGGGCGCGACGGTTTGTGGCAGACTCCACCTCGGCCCTCGCATGAAGTCCCTTCGCGATCCCGACGCGCTGATCTCGACCGACGACCTGGCCACCCGGCTCGGCCAGCCCGGGCTGCGCGTCTACGACTGCACGACCTATCTCGAGCCGCCCGATCCGGGCTCGGACGATCCGTACAAGGCGGTCGCCGGCTGGAAGACCTTCGTCGCCGGGCATATCCCGGGGGCCGACTTCCTCGACCTGCAGGCGGAGCTCTCCGCGACCGACACGCGTCTCAAGTTCATGATGCCGCCGGCCGAGCACCTGGCGCGCGCCTTCGGCCGCCACGGCCTGGGCGACGGCGCCCGCGTCGTGCTCTACAGCATCGGCACCATGATGTGGGCCACGCGGGTCTGGTGGATGCTCCGCGCGCTCGGCTTCGACGGCGCGGCGGTGCTGGACGGGGGCTTCGACCGGTGGCAGGCGGAGGGCCGCCCGATCGAGACCGGCGACCCCACGGGCTATCCGCCGGCCACCTTCACGCCACGCCCCCGGCCGGGGCGCTTCGTCGACAAGACCACCGTCAAGGCCGCGATCGGTGATCCTCGCACCGTCACCGTGAACGCCCTGGGCCCCCAGTTCCACCAGGGCCTGGAGCCCTCACGCTACGGCCGGCCGGGTCGCGTGCCGGGCTCGGTCAACGTGCCGGCGGCGAGCCTGGTCGATCCCGCGACCAAGCGCTTCGTCGCCGCCGGCGTCGGCGCGGACCGGCGGGTGATCGCCTACTGCGGCGGCGGCATCTCCGCCACCATCGACCTCTTCCTGCTGCACCAGCTCGGCTTCGACGACCTCACGCTCTACGACGGCTCCATGGGCGAGTGGGCGAAGGACCCGAGCCTGCCGATCGAGACCGACTGAAGCTCGGCACGTCCGTTCGCTTCCTCTTTCCGACCTCGCCGGCCACCCACGAGCGATTTCGCAGCCTCCTCGCGTCGATGCCGAAGGGGGCGTTCATCGAGCGGCCGATGGGCGCGTACGCGCCGGACGACCAGGCGCGCAACCTGATGGAGGTCGCCGCCGCGGCCCGCGCGGCCGGGCTGGACGCGCTGCTGACCGGCGACAGCCATGGCGCCAACCCCGCCTACGCCGCGACGTTCTCCCCGCTGCCCACCGTCGCCCGCCTGATGAGCGTGACCGGCGATATGCCCATCGGCGTGGTCCTGCTCGCCCCCTTCTACCACCCGGTCCTGCTGGCCGAGCAGATCGGCACGCTCGCCGCGTTCGCCGGGGGGCCGCTGATCGTGACCTTCGTCCTGGGCGGCCGCCCGCCCCAGTTCCAGGCCTTCGGCATGGAGGAGCGCACCCGCGTGGGCCGCCTCGAGGAAATGGTGACGATCACGCGGGCCCTCCTCGCCGGCGAGCGTGTCACCCAGCGCGGCCGCTACTACACGCTGGAGGGCGCCACCATCAGCCCGCTGCCCCGGGTCCCCGTGGAGATCTGGCTCGGCGGGACGGTGGCGGCCTCGGCCGAGCGTGCCGGGCGGCTGGGCGACGCCTGGCTGACCGGCCAGAACGCGACGGACGAGGATCTCCGGCGACAGCTCGAGCTGTACCGCGAAGCGGCAGCGCGCGCCGGGCGCCCGCCGCGACCGGTCCTGCGCCGCGACATCTATGTCGGCGCGTCCGACGAAGACGCGCGCGCCGTCGTCGGCGCGATCCTCGCCGAGGGCTATCGCGGCACGGGCCTCGATCAGCTACTGGTGGGAAGCGCGGCCACCGTCGTCCAGGGCCTGCGCCGCTACCGGGACATGGGCTTCGACTACGTGATGGTCCGCCACATCGTGGGCGACCACCCGCTCATGCTGCGGTCGTTCGAGCGCATCGGCCGCGACGTGATGCCCCGGATCCGCGATCTCTAGAGGAATCACCCTGACGGTGTCGTGGCGCGCCCGCCGGGATCACAGGAAGGCGCGATCGAGCGGTACGAGAAACTGGATGCCGGGGATGGCGAGCCGGCTCAAGCGATCGTCGTTGGTGATGAAGAGATCCACCCCGACCTGCGCCGCGCAGGCGAGCTGGATGGCATCCGGCGGTCGGATGCTGCGGTTGCGTCGGATCGCCGCGTATCGGCGGGCGGTCTCGCGATCGAACGCGATCAGGCGCGCCGTGCGGGAGAGGACGTCCTCGTATCGCTGCCGGAGGGCTTCATTGCCTTGTTCGGCCGGCTTCACGAGCACCTCGCCCAGCGTCAGCGTCGAGGTGCACAGCTCATCGGCACGCTCCAGCATCCGCTCCCTGACCTCGGCTACCCGATCCGACTGCGGGCCGAAGTCCTCGAGGAGATAGATGAAGAGGTTGGTGTCCCAGAAGACCCGGCTCACTCCCACCCCGCGCGCAGGCGGCGGACATACTGGTCGGCATGCTCATCCGCCCACAGCTCTCGTCCGGAGCCCCGCAGGGCGAGGAGCGGATCCGCCTCGGGCTTGAGACCGCGCTGCGGCGCGTAGTCTCGCTCGTACCAGTCGAGCAGCGGGTGGTACTTGGGCGGGATCGCCGAGCGCGCGGGCGTCATCTTGGCCCCTCGCCGGGCCTCGTCCGCAGGGTCCCCCGGTCGATAGAGACGCCGGCGGTTCGGTCCCGTCTCGACAAGCATCAGATAGCGGCCCGGGTTCGGAGGGCGGTTGGCCACACAGTGCAGGACGGCGTGGACGTACACGCCCGGGCGCAGCTCCGGGGTGAGCCTCTCCTGGCGCGCCCGCTCAACGATCTCGGCCACCGTGAAGTCAGCCCGGTCCGGGTTCTCTCGATGAAGGAGGGCGGCCACCAGCCATACCTCATCGGCCACCTTCAGCTCATGCCTGACTTTGCTGGGGTTTCTGGGCCTTATTGTCCGTTTCATATATTCAATGTACGTTTGTATGGGACAAAGATCAAGCAACCCAGCTCTTCTGGCTCACGGACTCGCGGTCCGGTAGAAGTACCCGGGGAATCGCCGGACGGCCGCGATGTCCACGTCGGCGTAGAGGATGCCCTCGTCCTCCCCAAGGGTCTGGATGAAGCCCAGCGCCGAGTTGGTACCGCCGGGCTTGGTCCTGAACCACTCGGCGAGCTCCGGCAGGGAGGCGATGGGGGGTGGCACGCACACCGTGCTGTAGCCGCCGGCGCGGGGGAACCGCTCCACCAGCCGGCCGTCCGCATCCTGGAGCCGGAGCGAGCACGCCGCGATGTCGACGCCGATGACCGGCTTGCCGTACTGCATGTGGCGGCCGATGACGGTGGCGGGATAGGCCTCGCCGAGGGCGAACCACCACGACGGGTTGAAGATGATGTCGACGCCCTGCTCGACGAGGGCCTCGGGCCCGTCGGAGAAGAAGGCGAAGTCGGCGCAGATCACGATGCCCAGCCGGCCGATGTCGGTCTCGATGACGCGGTAGCCGTTGCCGGCCACCACCCCGTTGTCGATCTCGCCCTGTGTCGGGAAGCACTTCGGCTGCCGGGCGAGGATGCGGCCGTCGGGACCGATCACCGTCGCCGTATTGTGCCAGCGCGCCCGCGTGCCCTCGATCAGCCCGGCCACGACGAAGACGCCGAGGCGCCGCGCCGCCGCGCAGATCTCGGCCTCGCCGACCCGCGGGTACAGCTCGGGGAAGCAGACGCAGGCGGCGCCCGCCCGGGCCGCGGTCTCGAGCAGCGCCACCGCGCGGGCGACGTCGCCGCCGTTCCACATGTCGTCGAAGAGGTCGGATACCGGTCGCGCCTGGATGGCCGCGATCCGCACAGGTGGGCTCACGGGTTCCTCCGACGCGCGCCCGCCCGGCGCGGGTCCAGGAGATCCCGCTGCGCGTCACCGAGCAGGTTGAAGCCGAGCACGGCGAGCATGATGGCCAGCCCCGGAGCCAGCACCAGCCACGGGGCGATGGTCATGTACTGGCGGCCGCGGCTCAGCATGCTGCCCCAGCTCGGCGCCGGCGGCTGCGTGCCGAGCCCGAGGAAACTCAGCGCCGCCTCCACCAGGATGACGATCGAAAGGCTCAGGCTCGCCTGGACGGCGAGGGTCGGCGCGATATTGGGCAGGACATGGGCGCCGAGGATGCGCCCGTGGGAGGCCCCGAGCGCGCGGGCGGCCTGGACGAAGTCCTGCGGCTTGAGGGCGAGGGTGGCGCTCCGGGCGAGCACTGCGAACTGCGGGAGCGTCAGCACCGCGATGGTGAGGACGAGATTGACGGTGCTCGGGCCGAGGGCCGCCACCAGCGCGATGGCCAGGAGGATCGGGGGAAAGGCGAAGAGCACGTCGAAGAGCCGCATGGCGAGCAGGTCCGGTGCGCCTCCCCGGTAGCCGAGGCCCACGCCCAGCGTCGTCCCGGTCAGCACGGCCAGCGCCACGGACGGGATCGCGACCCCGAGCGACACGCGGGTCCCATAGAGGACGCGGCTCAGGATGTCGCGGCCCACCTCGTCCGTCCCGAGCAGGAAGCGCGGGCCGGGCGGTCGGATCTCCGCGCCCGGGAAGATCGCGGTGGGCGCGTACGGCGCCAGCCACGGCGCGGCCAGCGCTGCCACCAGGAGGCCGGCCACGATGAAACCGCCGACCAGGAACGATCCGCTTCGCAGGGCCCGGGGCACCCTGCGGGGGCCCGTCCCGTCGCCGGACTCGCCGCTCACGCGTACAGGATCCGGCGGTCGATCAGGTGGTAGAGGAGATCGAGAGCCAGGTTGACGAGCACGGCCCCTGACGTCAGCAGCAGGACCGCGCCCTGGATCGTCGTGTAGTCCCGCTGGTAGATGGCGTTGACGACCAGGCGCCCCATGCCGGGGAGCGCGAAGACCTCCTCGATGATCACCGCGCCGCCGATGAGGTAGACGAACTGGGTGCCGGCCATGGCGACGACCGGGATCAGGGCGTTCCGGAGCGCGTGCTTGTAGACGACGGCGCAGTCGGCCACGCCCTTGGCGCGGGCGGTGCGGACGAAATCCTGCCCCAGGACCTCGAGCATGCTGCTCCGCGTGAAGCGCGCGATGATCGCCGAGATGGCCAGGCCCAGCGATGCCGCCGCGGGCAGCATGGTCAGGAGGCTTCGGGCCGGGCTCTCGGTGAACGGCACGTGGCCGAGGGTGGGCAGCCACGGCGCGTAGCGCGCCCCCGCGATGATCACCACGGTCCCGATGAAGAACGCGGGCGCCGAGATGAAGAGTAGCGAGAAGACCCGCGTCGAGGCGTCGAGGGCGCGCCCGGCCTGGGTGGCCGCGAGGGCGCCCATCGGGATGCCGACCGCCAGCGCGATGGACATCGCCATCAGCGCGAGCTGGAGCGTCACCGGGTAGCTCCGCACCAGCTCGTCGCGCACGGAGAACCCCGTGACGAGGGAGTGCCCGAGGTCGCCCCGCAGCACCTCGCCCAGCCACAGGAGATACTGCACGGCGAGCGGCCGGTCGAGGTGGAGCGCGTGGATCAACGCCTGGCGCGTCTGCTCGTTCTGGCTCGCCGTGATCCCGAGGAGGATGGTCACGAGGTCTCCGGGGATCAGGTGGATGAGCAGGAAGGTGAGCACCGACACCCCGAGCAGCGTCGGGATCAGAAGGAGGAGCCGCTTGCCGACGTAGGCGGTCATCCCCTCACCGGCGGTGGACGCCGGCCGTCAGCGGTCGAGCCACGCCTGCTTGAAGAAGTGCCGGCTCCGGCTTCCCGGCTGGGCCCCGGGAATGGAGATGTAGCCCTTGACCGTGTCGCGGAGCGCTTCCGTCGCGCCCGAGGCGTACGGGAAGATCAGGTAGGCCTGGTCCGCCATGTGTCGCTGGAGGTCCCGGTAGATCGCGATCCGCTTCTCTCGATCCAGGGTCGTACGGCCCTGCTCGAGGAGCTGGTCGACCTGGGTGTCCTTGAACTTGCCGAGGTTGATGTTCGACCCGCTGTGAAAGATATCGTAGACGTGGGCGTCGGGATCGGGTTGCCACACCAGGGGGATCATGCTCAGTCCCTCGTACTCGGTGCGGACGAAGTTCTTCAACGCCGCCCCCCACTCCACCTGCTTGAGGGTCACGCGGATTCCGGCCCCGGAGAGCTGCTCCTTCATGACCTCGGCCGTCCGGACGGTCTGGGGGAAGCGGGGCGACACCTCGAGGGTCGTGTCGAGGCCATTGGCGAGACCCGCCTCGCCGAGCAGGCGCTTCGCCAGAGCCGGGTCGTGGGCGTAGTACGGGAGGCCCTTGTCGTCGCCGCTATAGCCGAACGGCGCGTCGCAGGGAGGGATCTTCGTCGTGATCGCGCCGCGGCCGCGCAGGACGCTGGCGATGATCTCTCGCCGGTTGAGACCCGCGCTGACCGCCCGCCGGACGCGCACGTCGGCGAAGGGGGGCTTTGTCTGGTTGAAGGCCATGCCGTGCTGGGCGCAGTAGCCGTCCGGCTCGCGGAGCACGAGGCCGGCGGCGCCCTGGAGCTGCCGGTCGATGAGGGGGTCGACGGACCAGAGGTAGTGGACGGTCCCCGCGCGCAGCGCGGCCAGGCGGGCGGCCTCGTCCGGGATGATCCGGTACTCGACGCCGTCGAGATAGGGCAGGCCCGGCTCGTAATAGCTCGGGTTCCGCTTGAGGACGACCGTGTTGTCCGGGACGAAGCGCTCGAGCACGAAGGGCCCGGTGCCGGAGGCGTTCTTCTGGAGGTCGCCGTGCTTCTCGACGAGGTCGCGCGGGACGATGGCCGAGTAGTGGGGCGTGGCCAGGTACGAGAAGAAGGGGGCGAACGGCCGCTTGATGACGAAGCGCACGGTGGACCGATCCGGCGTCTCGATGCGGTCGATGATCAGCCAGTTGGAGCGCCAGGGCGACGCCGTCTTCTCGTCGAGCATCCGCTCGAACGAGTACTTCACGTCGTCGGCCACGAGCTCGCGCCCGTGGTGCCACATGACGCCCTTCCGGAGCTTGAAGACGAACGTCGTGTCGTTGACCACCTGCCAGGACTCGGCGAGGTCGCCGACGATGTTCATCTGGGGATCGCGGCGCAGCAGGGTCGAGTAGACGTGCTCCGCGATCATCCAGCTATGGGCGGCCGCGGACTTCTGGGGGTCGAGCCCCGGCGGACTGACGTCGGCGGCGACGATCAGCGTGCCCCCGCGCTTCGGGGTCTGGGCGGCGGCGGGGCCGACGAGCGGCGGCGCCGCGAGCCCCAGCAGCGCGAGCGTTCCCGCTCCGAGGAATGCGCGCCGGGTGGGGCCGGGCTGGGAATGGATCGGGTGCTCTGTGCGGTCCGTCATGTCGTCCTCCGGGGCCTCGCGTGCCGATGAACTGCCGCGTCGAGATCTGCCGCCACGGCGCGCATCCGCGTCCCCGGCGACGTCTTGCCATACTCCTCCGCGGGAGCGATGGCGTCAAGGGTCGGGGTTGACTTGCTCGGCGCGGCTGACGAATAATCGCGCCACTACGCGCTCCGGGAGGAACCACCGACCATGACCGTTCTTCGAAGGATCCTGTCGATGTGCCTGGTCACCGCCGGCCTCGTGCTGCCGGCGTCCGCCGAAGAGCTGGTGGTGGCGACCTTCGGCGGCACCTTCGTCGACAACTCGAAGAAATGCCACGCCGCTGCCTTCGAGAAGGCCACCGGGGCCACCGTGAAGTATGTGCTCGGCAGCTCCGTCCAGACCGCGGCCAAGCTGCGCGCGGCCGGCGCCCGTGCCGAGCTCGACGTCGCGTACATGGACAGCCAGATCGTCAAGCAGATGAAGGCGGAGGGGCTCCTCCAGCCGCTCGAGCCCGCGAAGATCGGCCACTGGGGTGACCTGTACGACGCCTCGCGGGACAAGGACGGCTACTGGGTGTCGATGATGTTCGCCGGCACCATCATCACCTACAACACGAACCTGGTGAAGACGCCGCCGACCTCGTGGGCCGACCTCTGGAAGCCGGAATGGAAAGGCAAGCTGGCCATCCCCGACATCTCGGGCACCTCGGGCCAGCAGTTCCTGATGGCGGCGGCGCGCCTCAACGGGGGCTCGATCGAGAACATCGATCCCGGCTTCGAGGCGATCAAGAAGCTCAAGCCGAACGTTCAGATGATGTACACGCAGCCCGACCAGATCATCCCGCTGTTCGAGCGGGGCGACATCGCACTGGCGGTGTGGTACACGGACCGCACCGGCGCCGCCGCGGCGAAGGGCGTGCCGGTGGCCGCGGCCTACCCGAAGGAGGGCGCGATCGGCATCGTGCCCACGGTCTCCGTTCCCAAGGCCAGTCAGAAGCGCGAGCTGGCGCAGAAGTACATCGCCGCCCTCCTCTCGCCGGAGGGCCAGCTCTGTTTCGCGCAGACGCAGTTCGCCGGCCCCACCAACAAGAAGGTCCAGCTTCCGGCCGATCTGGGGAAGCTCGTGCCCTTTGGCGACATCGTCCAGCGCATGTACTTCCCCGACACCGACTTCGTGGCGAGGAAGTTCCCGGAGTGGTCGGAGCGCTGGGGGCGCGAGATCGCGCGTTGACCCCCGCCTCGCGGGGAGCGCGTCGCCGGCGGTGAGCGGCGCCGCGCCGGCGCTCAGGGTTTGCCGGCTCCGCAAGTCATTCGGCGCCGTCGTCGCGGTCGACGAGGTGTCCCTCGATGCCGCGCCCGGCGAGTTTCTCTCCCTCCTGGGGCCCTCGGGCTGTGGCAAGAGCACGCTTCTCCGCATGGTGGCCGGGCTCGTCGAGCCCGACGGAGGACAGGTCGTCCTCGCGGGGGAGGACATCACGCGAGTGGCCGTCCATCGGCGGAATCTCGGCCTGGTCTTCCAGTCGTACGCGCTCTTCCCGCACATGACCGTGTTCGAGAACGTCGCCTTCGGCCTGAGGCGGCGCGGGGTGGGGGAGCCCGAGCTGGGCCCACGCGTCGAGCGCATGCTGGAGCTGGTGCGGCTCGGCCCGCTCGGGGCCCGGTACCCGCGCGAGCTCTCCGGCGGTCAGCAGCAGCGGGTGGCCCTCGCCCGGGCGCTCGTCACCGAGCCCCGCGTGCTGCTCCTCGACGAGCCGCTCTCGAACCTCGACGCGCTCCTGCGCGACGAGATGCGCGTGGAGCTCAAGCGCCTGCAGGAACGGCTCGGCACCACGATGATCTTCGTGACCCACGATCAGGCGGAGGCGCTCATCCTGTCCGACCGCGTGGTCGTGATGGAGCGCGGGCGGGTGGAGCAGGTCGGGCGGCCCGAGGAGGTCTATCGCCGCCCGGCCACCCCCTTCGTCGCCCGGTTCCTCGGGCGGGCGAACTTTCTGGGCGGCACCGTCGCGGGGAGCGAGGCCGGCCGCACCGTCGTCGCGCTCGAGGGCGGGGGCCTCTCGATCGTGGCCGGCCCGCGCCCAGGCCTCGCTCCGGGCCAGCCGGTGCACGTGGTGATCCGCCAGGAGAGCATCCGCCTCGAGCCGCCGGGTGCCGATGCCGGCCCGGCCGGCCCCAACCATTTTGCGGCGACCATCGTCTTTCACGCCTTCGCGGGGCAGGCGCACCACTATGTGGTGCAGCTCGCGGACGGGCGCGAGCTGGAGGTCACCGCTCCGGGTGCCGCGGTCCCGCTGGCGCGCGGCGCCCGGACGTTCGTCGCGTGGCGGCCCGACGACGTGACCCTGCTTCCCGGGGGCGAGCCGGGCCCGGGAGGCCCACGGTGAGGCACGGATCCGGCTGGTGGCTGCTGGCGCCGGCCCTGCTGCTCCTCCTCGTCGCCTTCGTGCTGCCGGTGGGGATGATGGTGCCGATGAGCTTTCGACCGTACGTCCCGCTGGTGGGCATCACCGACGGCTTCACGGCGCGCTACTACACCAGGCTCCTGACCGATTCCTACTACCTCGAGATCATCGGCCGGACCCTCGCGCTCGGGTTCACGGTGACGCTCTCCACCCTGATCGTCGGCTACCCGGTGGCCTTCTTCCTGGCTCGCACCCCCTCGCGCTGGCGGAACTGGCTGACCATCCTGGTGGTCTTTCCCCTCATGCTGAACCTGGTGGTGCGCACCTTCGGCTGGATCGCCCTGCTCGCCCAGAACGGGCTGGTGAATCAGGCCCTCCACGCACTCGGGGTGGTGGAATCGCCGGTGAAGCTGCTCTTCAACTTCGCCGGCCTCCTCATCGCGATGACCCACGTCTTCCTGCCGTTCATGGTGCTCGTGCTCATCGGCGCCATCCAGAACATCCCGCGCGACGTCGAGGATGCCGCGCGGGTGCTGGGCGCTTCCTGGGGCAGCACGTTCTGCCGGGTCACGCTGCCGCTGTCGGCGCCGGGCATTCTCTCGGGCTCGATTCTCGTCTTCGTCCTCAGCATCAGCGCGCTGGTGACCCCACGCCTGCTCGGCGGGCCGACCTATCAGGTGATGTCCACCCTCATCTACGACGAGTTCCTCCAGCGCCTCAACTGGCCGGCGGGCTCCGCGCAGGCGCTGCTGCTCACGATCATGGTGCTGGCGCTGGTTTACCTCTCGGGCCGGCTCGCCCGGCGGACGGGAGCACGCGCGTGACCGCGGCCCGGCTCCGCGCGTGGCTCCTGCGGGCGTGGGTCGCCCTGGTCTTCGGCTTCCTGATGCTGCCGGTGGTCGTGATCGCGCTGGCCTCCTTCAGCCGCACGTCGTACCTGACCGTGCCCCCGCGCGGCCTGACTTTTCACTGGTTCACCAAGGTGCTTGGTGACGCCGAGTATCTCCACGCCATCGGGTTCAGCCTGCTGCTGGCGCTCGTCGCCACCGTCGGCGCCGTCGGGGCCGGGGTGGCCGCGTCGTTCGCGCTGATCCGGCGGCGGGTGCCCGGCGGCGCCCTCGTCTCGGCGCTGCTGAACGCCCCCCTCGTCTTCCCGGCGGTGGTGGTCGGGGTGGCCCTGCTCCAGTTCTACGCGATGGTCCACCTGAACGGCACGTTCGTCGGGCTGGCCTTCGCGCACATGGTGATCACCGTGCCCTACGTGGTGCGGGCGGTGACGGCGAGCCTCCAGGGCATCGATCCGGAGCTCGAGCACGCCGCGCGGGTGCTGGGGGCGAGCGGGCCGATCGCGTTCTTCACGGTCACGCTGCCCCTCATCCGCCCCGGGGTGGCGGCGGGGGCGCTCTTCGCGTTCATCGTGTCGTTCGACAACGTGCCCGTGTCGATCTTTCTCCTGGGGGCGGGCCAGATGACGCTGCCCGTGAAGATCTTCGCCGCGATCGAGTACGGCGTGGACCCGTCCATCGCCGCCATCTCGACCCTGCTGATCGTGCTCACCGGGGTCGGGCTCGCGGTCGCCGAGCGCTGGATCGGGTTCCACCGCTTCGTGTAAGGAGAATGCCATGGCAGCTCTCGTCGAAGGTCGGCTCGCCGATCGGATCGCGCTCGTGACCGGGGCGGCCAACGGCATCGGCCGCGCCAGCGCGCTGCGCCTGGCCCGGGAGGGCGCGGATCTCGTCCTGGTCGACCGCGAGGGCGACACGCTGCACGGGGTCGCCCGGGAGGTCGAGGCGGGCATCGACATTCTCTTCAACAATGTCGGCCAGAGTGCCCGCGAGCGCGCCAGCGAGTTCCACGTCTCGGCCGAGGAGACGTGGCGCTTCGTCATCGAGGTCTCGCTGCTCGCGACCATGCGGGCCACGCGGCTGGTGGTCGAGGAGATGCGGACCCGCCGCGGCGGCCGCATCGTCAACATGTCGACCGAGTCCGCCTTCTACGGCGACGTGGGGTTCGTGGACTACGCGGCGGCGAAGATGGGCGTGGTCGGGTTCACCCGCTCCCTCGCGCGCGAGCTGGCGCCGTTTCACGTCAACGTCAACGCGGTCTGCCCCGGCGCCATCCGCACCCGCGCCCACGACCGGCTGCCGCGAGAAGTGATCGACAAGGTGCGGAACAGCGTGCCGATGGGCTACGTGGCCGAGCCCGAGGACGTGGCCGGCGTGGTGGCGTTCCTGGCCAGTGACGACGCCCGCTACATCACCGGGCAGTCGATCCTGATCGATGGCGGGCGGTGGATGATCTGAGGCCGGATCGAACGAACAACCCAAGGAGACGACGATGGCGGGACGGCTCGCGGGCAAGATCGCGCTGATCACCGGCGGTGGCAGTGGCATCGGGCGCGCCTGCGCGCTCCGCTTCGCGGCGGAGGGGGCGAAGGTATGCGTCGCCGACCTCGCCCTCGACGCGGTCCAGGAGACCGCCCGGCACGTGGAGGCGGGGCGGGAGCAAGGCGCTGGCGGTGCGGACCGACACGACCGACGAGGCGGCAAACGACGCCATGGTCGCGGCCTGCGTCAAGGCATTCGGCGAGGTGGACGTCCTGGTGGCCGCCGCGGGCGTGGCGAGCCCGCGCCCGCAGGCGGAGTCCGCGAAGCCGTACACCCTGCTCGATATCCCGACCGAGCGCTTCCGTGCGGTGATCGACGTGAACCTCTACGGGGTGCTCTTCTCGAACCGCGCGGTGGCCCGCTGGATGGTGGCCAACCGGCGGGGCGGGAGCATCGTGAACCTCGGCTCGATCATGTCGAGGATGCCCTCGACGGGCGGCGCCTACAGCGTGAGCAAGGCCGGGGTCTGGATGGCCACCAAGTGTTTGGCCCAGGAGCTGGCCCGCCACAACATCCGGGTCAACGCCATCGGGCCCGGCTTCATCGAGACGCCGATGACGGCGACGTTGCGCGCGGACGCCGAGCGGAGCCGCTGGGCCATGGGGCTCACGCCCATGGGGCGCTACGGCACCGTGGAGGAGGTCGCGAGCACCGCGCTGTTCCTGGCCTCGGACGACGCGGCGTTCTTCACCGGCGAGATCCTGCACCCCTCCGGCGGCGTGTTCGTGGGCTGAGCCCCCTCACCCTACCCTCTCCCCCTCGGCGGGGGAGAGGGATTCCGTCCTGCCCTCTCCCCTTCGTCCTGCCCTCTCCCCTTTGGGGAGAGGGTAGGGTGAGGGGGTGTATCAGTGAAACGTCCGCCCGCCGTCGACGGCGAGGGCGGCGCCGGTGACGAAGGACGACTCGTCGCTGGTCAGGTAGAGGGCGGCCTGGGCGATCTCGTCGGGCCGGCCGGGGCGCTTGATCACGTAACGATCGAGGATGCGGGCCAGCTCGGCCTCCGGGTCGGCCGCGCCCGTCCAGGAGGAGCGGAAGAGCGGCGTGTCGATGATGCCGGGGCAGATCGCGTTGACGCGGATCTGGTCGGCGGCCAGATCCACCGCCAGGGTCTTGCCGAACATGACGAGGCCGGCCTTCGCGGCGCAGTAGGCCGTCCGCTGCTCGAGCGGGCGCAGGGCGGCGCCGGAGGCGATATTGACGATGGTCCCGCGCCCGGCCTGCTTCAGGGCGGGGAGCGCGGCGTGGCACACCAGCATGGGGCCGGTGAGATCGACGGCCATCACCAGCGCCCACTCCTCCGCCGTCATCTGCTCGAAGGGGCGCATCAGATCGATCCCGGCGCTGTTGACGACCCCGTCGAGTCCGCCCAGCGCGGCCGCGGCCTGGGTGACGGCGGCCCGCACCTGGCGCTCCTCGGCGACATCGCACACCAGCGCCACCGCGCCGTCGACGGAGGTCCTCGTCAAGGCCGCTTCGTCACGATCGAGCGCGGCCACGCGGGCCCCTTCGCGCTGGAACAGGCGCGCGATGGCGAGGCCGATCCCCGAGGCGGCGCCGGTCACGAGCACCCGGCGCCCGGCCAGCCTCACGCGCGCGCCTCCGCGCGCAGGGCCGGCCGCACCGCATCGGCCACCTCGTCGCAGCGGGCCGGCCAGACCCGCGCATGGCCGAGGATGTACTTGATCAGCTCCTCGAGCAAGGTGATGCGCGACGGGCGGCCGATGATCTGGGGATGCATGGCGAGGCAGAAGTACCGGTCCTCCCGGTAGAGGACGTCGAACTCGCGGCGCCAGGCCTCGAACACCGCCGAGGGCGCCTGCATGGTGCGCCCGGGGAGCGTGATCGAGTACTGGAAGAATGGCGCGTCGTCGAGCACCCAGGCGAACGGGAACTCGACGATGTCGGTGAGCTTACCGTCGATCCGGTGGAGATACGGCGAGTCGTCGTCGAAGTAGTTCGAGGAGTAGCCGAACCCGTACTCGGCGAGCATCCGGAGGGTGTGGGGACTGAACTCCGCCGCCGGAGAGCGATAGCCGACGGGCTTCCGTCCCGTCATGCGCTGGATGATCTCGATTCCCTTGTCCATCTCCTCGCGCTCCTGCTCGAGCGTCAGGTTGACGATCCAGGCGTGGGACCAGGAGTGGTGAGCGATCTCGTGGCCGCCCTTCAGGATCGCCTCGACCATGGCGGGGCGCTGCTCCATGACGAGCCCCGGGACGAAGAACGTCACCCGCAGGCCGTACCGGGCGAGCAGGTCGAGGATGCGCGGCATGCCGACCTTCCAGCCGTAGGCCCCCTGGCTCATCACGATGGGGCGCTCGGCGTTCTTGGGGTCGCGCCCGGTCCACATGGTCTCGGCGTCGATGTCGAAGCTGAGCAGGACCGGGAAACCATTGGGCGAGAGCGGCATGACGTGCCTCCGAAGCGTGAGACGACGGGGTTAGAGGGGCATCGGACGCGCGCACGGGCGCTCGCGCTCGAGGTGCGCGGCCAGGGCGAGCACGCGGCGGTCCGCGTTCCAGGGCCCGACGATCTGCAGCCCGATGGGCAGCCCGTCCGACGACCAGCCACACGGTAGCGAGACCGCCGGGTGGCCGGAGAGGTTGAAGGGCCAGAGATAGGGATACCAGGCGCCGCGGATGGACCCGGCGTTCTCGCCCGCGATCATGATCGGCTCGTACGGGTCGTGGTCGACGGCGAGCGGCGGACGGGCGAGGGTCGGGGAGAGCAGGAAGTCGAAGCGCCGGAAGAGTGCGTGCACGCGACGGTATACCGTGGTCCGCTGGGCGAGCGCATTCGCCCAGTCCGCCGCCGACCACTGGGCGCCCCGCTCGATCGACTCGCGCAGGCTGCGTGCCACCTTGTCGCCGAACGTCGCCAGCTGCGGGCCGACGCGCGCGGCCAATCCGCCCTGGAGAAAGACCAGGAAGGCCCGCTCGAAGGGCGCGAAATCCTCGTCCACGGTCTCGACGAGGGCGCCCTGGCCCTCCAGATGGCGCACCCCGGCCTCACAGGAGGCGAGCACATCCGCGTCGACGAGCCGGTTGCCCACCCGGGGGAGCCAGCCGAGCCGCAGGCCGCGCACCTCGACGCCGCGCGGATCGTCGAGCGGCTCCGGGTGGGAGTAGGGATCGCCCGGATCGAAGCCCGCGATCACGTCGAAGCAGGCGGCCGCCTCCGCCACGCTCCGCGCCATGGGGCCGATGTAGGACGTCGAGGCGAAGAGGTCGGCCTGGTGGACGTGTGGCACGCGGCCCAGGGTGGGCTTGAGCCCGACGATGCCGCAGCACGCGGCGGGAAGGCGGATGGAGCCTCCGCCGTCGGTGCCGAGCGCCAGCGGCCCCTGTCCGGTGGCGACCGCGGCGGCGGCGCCTCCCGACGAGCCGCCCGCCGTGCGGGAGAGATCCCACGGGTTGCGCGTGACGCCGAACAGGGGGCTGTCGGTCAGCGGCTTGTGGCCGAACTCGGGGGTGGTCGTCTTGCCGATGAGGATAGCGCCGGCCTCGCGAAGCCGGCGGACGGGAACCGCGTCCTCGGCCGGCACCTGGTCGGCGAAGATCAGCGAGCCCATCGTCGTGCGGACCCCCTTGGTGAACAGGAGGTCCTTGACCGAGAACGGCACGCCGTGGAAGGGGCCGAGCCGCTCGCCCGCCATCACCGCCGCCTCGGCCCGCCGGGCGGCGTCGCGCGCCTCGTCCGCGGTCACGGTGATGAACGCGTTCACGCTCGGCTGGAGAGCGTCGATCCGCTGGAGCACGGCGTCGACCACCGCGACGGGGGAGAGCTGCTTCGTGCGGATCCGCTGGGCGAGCGTCAGCGCGTCGGTCTGGATCATGGCCTATCTGATGGCGTCACCGCGCTGTCACCGCCGGCGTTCGAGATTGAGGTCCACGCGCCTCAGCTGCTGGATCTGGGCCTTGAGGCCGGAGGTCTCCTCCTCGCGCAATTGCACCTGCAATTTGAGTCGGGTGGCTTCCTCGTCGCGCCATTGGAGCTGCCGCTTGAGTCGGGTGGCCTCCTCCTCGCGCCCTTGGAGCTGTGGCTTGAGTCGGGTGGCTTCCTCCTCGCGGGCCAGCAGGTCGCTGAGCGTGGCCCGCCAGGCGCGTGCGTCGGCCTCCCAGCGGCTCTTCGGGAAGTCGGTCAGCAGCCGCGAGAAGGTCGCGTGCGCGGCGCGGTAGTTGCGGAACCCACTGGTCGGATCGACCTGGAGGCGCCCGAGATTGTAGAGCGCCGAGGCCGAGGCCGGATCGCCGGGATACTCGCGTAACACCCGTTCGTACAGGGCGCGGGCGGAGTGATCCCATCCCCTTCCGGCCAGTGCGTCGGCGCGGGCTACCATCTGCTCGGCCTCCGACGGCTCGCGCGCCGACGAGGGCAGCCAGCCCGCACTGCAGCCGGAGGCCAGCAGCAGCAGGGCCAGTGCCGAGAGCCCGCACCTCATGCGGTCGCCTGCGGATTGGCCGGGCGTTAGGGTCACGAGGACTGCATCACAGAGGGATCTCATAG
>WNFE01002603.1_pt1 | contig 26465 bp, 20 predicted proteins | sample 5400451 | NCBI WGS metagenome assembly WNFE01 (sample SAMN13153344, study PRJNA577476) | soil metagenome | isolation source: 200 cm saprolite under Douglas fir tree site 2 hole 2 | place: USA:California | collected 2015-04-18
TCCCTCTTAGGATTTCTCCCTCGTTGCGAAATCTAATCGAGGCCCAATCGGTAATCCCAGGCCGCACTTCGAGCAAACGTTTTTCCTCTTGGGTATATGACAGTACTTCCTGCAGGACTTCCGGCCGCGGCCCCACCAGACTCATCTCGCCTTTCAGCACATTCACGAGTTGCGGAAGTTCGTCCAGCTTGTAGCGTCTAAGAAATTGCCCCACGCGAGTTATTCTCGGGTCGTCGGCGGAACTGGACGGCCCGCCGATCTTGTCCGCATTCATGACCATGGTGCGGAACTTGCAGATCCGGAACGGATTCCCGTGCCGACCAGCTCGAAGACCCCGATAAAACACCAACCCAGGACTCTCACGCTTGATGAGAATGGACAAGAGGGCGAACAGCGGAAAAAGCAGCATCAGCCCCAGGAGCGAAGCAACAATGTCGAACAGGCGTTTTAGCATGGCTCGACTTAGGCCTTTCGGCCTCTCCTTCCCTTCCAGTGTTCTCCCGGCAAGACCACCAAAAACAAACCGTACAGCGTGCCCAGACCGTGAACGAAGTGCCGCAGTGCAAACACGATCGGCAGCAGAAAGGCGTAGCGCGGATCGCGTTCGCGAAATGCGATTTGTATGGACACTGCGAAGCTGGCCGCCGCATACATCGCAGCTATGCCCAGTCCGAGCCATAGACAGCCGCGACTCACCGGTCCGAGGGCGAAGGCCGCGAGCAAGCTCAACAAAAGTACCGCCGGAACCCAATGCCGCCAGGACCAGACCTTCTTGCCGAATTTCAGTACGTAGCTGACCCACACGCCATCGGCAAAAACGTGCCTGCGGAATGAGGCCAGGGTAGCGTCGGCCGCATAGTCGATGACGATATCCGGCACCACCAGAATGCGGCCTCCGGCGGCCCGGATACGCTGGTTCAGGTCCAAGTCGGAACTGCTGAGCAAGCGTCGGTCAAACATGCCAATACGGGCAAAAAGCTCTCTGCGAAAGCATCCGAAAGCAGCGGTGTCCGACCAAGTCGGCTTGGCGACACCGACTTTAACCTTCGCGTTTCCGGAGCCGAAGCGGTGGCCCAGGCCCAACACAATCGCTCTGGCGATCGCCGTATCCGCACCCTGCGTCATGTGGCAAACTCCGCCAATGTTTTCCGCTTCGCGATAGTCCTGCTGGTAGGCCACGCACAACGAAATGTGATCGCGCTGAAAGGTCGAGTGTGCATCCATCTTGATAATCGTTTCGCCCCGGCCCTGTTCGATTCCCAGATTCATGGCCGCCGGGATATGCTTCTCCGGATTATCCAGCAGGCGAACGCAGGGAAAACGGTCCGCATAGCCTGTGACGATTTCTCGTGTGCGGTCTTCACTCATCCCGTCCAGTACCAGAATCTCCATGCGCTCCTTTGCGTAGTCATTTGCCAGGATCGACTCCAGGCATCGCGCGATGTGCCGTTCCTCGTTGCGGCAAGGCACGACGACCGTGACAAACGGCAGCGGTTTGGCTGATCCCCCTCCGACAGATGTGGGGACGTCGCGATCCAAAACGCTTGAGGCGGGATGTTTGCTCATGACGGCAAAGCGGCTGCTGTGTTTCCTTTCCTTGGGTTACAGCTTTCGAAGCACGGTGATCACTTGCCCGGCGAGAAACGGCAGGATGCCTCGCACGAGAAAATAAGCGGAAGGCCACCGACGCGAAAGAAAACGCCCCACTGGCGGCAGTAACGGACCGGGAAAAATTCCGCATCGCACCGTTTCCTTCTGCACTCGAAATAAGCGCTCGATTCTCTTCTGCGTCAGAGCCTTGTGCGTACGGTTTCCGGGTTTCGCGTATCTCCAGTCGCAGAGCAGCAGGTATCCTCCGGGTTTCGCCACCCGCAACATTTCCTTGGCGATCTGGCTCGACAACTCTTCGTCTACACTGTGGATGAACATGGTGGACTCGAAGACGATGTCAAACACTCCGTTCGAAAATCCCATCCCGGTCGCATCGCCGCGTGCAAAATTCAAGCCGGGAAATCTGGCTCTCGCCTCGCTGATGCGGCTTTCCTGGAAATCAATCCCGTAAAGATTGCCAGGAGCAAAACCAAGGCGCAGAAAAGTGACCAGACTTGCGCCTCCGCCGCATCCCACGTCCAGCACGCGTGCTGCGCGCGGGTTCGGCCGAATCGATTGCAGCGCGCGTACCACCGCTGCCTCCTGCGCCAGAACCTGAAATAGCACCCCGGGGTTTTCGAGCAGGCTGTTGCGTTCCGCTCCTTTTGCCGCGTAGTACCCCCTATACCAATCATCTCGAATGACTTCGGGTTCTTTTACGGGCGGCAAAAGTTGTTCGCTTCGTTTCGTAAGGACAGTCACAATTACGGCTTGGCGCGCGGGTCAACAGGCTTTGCTGAATCCAGTAGATAGCGAGATCTCACATACTGGAGCGCTTTCTTCTGGTGCTGATAGGCAAGCCGGGTAATGCGCTTCCCGGTGCTTTGATGTTCATCGTGCAGCACACACGGGGACTGCTCGTAAATCACCGGCAAGCCGAGCGACCGGCATACCTCGGCGACCGAAATCTCCTCGCCGTACAAGAACAGGTTCGCGTCCAGATAGCCGCCCGCCTCGAAGTATTTGCGGCTGAAAATCAAGAACGAGCCGTGAGGAGCGTAGATGGACTGCGGTTCGCCGTGCGAGTTGGCGGCAGTCATGGCACGGCGCGCGAACCAGGAAGCTCTGGCAGCCTTTTTTTTCCTCGACAGCCAATCCCAAACCGCTGCTGAGCCGTAGTTCGAGAATCCGAGTCTAAGACTGGCCCAGCGCAGCCAGCCAGGTCGACGTCGCATAAACGGATTCTGGTCAGCTCGGCCCGGCAAGACCTGAATGCGAGGTGCGATCACGCCGGCGGTCGTAGAGTCCTGCAAAAAGAGCTTGGTTAGGAAATTGGTATCCTCAATCAATATGTCGTGATTGCAGACGATCACCCATTCGGGCATGGCTCGCCCTTGCGCCAGGAAGGAATCCAGCCCCGCTCGCGAAGCTCCGAAATATCCGAGGTTTCGCATCGGCTGATGCAACTCGATATTGGGCAGAGCAGCCATGGCCTCTTGCAGTTCGGCTCGGGAACAGGACGCCGCTTCGTTGTCCACGATCAAAACGGCGCATTCGGAAAGACCCTCCATCCGCGAAAAGCATTGCAGGAGTTTCAGCGTCGGTTGGGTATCACCATAATGGACCGCTATCAGGAGCGCCTTTACGCTTTTGCCGTTGTCCTGCACTAGGCTGCCGCACGTCCCGCGATCCAACCAGATCGATCCACCCGGGAAAAGGTCTCCGAGCGTTCTTTGCACGAAGATTGGTGCTCGACCGTGATTGCCTTCCCCGCTAGCCTCATTTCGCTACAACCCGTCTTCTATACGAAGGCTGGCCCTGCCTCCCAGTCGCATCAACGGCTCGATATCCGCGTGCATCAAGGAAAAGAGCAGACCCACAAAGGACGCTAGACAAACCGAGATTTTCTTCGAGGTGGCGGAGATTCGGAAGTGGTTGCGCGCTTCAGACCATTTTCGTTGCAGGAGCAGCGAACGGCCTTCGGAAAAATGCAGGGTGTTCTGAGCCTGCCGCCAATTCCTTCTGATCTCCTCCAGTTCGGCCGGCGAAAGGACGATGTGGTCCCGGTGCAGGTCGAGGAAGCGCATCGCGAAGCTCGACACCATGTCGTGGATTTTCTGCTCGTGATTGACGGTGACCGAATTTTGATGCCGTCTCCGGTAACCCATGACGTGCGGCGAATAGTGAAACTTGCCGGCCAAGCTAAGTTCCATAAAGGTTGGGTAATCTGTCAGCGGCAACCCCTGGACGAACTGGAATCCTCCCAGCTCCTCGAGAGTGTCGCGTCGGATGACCACGGTGGACGGGCTTATGAGAGACCTTCCTTCTGCGAGCAGCATATAACGCGTTGCTGTGCCCACCGGATCATTAACCAGCACTGGACGAAATTGTCGGGTTCGCAAGCGGGTGGTGCGGGTCTTGCTTCGCTGCTCCACACTTTGCGGGTCTACATCGAGCGCTTCTCCATAGGCCAGCACAATGTCGTCATCCGAGAACTCAGGAACCAGTGTTGCCAGTTTATCGGCGGGCCAGAAGTCGTCGCCTTCCAGTATGGCGATGAACTCTCCTCTAGCGAGTCGCAAAGCCTGATTGTAGGTCTTGGCCAGCTCGAAGGCTCCTTGGTTCGCCTGGCGTTCGAAGCGAATCCGTGGGTCCTGAAATTTCGAAACGACAGCGGCGGTGTTGTCGGTCGAACCATCGTCAATAATGATTTGTTCCCAGTGGGAATACGTCTGGCGAAGCACGCTATGGATGCAGGTCTCGATAAACCGCGCGTGGTTATAGGTGGGCGTGAGGACGCTGACGAAAGGGGCAAAATTATGATTGCTCGTCAATTTTTTTTCGCCTTGCCCTATCATGTCGCGGCAAGCGGAACCGACAGGCGGCGGTAACCTATTTCGGCCATGGCCGCTACCGTCCAAAACACGACTTGGAAATGTTGCCCCTCGAAAGAAGCCTCGACCATGTTATGAATCACGGCCGACAGGAGAGCCAGCCAGATGGCAACACTCAATGCGGTCTGAGTCGAAACTGCCGTCATGAAAGCCCGATAAAGCACGATACCGACCATTGTCAGCAAAGCCAATCCCGCAGGCAGACCATTCTCACCCAAGGCGTTCAGAACGAGATTGTGGGCGTTCATATACGGCTGGTCGGATTCCGCAACCGTCATGTGGGACATCATGGCGTTGCCAAGCTGGCCTGGACCCACACCGAGTAGCGCATGATCCTTGAATGAGTGCCAGGAAGCCGCCATGACTTCTTCACGCCCCAGGTCAGGACTATCCATTCTGGCGGCAATCAACGCGGCATCGACGCTGACCAGGTCAGAAGGCAGGACGAAAAACACGGCTACTCCCAAGCCCAGCACCACCACGGTGTGCTTTAAGCGAAGTCCTGCTTTGTACAGAAGCGGGAGGCTCAACGTCGTCGCGATCAGAATTGCCAACAGCGCCCCGCGCGACATGGTGGCGATTAAGCCGGCGAACATCAACATCGCGCATGCCGCAAAGATCAAACGTAACTTCCCTTTGTGGAGCGATACGGCTGCAAGCGCAAGCGGAATCAGGAGCAGCAAGATCGAGGCTACGTAGTTGCTGCGCCCCAATACGATTCCGACGACGTCCTTTAGGCTTGCCTCGCTCTCGTATTCGCCGAAGCGAATGTTTTGAAAATTGATTAGCAGCAGGGCGCCGACCAGCGCTCCCCACAGCGACAACGTCAGCAGGCTGGGCGTCGCTTTCCTGGCAATCGCATAAATCAGTAGGCCGCAAGCCAGGATCTTGATGGACGCCAGGCTTTTGTAAATCCCCTGGTAATTCACGAGCGTCGACAATATTTGACATAACAGGCAGAAAACGCCGAGTCGCATAATCCAGCCCGAAAACTTGGGCATGAATCCGCCCCACAATATTTGATAAATCAGCCAAAACACCAGCACCGCATCGAAGTAGAGAAGCACCGGTTCTCTGCCCGCGAGGTGAATGTTCAAGCCACCTAGGAACAGCGACCAGAAGAGAACCCACATTCCGTTACGGTCGCTCGCAGGCGTATTCGTGGCACTCATAGATAAAGCGTGGTCAGTCATGCGAACCTGCACAATACAGATCTTTTTCCATCGATCGGAAAGGGTTCCGCTTCTGCCAGGCTGTGCCTGCTTCGAGAAACGCGGCATTCTCGTGTTGGACAGTGCCTGCCTCCATCGCGTCCGTCTTTTGCGCGTGGACAATCGTGTGATAGGGACGTTCTACTGCGACATTGAGAACCCTCATATCCAGGTAGCTGAACATCCTGACCAGCAGTTCCGGACTGAATACATGATGATGCATGGCGCGGTGCCAGAGATTCTGTAGGCATCTTTTGCCAAACTGTTCCGCTGAACCGGCTGGAGGATCCAGATCCAGATCGTGGAGCTCGAGAATCTCTGGCAAATGCGTCAGGTCTGCCTCGGTAATGTTGGCTGCGAAGTCTGCCTTAATATGATCGAAGGTGGTGAAGGGACGTCTGTGGTCAAACATCCCGGACTTATGAGGCACCACGACCAGGATGGTGCCTGATGGTTTAAGAAGCCGCTTCCATTCTTGCAGCACTCGTAACGGGTTTGCCACATGCTCGAGAACATGAGAAGCCGCTACAAAGTCGTATGAACCGTTCCCAATTCCGCAGGCGTCGCATGCCTCCACGATCAGTAGTCTTCCAAACTTCGCTCCAAACCGGCGATGGTTCTGATTCGGTCTCCAAATTGTCTGTTGAGCAAAATCACACAGATCAACAACTGCTGCGACGCCGTAGAGGGGTATGAGATGATTCGCCGAGAAAATCGAACTGGGGCCGCCGAACTCCAGCCCGGTTTTTCCGGCGAGATAGCCTTTCGTCGTCGCGTAACCGTAACACCTCTTGCGAACAATTCTCGCTGCCAGGCTGTAGCCGACGGCTTGGAATCGATGGACTTGAAAAGAGAAACTAATGTTGTGAATGGACGCACCCATTCTGCTCAGGGAGCTGCCGGCTGGTGGCGAAATACCCCGAGAACCCTGGCAATGGCCGGTCTCTCTCGGTCACCCAATACGAACAGCCAGCAGGCAAGGAAATAAAGAACCACTGCCAGGAGGCCGGCGCCCAGGCGAACCCAGTTGCTAGAGAAGAGAAACTGTGCAGCCAGCATTGCCGCGCCCAGCACGAGGCTGCTCACGCTGATGGGCAGAATTTGCTTGAAGACGCTGCGCAAGGAGCAAGCGCAGTAGCGTTGTGCAGCCCAGAACAATAAGCCCGCGTCCACTGCAAAACGAATGCTGCTCGCCAGAGCGGCGCCGGCAATTCCCCAGCGCGGAATCAAGGTGGTACACAGAAGCACGTACAGAGGCAGCTCGAGAAGATGGAATTTACCCGTCAAATCCGGTCGTCCGAGCGCTTGCAAAGCATTATAGGGAACATAGGCCAGCGAGTTGGCGAGCGCCCCAAGCGCAAGAATTTGCAGAATGCCGGTCGTCTGATGCGCAAACGGGGCGCCCATCCAGAGCGATAACAGGTCCGTACCAAACACCAGGAGATATAACACGGCGGGCAATATCAGAATCAGCAGATAACGCAAGGATCTCTGATACAGCCACTGTAATTGTGCCTGTTGGCCGTCCATGCCCCGCTCACTGAAGGCGGGATAAAGAGTATTGGCAAGACTTGCAGGAATGACCCGCAGTCGGGTCATCACTTCGTAGGGGACGGTGTAGAGCGTAACGGCAGCCAAGGAAACAAAGGAAGCAATCAGCACGCGGTCCAGATAAACAAGCAACGGGCTGACCAATTGAGAGACGGTAACCCAACTGCCGAAGCGCAAAAGTTTTGGCAGAGCCTTCAGGCTGTGGGGTGGAAACAGGCGGAGATCGGGAAGCAGACGCAGCAGCACGGCGCCGTAGGCTGCGACGGTGAAGACCCGCGCCACTACCATGGAAACTACCACCAGCGCCACGCCGTGGCCTTTCCAGGCCAGGAAAGCTGCGGCGCCCCACTGGGCGGTCGTGGTCACGGCGTTCACTGTGTTGATCCAGGCAAAGCGCTGGTACGAGCTCAGTACCGCCCTTAAGATTCCCTGAAGCAGCAACACCGGCACAGCAAGAGCCACCGCATAGAAAGTCAAGTGCGCCTGAAGTTGCAAATCCGCCGACACTTTGAAAATGGAATGAATGAGGTACGGCGACGCCAAAATGACCGCCAGGCCACCAGCAAGCCCCAGAACCAGGTTAGCGGTGAGCGCGGCCCGCACAATCAGCTGGGTGGATCCTTGATCCTGCTCCGCCAGATGCTCTGAAACAAACTTGGTGGCCGCCCGGTTGACGCCCACATCGAGGAATGCCAGATACCCAATCACCACCCAGGCCAAGGAAAACAGACCAAAAGAAGTTTCGCCTAGGAAAGTCACCAACCTTGGCATAGCGGCCAACAGAATCAGGAAAATCCATGCTTCCGCTAGCAAATTAAGTGTTGCGTTGCGAGCAAGCAGCGACGACGACGTCAAGTGAACAGGCCGAGAATCGGTAGGTTGTGTTTTCACGGAAATGATAGTTCTTCAGCGACGACTATTCAGCGGCAAAACATCGGCGGCATCGATATCGATGGCGATAGACCGCTCGATCAGCTCAAGCGAAACAACAAAGCGAAGACCATTTTTTTTCCGCTTCAGTACACCTTCGAGACCGGCAAAGGGCCCGGTGGTGAGCCGCACACGTTGACCAATGGTCAGGTACGGGTGTGGTTCTATGCGCAAGCCGTGGGAAAGGCCTGAACGCATCACGTCGATTTCCGCGTCCGACAGGGCCGTAGGTGAGCCGCCGAAACCGACCAGGCGAACAACGCTCCGGATCTCAACAACACGCAGGCGGTCACACAGCGCCAGTCGCACAAAAACGTACCCGGGAAATAACGGAAGCTCCAGTTGGACTCGGCGGTCCTTCCAGCGACGCGCGGAACGGTAAAGCGGAAGAAAGTGATCCACTTCTCGCGCTCCTAACTCAGCCGCGACGCGTTTTTCGTGGTTAGCACACGTATAGACGGCGTACCAGCGGGCCTGCATTGACGATTCAGGCAACGCCACTCCGCCGAAAGTGTTTGGTAGCTCGTGAGCGGTGGACAAAAATGTAGAATGTGCCATAACGATTTTGAGATCTAGCTATAAGACAGCTTCGCCCCGTCACTTACAGGGCGTTATGTGACCTAACCCTTTTACTTTGTGTTGCTTAGAGTCGACTTTAGCAGTCTAACGGGCCGCTTGACGGCGGCCGGCGACTGCCAAATTCATCCTCAATATCGTGTCCTGCCGGCCCCGGTGCGTTTCCGTTCCGAGAGTGCCAAGCCATCTTCGCCTTGGCCTTCAGGCTGCCCGCAACTTCTTGCATAAAAGCCTTGCGTGGATCTGATGGATCGACTTCTTGCCAGCGGGATGATCCGAACACCCAAACGATTGCCATCGCAGAAACAAGAAACGTGCCGAGAAACATGATCATCAAGCGAGGAGGAGACGATTTTTTCTCGGGGATCCTCGCTTGATCCAACACTTTTACGCTGGGCGTTTCTTTCGCCTCTTGCACTTTTGCTAGCTCATATTGTTCGGTCAGCAGTTCGTAAACGGTTTCCTGAATTTTCGCTCGACGGTAGTAATCGCCGTATTTCGCTCCCAGCAATGGCAAACTCCGGATGGATGGATAGGGAAAGCCATTGCCCGCGGCCGCAGCGGAATCGGCGTGCGTGTCAGAAGAGGGGGCAGGAAGAGCCGTGCCCTTGGCGTCGTTTCCACCTAATTTTTCTAATTGTCTGCGCAATTCCCCTACCCGGGCATTGAGGGACCGGACGCGGGAATTGCTGTCCGTATAAATCTGCCGCAGCCCTTCGAGTTGCGACTGCGCAGCAATCATCTGGCCGGCAATCGTTCCCGCTGCGTCCAGCATCGCTTTTCCTTCCTGCTGGATGTCCAGCGTATTGTTCTTGCTCGAAAACTGGGCGAGTTGGTTGGCGGCGTCATCCAAATCTTGTTTGGCGATCTTCAGGCGTTCTTCGAGGAACACCCGCTCGCGGTGCGCCGATGAGGTCGACAACTGGGAAGCAAGCGAATTCAACTGGTCGACATACGCGCTTGCCAAGGCAGCGGCTCTCTCGGGACTGTGATCCGTTACACTGATGGTGATGATTCCGCTTTTTCTGTCTTCTGAAATGGAAGTGTTTTCATCGAGCTTGGCCCGCGCATCCGTCACGAGACGCCTGCCATAAACTTTTTTTAAATCAAACTGCTCGATGAGGCGTTCCTGTGAGGTCTCGCTCCTTAGAACCCCAATAAAGAGCGCACCGGAACTCTTAAGACCCAAAAGGTCTCCCGCCATCGAACCTAAGCCGCCGCCGGCTTTTGACGCCATAGCGGCCATCATGGCCATGCCGGAAGTCGATTGTGGGTCCGGAGGCATGAGCTGTGTGATGGCGATATAAGACTTGGGAATCAGGAACGCCACTAGAGTGGAAACAGCCAACCCGATCGCAGCAGCTCGAACAAAGAAGCGGCGATTTCTCCAGAGCAGACGCAGCTGGTCCGCCTGGCGTTCACGCAGGTCTTCGAACAGCCCTTCGGGTAGTGCCATTTCTCCGCCCACGGGCTGCGCCGCGATTTCGGGCTGCTGTTTTGTGGCTGTCGGCGTCACTGCACTCCTTTGTTCTGCAATTACTACCCTGATGGATCTCAGGTCCGTTCATTTCCGCTGATGCGGCGAAAAGGTGATTCCGAATGAGGTGGCGACGTTTGACTTGGGCAGCGGCGCAAGTAACGGGTAGTTCCACTTTTCGTATTGCAGCGATCCTGACACTGCCACGGTCGAACTTAGCCAAAAATCCGCCTTCACTCCGCCGTCATTCAGCGTTCCTCCCTGCGGAAGATATTGCGAGCTCACTTTTTGGTGGCGGTAGTTAAACTGAATTTTGTTGCGCGAACTGAGCCAGTAAGTGCTCCAAGCCTGCTCACCCTGTCCGGCACGTCCCAACCAGCTGCCCACCAGGTTGCCGAGATTGCTGTAAGAACCATCGGGGTACGCATTGTTTACGTAAAAACAGCCATTGCATGTTGGGAAATCAGGGGGCACGGTCGTGCCGCCCTCCACGCGCAGGTCGAGTTTAGGAATACCTGGAATCCGCGGCATGTATAAGCCTCCTCGGATCGCGGACTTGCGCGGGAAACTAAGCGGGGAGATCTCATCTTCGGTAAAAGCGTCGCCGTAAAAAGTGAGCCATTTCCGCAATCCCGGAACGCGGTAGCTGAAATCGATGCCCGAGCGGCCATCTCCCTCGTCGGTAATGCCACCCTGCTGTTGGCTATTGGGAAGGCCAGCGTAGCTGCGCAGGAAATTGTGGAAAGTGAGGGGAGTCGGCCCTCCTGCAAAAACTACGGTGAAGGAAACACTGAACTCAAAGTTCGGCGTGGGCTTAAGGCTGATCTTTTGTCCTTGTAGAAATGGTTGTCGACCGATGGAATGGCCGAACTGCCCCAAAACACCGGTATCGGTTCGGAAGACGAACTCATGGCCAGCGAACTGTCCGAGGAACCACTCCATTCGGATCGGCCCAAGCCAACCCAAAACGCTGGGCAGCTTGAACGGTGAAACGCGGTTGATGCGAAACATGTTCACGGGCGCGGCGTTGTCGCTGAACATCATGGGCCCGCCCTGCGTGGGACCCCACCAGAGGCTTTGTCGTCCGAAGGAAACCTGCCAGTTCTCAAAATTCAATCCGACGTAGGCATCCAATAGTTGAACTTTATTGACGGCGGAGTAGGGCGTAGGCGGAGGTACGCCAGGAACGTTGTCGACAGAGGATATAAATTGCCTGGCGCTTTCGGGCAGCGCGGGAGCAGTTGGCGAATGTTGGTATTCGGCGCGCAAATAGCCGACCCAGCGTCCCGAGGTCATCCAGGTCGAGAAACCGAGGACCGAATTAAACCCTTCTTGATACGGCCGCCCATAATCATTGATGATTGTCTGCCCGAAGTGATTGCCGTCGGTGAGCGGTTCTCCGGAGATCGCCGTGAAGCGCGAGTAAACCGATTCCACCCGGGCATGAAAAATGTTGTTACCGTCTTCTTCTCCGCGTTCGTCTCGAAATTCATTTTCAAGCAAGCGATAGATCTGCTCCGCCTCGACTCCGCCGCTCTCTTCGCTTTGCACGTGTTCTGCCGCTTCACCCAGGAGACGCGCGCATTCACTTCGCGTCCACGGCTTCATGCCCTGAAATCCGCTGTCAATCACGCCCAGTCCTGCGAGGCGGTCAAATGCCGGATAGATCCAGCTGTCCAGCGGAACGTAGGGCGAACCCATGTTCGCCGGAGTGAGGTTCCCGTCAGCGCGGAATATTTTGCGGATCGGTCTCCACTCGGAGCCGCCCAGTTCCGGATCGTGATGCCGACTGTAAATATCTTGCGATATCAGGTTCCCGATCAGGCTTCCGACCAGAACGTCCGATGGAAAATGTTGGCGTCCGCGAACGCGCGAAACGTCGACCATGGAAGCCAGACCGTAGACCAATATCTTCGTAAAGGTGCCGGGATACTCATGCGCGATTACGCCGGCGACCGACCAGGCCATCGCCGCGTGCTCGGATGGAAACGACGTTCCGCTATTTTGGAAAAATGGCCCGCTACCATCGCCCTGAAACGGGCGTTGCCGCCGTAACGAGTACTTCATGGCTTCGACCGCCACCAAACTGTTGAGCGCGGATTCGCCGGCCAGGAAGCCGGTCTCGCTCCAGTGATCATCGTGTCGAACATGTCCCAGTAACCACATGCTTCCGGCGCCTCCCACCAGGGCCGCTACGCCCGCAGTGGACAGTGTTTTGTAGTGACTGATGGTGGGTACCAACCAATCCGCATCCGAGAACCGCAGGCGCGACGGGCTTGTCCAGATTTGCTTTTGGTCCTGCAAAAAGTCCTCTCGCAAATTTCTCCAGCCGTGCGGTCGACTCACCATGAACTCGCTATCGGCATCTTTCTTGATCCGTTCCACTTCGCGACTCTTGCCGGGCTGCTCTTTGCTACTACTGCCGGACCATCCTTTGCTCTCAGCGATCTCTTGCGGCAACGGCTTCGCACAACAGCGAACGCTCGCCAGCCACTCTGCCGCGAGTACCAACAGCGCAAACATCGTGGCCCGCGTTCTCATCGGCCCTTTCCCACTACGGGTGGATGTAGGCCACGCTGAGCGCCACGGAAGACGCCACTTGCACCGCCTGCAAAACGGTCGCCCAGTTTCTACCGCCAATTTTCGGCGCCGTTTCCGGCACAATCACCATATCCCCCGGCCGCAAAGTACTATTCAGCGGATTCCCTGCCCACCAGCCGTCACCGTTATTTTTTGCCGCTAGAACTGATCCGTCCGCCCTGATAACGAACACTGCTTTCTTATCGGCAAGTTGCGTCAATCCACCCGCCTGACTGAGATACCACTTGGCACTTTTTCCGTTCTGATAACTGATCGCGGTTGGATTGAAGACTTGTCCGTTCACCAGAACGTATCCAGCTTTTTTCGGCACAAGGAGCACATCGCCATCGCGAAGAGCGACATCCGTTGGGGTGTTCCTCCACTGGTTTATATTTGATTGGATATGTACCACTACCCGGCCGACTGGGGCGTTCGCCTGTAGTTGCGTAAGAGCAGTTTCGGTCTGCGCAATCGCATTCAACTTCCCGTTTTTCTGCTCGGCGTCGGTCTCCGGCAGAGACTTGAGGTTTGTTTGCTCCGCTTTAACTCTCTGCACGAGCTGCAGATGGGTCTTCATCTCAAGTTCGCGCACTTCGCGCCGCATCAGAACCGCACCGTAGGGATACGCTTCCGGGCTGAACCCGCCCGCCCTCGACAGCACCGAGCTGAGTCGCTCTCCGGAGCGAATTCCATATGTACCCGGATGCTCCAGTTCTCCCTTTACCGTGACCATGGCCCCAATGTCGCTCCATCCTGGGCTACGTCGAATCGTCAGCACGTCGCCATCGCTCAACGGAATTCTGTCCTTGGACTCCCGACCCAAAACCGCCGAAAGATTGATCTCTTCGTGTGTTGCGCCTTGCGAACCTTCGCCCGGGGCGAAGCGTGTCAATTCGGCGTACTGTGGATCAGCGCTTCTCTTCAAACCGCCTGCTACGCGAATCAAATCCTCGGTCTGCATATTCGTCGTGAGGGGATAGCGGCCGGGTTTGGCAACTTCGCCTTTTATATACACCGTCGGGGGATCCACCTTGGCTGAAGTCTTGTGCACCAGGATGCGGTCCCGTGGCTGAAGAATCAGGTTGTCCACGGGGTTTCCGGCGATGGCTTCACCCAGATTCACACTCAATATTTTCAATGTCCCATTGCTCTCGGTTCTGAACAGCTGCGCTGAATCGAGCGCTGCGTCAGGCGATGCGCCTCCCGCCAATTGGATCGCATCGCGAAGGTGCGCTTGTCCCGAGGTGCGGTATTTCCCCGGTCCCCGCACTTCACCCCCGACCCACACGGTCGGAGCGGCTTCGAAGTCATATCGACTGAAAACCCGCACGGTATCTAGCGGCTGCAACTTGGGGGCTCGGTCTGGATTTTCGAGGGCAGCGGCTAGGTCGAAGCTTTCCACACTGGGGCGAAAATCCGGCGCATTGAGCCGCACGATCTCGGCATAATGAGGCGCCGGCTCCGGCATCAAATCCTTGTAGGATCCGATCAGATCCGTAAGCTTCATCCCTTCCTTGTGCGAATAACGCCCTGGCCGCAGCACGTGTCCTTGGAGGTAAACCGCACTTTCGTTGTACGGAGCGATCGGAAATATGTGCACCGCGTCGCCATCGCTGACCTTGAAAGAATCGAGTTGTTTCTGGACGGTTTCGTCGCTACCGCCGGAGGAAATCTCCAGGGCCAACATAGATCGTCTCTCGTGCAATTCAACGCGCTGTACTTCCACATGTCGCAAAGTGGCAGTGGGCAAAATCCCGCCGGCCAACTCCAGTACTTCGGCCAGCGAGTTCTCTCCGTGCAGCTCATAAATCGCGGGCCGTCGCACCATTCCGTCCACCGTAACTTGCGGTCCTAGCGGCGGAACCAACAGTGTGTCGCCATTCTCCAGCCGGTGCATCCCGGATCGAACGCCGTGCAGGAGCAAATCGTAGGCGTCCACTTCTTCCAGCAGTTGCTTGCCGCGATAATGTTTGATCGCCCGCAGCGAGCCGCGTGCCGTCACTCCACCCGCCGCAAATAACGCGTTTAACGGAGTGGAAAGCGAACTGATGTCATACGCTCCCGGCTGCGTGACATCTCCAACTACATACACGCGGACCGTCCTCAGCCGGGAAAGCGAGACGTCCGCCGAGATGTCGCGGTACTCGGTCCGCAGGACTTGTTGAACCGCCAGCTGAACTTCTCCTAAGCTTCGACCGCTCACCAGGAGAGGTCCTGTCTCGGGCAGTGAAACGCGACCTTGCCGGTCCACTACGCGCATCAAACGTTGCGAGACTCCTCCCCACAGATCAATCTCAATGCCGTCTCCCGGTCCCACGACATAATCTGGGCCCGCTGGAAGATCCATAGGTATCGCTTGTGGATCGTTCGCTCCATTGCGAAAGGCATCTAGGCCGAATCGCTCGACCGGCTTCTGATGGACGGAGGCCTGCACGTACATGTCATAAAGAGATGGAATATCCGCGTAGGGATTGGCCCGATGTACCATCTTGACGGATGTCGGATCTTCTTCTTCCTTGCCCCAGGGGGAAATCTGGCGCGCGGGTCTGGTCATTCTGTTCTTCGCGTCCATGGCGTTGGCGGCTTTGTTGGCGTCGTTCGTGCCAGGATTGATGATTCCACGCGGCGCCGATCCATCGACGGTGTCCGGACTAAGTGAGGACGAGCCCGTCAAGGGACCTTTGTTGTTTTGCTTGATCGATTCCGAAGCCAGTTCAAAATCCGGGCGAGAGTTCGTTCCCTCTTGCTCCCCAGACCCTTGCGGAAATTCGTCAGCCTGGATCAGTCGGGAAGGCAAACGCGGTGAGGGTTGCTCCGAACCCCCCTCCGGACTTTCGGTTGGTGTGCTGGTCTCATTCTGCGACCTTACCTTCTGTTGGCTATCAGTACTCATCGTCCGGGGGCAATCTTCCTCGCGGCGCGCATCACATGTTCCGGTACGTTCGAATTCTTGGCCCCCCGGCCGTGACCGCTGTAGAGAAGAGTCTTCCTGCGACTCGATTTGCACCAGGCGTCGCGCCCGCTCCTTCAGGACAAATTCCTTTTCCTTGGCCAGGTCCGAATCCGGATTCGGCGAAGGCATCAGGTATCCGTACCTCTGCACGAGACGGGTGGCGACGGATCGGAACTCCACGTCCAGTTCCAACCGCTCGAAGATCGCGCTGTCGGTCAGATTGGCATCATCTACAACTTGACCGTTGTCCGTCGTTTCCTTGGCTATCCAGCGTTTCAGTTCCACCAACAGCCCTTCGTCCTTCACCAGCACTTCCCGGAGTTGTGCCGCTGATGCGGCCACGCGATTCAGATTCTCTTTAGCCAGATCGGACGGCTCGTCCGCGCGACGCGTACCAAAGTTTTCGTCCTGAATTTTTCGTTCTTTTACGCCCGGCTGCTGGGCCCACAGCGGCACGCCGAGCAGCAATACCAGAGCAAGCACCGCGGCCCTGTGCGTGAATTGCGCCTTGTTGTGCATCATGCCACTCACTGTAAAGTAGAATCTCATCGGTTAATTAGTTCCTGCGCTGAGTCAGCGCTGTTCTTCGCATAGTGCTTAGAATTCCTTCCTCGGATGGCTCAACGTCGCTCGAGTGGATGTCCACGGAAGCCCAGTAATAAACGACGTAATTCTTTTCCGACGCCACGGCGATCACTCGGATTTCCGGATGCTCGCGGAGCAAGCCGTCGCAAATCGCGGGCGTTCTACCTGAGGAGTCAAGTGCGATGACGACGAAATTCGGCAGCGTCCTGTTAACCGCCGCAAAGAGCTCGGACTCATCGGCAACCTCGCCTACGATTTCTATGTCTGGTTGGTCCGCAAATGTGGAAAGAATCAGCTCGCGCATGAGACGCGGACGGTTCGCCACGAGGACACGTATCGCTTTTTCCACGATATACTCCAAGTGACACCAGTGTGCATTGATCGGAAAGTTGACGTAAGATACAAAAAGCATCCAAGGTAAGGATTGGTTTAGGTTGCCGGGGCGTACCATTCGTCGATAGGTACGTACCAAATTTGATTTACCCCATCGGGGGTTTGGCTGCACGCCCGGAAATCCAAACTGGAGCTGTGAAGGTGTTTTTGCAACGATTGTGCACACTGCCAAACATCTTTGTTAGTGTGGATTAGAGCACTTCCAAGAAAATAGATTTACTGTATTCATTTGACATTACTTAAACGTTCAGCTTACTCTCGTCGGCAGAAATCGGTTCTTTACCCGCGGCATTTGCCGCGTTAACCAAATGGAACTAACAAACGGAGCAGTCCCCGCGTCGCTTGTAAGTGTGTTCCTGCTGGTGCAGAACCGCGTTTTGCGAGAGGCCCTGGTTCGGCTTTTCCGCAAGCGGGCAGATCTGAATGTGGTCGGCGAAAGTTCCCCCACGGCGGCCACACCCGAAGGTCTCCGGGCTTCCGCGTGTGGTGTCTTGGTGCTGGATTCCTTTCCTTTCCCCGAGTGTTTGGTAACACTTTCGCATAGTGCGAACACCTCGGCCACTGCCCCGAAAACTGTCCTAATTGGCATGGAACCTGACGAAAACAAATTTCTGGCCGCCGTTCGTTCCGGCGCCATCGGCTATTTGTTGAAAGATGCCTCTGCTGCGGATGTTGTCACTGCGGTGCGATCCGCATACCGAGGAGAGGCAGTTTGCTCTCCCTCCCTTTGTTCGATGCTGTTCCGCGCGGTAGCTCAGGCAGGCACAGAGACGCTTGTCGAGGCCGAGTCGGCAAGGCCGGATCTCACATTGCGTCAGCAGCAATTGGTTTCGCTTATCGCCAAAGGTTTCACAAATAAGGAAATCGCATCTCATTTGAATTTGTCTGAGTTTACGGTCCGGAATCACATACACCGCATTCTGAAACAGGTCGATGCGGAGAGTCGCAGCGAGGCCGTGGAAAACATTCGCTCGTTCGGATACGCCATCAGCGGGTGAAATTTCAGATCTTGAATCAATAACAGTGTCGGCCGGTCTCCTTCGTTCTACATTTCGAGTCAATATTCAATGCTATTTGCGGCCGGCGAGATGACGTAACGCGGTTTGAGCTGCTTCGACTCCGCGGAATTGGGCTTCCTCGAAAATGGAAATGCCACATAGATCTGAATTGGCGAACAACATTCGGCCATTCCGCTGCTTCAATTTTGCTCGCTCCCCAGAGGTTACCGCGCCAACGGTGGGGCGAACGATCGCGTGACCCATTCGCATGATGTCGAATGCGCGAAACACATTGACGAATATCCTTATGAACGCGCTCGAGATCTCTAAGGATGGCTTCCTTGCAAAAACTCCAGTCTTTCTCCAATAGCATTTGCCGATTCCGCGAAGGCGATCCATCTGCCAGCGCCCAATAAAAAGTCCACACAGTTCGGTCGAAGTGCGTGCTAAGGCTCTGGTGCGTCGCGTCGACGTATCTTCGATAGCGAGTGGGTTCGGATCGCACTTCCCCTCGTCACAGCCGCTGCTGTCCCAACTCCCGCGTTCCAAAATTACGTGGGAACGGAGTCAATGACAGAGAGAAATTGGAATTTGCCTTGCTGCCGAGCGAGATTACGTTCCGCTCGCCGGCGGCATGGTGGCTCTCTGAGATCGGTTCCGGGCGCCTCAAATCTCGCCAGAAAAAACAAGCGCGGTCAGAAAATAAGAGTTACCACTCTGGACGCGTACACATCTGCGGCCAGCTTGATCTTGAAGCACGTGCGGAACTGGAGTTACGACACGCTGGAGCGAGAAGTACGAGCGAACCTGGCTATCGCGCGTTCACCCGCATTGGAGACGAGAAAGTACCGGATGCCAAGACGCTGGCACGACTGGGGCAAGTCATCGGGCCAGAAGTGATCGGTGAGCTGCACGAACGGTTGATGGAGTTGGCGCGAGAGCGAGGCGTGGTGCAAGGACGAAAGATGCGGGTAGACACCACGGTGGTGGAGACCAATATCCACTATCCGACCGACAGCGGTTTATTAAGGAGATGGAGCGCGCGTGCTCACGCGAACCATGAAGAAGGTAAAGAAGGCTACGGACCACGTGGAACAAGGGTGATTTCTTCGGCGACCATTACGCGCATATTGCCAAATAAGCCTAATCGTCCGACAACGATTACCCGAGAGGCGTCAATAATCTTCACAACCACAACCTACATGAAATGTTAATCATACGTACTTCTACATAGGTATATAGATGCGTGTAGTCTTTAGTTGAAGGTTAGAAGCTCCTGATTCCCAAGGCTCCGCGTAACTTAAACTTCTTGAACAGTTTAAGTTGATGGATGGAAACGGCATTTATTGGAAGCGCATGTGCAATCGAAGCCTACGCAGTTTACCTGATCGGAGGCTTTGTCAAGATGAGATTGCGAATTGCTACAGTTTTAAGTTTCGCGACTTTTGCGATTTTGATTTTGTCGGCCGTAGCTTTGGCCCAGACGAGTAAAGGAACGATCACCGGGACCGTAACTGATCCTAGTGGAGCAAGCGTCGCCAATGTCACCATCACGGCGCGTGGCTTGGATAATGGTGAAACCAGAACGGTGACGACCGGCAATTACGGCGAATACCGTATCACCGCTATCCTCCCCGGAATTTATGAAGTTAAGGCTGATTCCCAGGGATTCGGGACCGTGGTCATGGATCACGTGGATGTGAAAGCTTCGGTAGAAACGCCGTTGGATTTTCAGCTGCAGGTTAGAGGCGCATCCCAGTCCATCCTGGTGGAAGCCTCGAGCAGCGCCGTGCAGTCGGAATCCGCAGAACTGAGCGCAAATATCTCCGCAACGGAGATTAAAGAACTGCCGATTAACTCACTCAATCCGATCTCCCTGGTGCTTACTGAGCCGGGAGTTGTCAGCGTCGCAGACCGTGACAATTTTACGAACGGCGCGGGCTTCTCTGTGGACGGACTTCGGCCCCGTTCCAACAACTTCCTGATCGATGGTTTCGACAATAACGATAACGGAATTCAAGGTCAGGCCATTCAGCCGCAGAATCTTGAAGCCGTCAGTGAAGTAGTCATCCAGACCAACTCTTACGCCCCGGAATTTGGCCGCGGCGGCGGTTCGGTTACCAACGTTATTTACGCCAGCGGCACTAATAACTGGCACGGTGCGGCGTGGGAGCGCTACAACGGCTCTGGATTTAACGCCATTACTGCAGATCAACACCGCAACGGTCTCACTAGCGTTCCCCGGACAGTCGAAAATACTCCCGGATTCCGGGTGGGCGGTCCGATAGCCAAGAATAAACTTTTCGTTTTTGGATCCTATCAACTGGACCATCTTCGTGGTGATGAGCAGGGAGCGCAGATTACGATTCCGACCGCGGCGGGCGTCGCTACCTTGCAGTCGCTCGGTACCAATCAAAACGTGCAAGTTCTGTTGAATTCACTGAACGGCCTGGTCGCTCCTTCGCCCAGTTCCGCTATTGCTATCGGAGATAGACCCGGATGCGGAACCGGTTGCACCGTCGAAGTCGGCACGTTCGCGCGACAGGCGCCGCAGATCAGCAATGCCTACGAGTACGTGATTCGCGGGGATTATTTGATGACCCCCAAAGACACTATCTCTGTGCGCTGGCTGGCCTCGCACAATTCTTTGACGCCGGATCTCTTCGCCAATCCGAATGCTCTGCCGGGAACGGACACCGAGCAATCTGGACCTTCGCACAGCTTGGGCGCTTTCTGGACCCATGTGATTAATGACCACATCGTGAACGAACTACGCTTCACGCGTCAAACCTTGAACTTTGGCTTTGATCCACTGGCTTCCACTCTCGCCAACCCGTTCGTCAACTTACCTGATGTCGAGGTTGCGGAACTGTCCGGCGTGGATTTTGGCGGACTGACACTTGGCTTTCCACAAGACCGCGACCATACCGTGTATCAGTATCAGGAAGCGCTCTCCTTCACTCACGGCCATCACAGCTTTAAGGTCGGCGCCGATATCACTCACCTCGGTATTGCTGATGGCGTGCCATTCAATTCCCGCGGCACGCTGATCTATAACTCCGGCGGGGATTGCTCCGCCATCGGATTGTCCAGCTGCACCGGCCTCGCAAATTTCATTGATGACTTCAGCGGAGACGGCGGGACGGCTTCCAAGCAGTTCGGCGTTTCTCAAGTTAGCTACACGCAGTTGCAGCAGGCTTATTACGCTCAGGATATCTGGAAGGTTCGCCCCAACGTCTCGCTGACCTATGGTCTGCGCTACGAATTCCAGGGGACTCCTTTCAATACGCTTCCCTTCCCGACCGTCAATGCGTCCACCGCCTTAACGGACCCTCTGAGCTTGCGCGTTCCGGAAAAGCCCGATCGCAACAATTTCGGTCCACGCTTGGGAATCGCTTATACTCCAAAGTTCATGCCATGGCTTTTTGGCCAGGACAAAACTGCTATCCGCGCCGGATTTGGTATGTTCTACGATGTTCTCTTTGCCAACATCCTGGACAACACCGCTTCTTCAACGCCTAACGTAACCGGCGGCACGGTGATAGCCTCGGTAGTCTCGCCGACTGGCGATCGCGGGCAAGCCGATTTTTCATCCGTAATTCCGTCAATCACTCCCCAACTCTCACCGTTCGATTCGGTTACCACCGCGGTGTCCAACTTGCGCAACCCGTTGACCTATCAGTGGAACCTCAGCGTTGAGCGCGAACTGCCGGGAAGCTGGCTCGTGGCGGCCGCTTACGTGGGGACACGCGGCGAGAGACTCTTCTTGAACCAGGAACTCAATCCGGGAGTAAATTCCGTTCGCCTCAATCCCGATCGCGGCGGTATTTTTGCCCGCACCAACAATGGAGACTCGATTTATCACGGCCTGCAAACCAAGGCAGAACATCGCTTCCGCCGTGGCGTGCTATTCCGCGCTGCGTACACCTTTTCCAAATCCATCGACAACGGTTCCGAAGTTTTCGTGACCTCCGGCGGAAGCACCCGGGCGCAGGATCAATTTTCCAACCGGGGTGATCGTGGCCTGTCCGCGTTTGACCGCAGACACCGCGCCGCGTTCACTTGGGTCTGGGACCTGCCTAGCGTCCACGGGGATTCCGGATACAAACACGCGTTGGGTTACGCCGTTAATGGCTGGGAAGTTTCCGGCACCGCGCAATTCGAAAGCGGAGCGCCAGAGACAATTCACGTCGAGAATTTCGATGTGAACGGCGACTTGTCTGGATTCAACGACCGCCCCTCTGCGGGAAATCTCAGCGTTCCCATCAACTACAGCACCGCTTGCCTTAATCCAGCGGGCACCTGCGATACCGGCGTAGGCTTCAGTCAAGACGGTGTTCATTTCGTGGACTTCAACAGTTCCTTTGGTTTGGATCCAGGCACCGGGGACTTCATTGCGACAGCCAAGGATTTCCGCTACCTGGTTGTTCTGGGACAGAACGGCAATGTCGGCCGCAACACCTTCAGCAATCCGGGCTCTCAGATCTGGGCGATGTCCATACAACGCGAATTCAAGCTACCTTTCAAGCGCTTGGAATCGCAGGCATTTCTAGTGCGCATGGAAGCCTTCAATCCATTTAATCACGCCAACCAGGGTGGCGGCGAAGGCAGCGGAGTTCCCAGCGTCAGCGGAAACATTACCTCGCCCAACTTCCTTAACTCATCAATCACCAGCGTAGGGGGCCGTTCGGTGAAGTTGTACCTGCGATACAGCTTCTGATCGCACTCGGACGATGGGAAGCGTTGATGCGCTACTAGGATGATGGCCACCTGGAGATCGATAACAACAGCGGAACGAGCGTTGCGCGCTGTAGCTCTTGGCAGAACGAATCACTTGTTCGCAGGATCGGATCGAGGTGGAGAAAGTGCCGCAGCGATCTATAGCCTGATCGGAACAGCCAAACTAAACCTGGATCGATCCTGAAAGTTATCTGCGAAACGTTCTGTCGCGCATCGCAGAGCATCCCATCAACCGCAGCGACGAGCTGCTGCCGTGGAATCTCGCTGAAGAATTACGTCCCGCTGCCTGACGATACTCCTTTTCTGCACCTGGCCTCCGGCTGCCGTCTACTTTAGTTTCGGGGTCTAGGGAGCTTATCTTGCTAAGCCTGAAGGAGACACACCCGTGAATGTCATGAAATTACTGGGGATCGCGCTCCTCTGCATCGCTTTGGGCGGTGATGTATGATTAACGAACACAATTGCCCGGTAGGAACTTGGGAGTTACACGATGAAACCGAACAAAGGGCAACCGCGACGAGGCCGGGAAACGACGCTGACTGAATGGATACGCGTCGAGAGGTTGGTAGCAATCCTCTTTGTCGCAATTATGGTTGCAGCCTCTGCGGGACGTGCGTCTACTCCAAAATTTAAGCTTGAGCTGCAATTCCCAAATGACAGCTCAGAAATGCATCTGTTGGGCATCGGCCAGCCAGACACGTCGGGCCACCCCGAAGTTCGTGTTGGTACGGGGCCTCAGGGGCCGTGGTCGGAAGAGCATTTTGTTGTAACCGAGTTTGAGGTATTGAGCATCCGTCACGACTCGGTCGGCCTTCGATTCAGATTGAAACGCTTCGATCGCCTACTGAATTCGTACCAAACAATGCACATACTGGAGGCGGATAAGGTGTCATGGCAGATGATCAACTATGTTCCGGGTAAAAGAGTCAGAATTCCGATGAAGAATGGTCAGCCGGCGCTGCTGAGTGGCTCAGTCGCTGATTGATAGCTCTGATTCTGGCGAGACAAAGAATTCCGATTATTTCAAAAAGTTGTAAGATCCGCAGACTGACACTTCGCACTGACGGTGCAAGCGGCGGTTTCGAGATCCAGTCAACGATCACATCGGTCTGGAGACGGATGCGCCGTCATGATCGGCGTTGCGGGAATGGTACCTGCTGGCCGACGCATCAGGCCCTAGAACGCGTCAGCGCAACCAAAGCATTGCGGCTTCGCGTTTTCCGTGTCGACAGCAGTGAGGCACAACAATCTTGATTTACATTCTAACGCGGCTATTCCTAATATCCTTCGGCCATGCCCATTTGCAATTCCGGCACCCACGACCCGCAGCAACGTCTGCTTCGACGGGTGGCAGGCGCTCAAATCAGGAGCAGATGTCATGACCGATGAACCCAGACAGACGACGCCACGTCCCATTCTCAGCTCAATCTCGGCACAACTCTTCGTTGCGAACATCAAGAGTTCCTGTGATTTCTATGCAGACAAGCTCGGCTTCGCGGTCGAATTCATCTATGGCGATCCGCCATACTACGGGCAGGTCGTTCGCGACAATGCACGACTCGCCTTGAGGCTGGTCTTCGAACCTGTGTTCGCTGGCGATGTTCGCAAGCGCGAACATCTGCTGTCCGCTTCCATCACGGTTGCCACCGTGAACGAAATCAAACAACTGTTTCTGAGCTATCAGGCTGCAGGAGTCTCCTTCCATCAGGCACTTAAGAAGGAGACATGGGGTGCCAGAACCTTTATCGTCTCGGATCCAGATGAGAATCTCATCCTCTTTGCTGGCCCGGCAGCCGACTGAACTACTGCGATTTAGAAACGTGGAACTGCGGACTCTGTTGCCTGGAGATGTCTATCTTTGTGTAGGGACGCCGAAGCAATGCGAATAGCCGTCGTCGTCGGTAAGGACAAACTCGGTCTGCCCATAGTCTCGATGTTCGAGTTCTGAAACACCGTACCCAAGGCTCTTCAATCGCTTTCTGGTTTTGTGTATATCCTTCGGCGCCCAGTAGAGTCGAATGCCCTCGTAGTCTTCCGGCTTGACCGGAGTCCCCGCGCGTTGGTTCAGCATAAAATATAACTCGTCTTTCCGAAGCATGCAGAAGATCAGCTTGTCGTCTTTGCGCATTTCTGAACTCATCGAGAATCCGAGACCATCAACCCACAAACGCAGACTCTTCTCCAGGTTTGTGCTCGGAATGATCGGAATGCATGACTCAACAGGCATAACAGCCTCCTTTCGGCAAACTAGTACGCCGCTCAATGCATTAAGCAATTCATGCGCGCCACACCGTTACTATCTTTGATGAGTATTCAGCTTCTCGAGTGCGCGCTTCAGTTCTTCAAGCTTCTGTCCCGCGTCGGCGAGCTTGCCTTCCGAGGTGAGGCGCTGGTAGTCGGCGAGGTCTTTGGCAGCTTCCGCGATGAGTGCGTTGAGGTCGGCTGTGGGCTGAGGCAATCCGGCGGATACCGGTGCGTGTTGCGCCGACACCGCAGCGCCTGGCGCGGCGCTCAACGACGAGGCCGCTCCGCCAAAAAGGGCCGACATCGCCGCCTCGAAGGTTGGTCCGTACGCGAGCCGATCTTGCACCGCGAGTACGACCAGACGCAACTCCGGCATAGGACTCCGCTCGGCCTGCAGGTAAATCGGTTCCGCGTACAACAATGCGCGTCCAGATGGAATCACCAGCAAGGCACCGCGCCGCACGTGGGAGCCTTGCTGATTCCACAGCGTCAGTTGGCCGGAAAGCTGCGCGTTCTGATCAATGCGCGCCTCGATTTGCAGGGGTCCATCGACAAGTTTCGTTTTGGGGAAGTTGTAGACCACCGACGTACCGTATTGCGCGCCGTCGCTGCGTCCGGCAATCCAGCCAATCAGATTATTTCGGTTGGCCGGCGTGAATGGCAGAATCTCTACAAACTCCACGCCGCTTTCGCCGGGCAGCTTCATTAGCACGAAGTTGGGCTGCATCGCCTGCGTCACCTGCTGCCCTCCTTCGCTCATGCCGACTTCGCTGGCGACTGTCCACAGATCTTCGCGGTTGTAGAACGCTCCCGGGTCCGTCATGTGATACAGGCCGTACACTTCCGCAGCCCAGCCGGCATCGCGGCGCCATCCTTGAACAAACTCGGGAAGATGCTGCGGTAGGCCGCAATGATCGGGTCTTCCTTATCAAATACGTAAAACGTTGTTGCACCGTTATAGGCGTCGATCACGACTTTGACGCTGTTCCGCATGTAGTTAACCGGATTCTGGTCGAGATGGTAATGGCTCGAGTAGGGATAGCTGTCTGAAACCGTGAACGCATCCATGACCCACGACAGCCGGCCGTCATCGCCGAGCACGATGTAAGGATCCGAGTCGTAGCTGAGGAACGGCGCCAGGGCCAATACTCGATCTCGCACGTTGCGTCGCATCAATAGCTGGCTATCCTTGTTCACGTCATCGCTGAACGGCAACTTCGCGAGGTCACCGCGATCGAACGCGATGATGCTGCGGCGCAGGAAACCCCCGAGCACAATGCCACCGTTGCCTTCGTACGACGTTAGGTTGTTGGTCTCGCCTTGCGGGTAGTTGAATTCCTTCTGCCGTGTCTTCACGTAGACATCGGTGTTGGTGAGTTCGCCGAAATAGACCTCCGGGCGCGTCACGGTCAGACTACGCACCGTGCTCTGGACGGGCATGTTGCTCAGAATCAGCGTGGGCAGTCCTTCCGCCGTGAACCCATTTACTGGATTCATTGTGATGCCGTAACCATGCGTGTAAATCAGCTTCTCGTTAATCCAGTTGCGACTGCTCTCCGGGAGCTTGTCGACGTTCAGCTCGCGCGTGGCGAGCATCACTTGGCGAGTCACGCCGTCGATTTCATAGCGATCAATGTCGATGTCGGGAAAGTCGTAGTAGGTGCGGATTTCCTGAATCTGACGCAGCGTGTCCTGGAGCGCGCGCCAGTCCCACAGCCGGATGTTCTGAAGCGTAGCCTGATT
>WNFE01004331.1_pt1 | contig 26319 bp, 35 predicted proteins | sample 5400451 | NCBI WGS metagenome assembly WNFE01 (sample SAMN13153344, study PRJNA577476) | soil metagenome | isolation source: 200 cm saprolite under Douglas fir tree site 2 hole 2 | place: USA:California | collected 2015-04-18
TGGTGTCCACCTCACACGGATACGTATGCTTCGAGGCGTAGGTCCGCTTCTCGTGTCCCGCGAGGACGACGTCCGCGCCTTCCTCGAGCATCCGGTAGTAGGGCACCCAGAGCTCGAGGTCCTCGTATCCGTCCTCCGCCGGCACGAAGACTTTCTTCCCGCCCAGCGTCATGGACGGTCCATCGCGAACCGGGCCAAATTCGTTGCGGCGACTCGCTCGGAACCGGCCCACCGGAAGCGATATGAGGCGTCACGGCTTCGACGCGCCGTCGAGGACGCGACATGACGTCGAAGGACAACTTCGAGTTCGCCCACGAGCACCGACACGAGGTCGCGTGGATGTCGCAGAACACGAACACCCTCCCGGTCCATCCATCGATCCTCGAAGCGATCCGTGCGAGCGTCGACGACCGCGAGTTCAACCTGTACCCCCGGAAGGCGGGGATCCTCGGACTCTCCGACGTGATCAAAGAGGACCTGGGCCTCGACGAGGCCGACATGATCCTGACGAACGGCGGGATCGAGGGCGAATACATCGCGACCCGCGCTCTCCTGAAGCCTGGAGACGAGGCGCTTTCGACGGATCCCTCGTTCCTGCCGATCCACGACCAGGTCGCGATGACGGGAGCGCGTGCGATCGAGGTCGACATCTACCGCGAACCGTACGTCCTCACGCCGGATCTCGCCTCGGAATCGATGACGCGAGCCACGAAGATCCTCCTCGCGATCGATCCGAACAATCCGCTCGGCTCGGGATACTCGCGGTCTCAGATCAAGGGCCTCGCGGAGATCGCCCGAGACCACGGCGCCTGGTTCATCGATGACATCACGTATCGGGACTTCAACGCGGACCATGTCCTCGCGACCGATTTCTATCCGGAGAAGACGCTCCTCGCCTATTCCTTCAGCAAGGCGCCGGGCCTCGCCGGAATGCGGATCGGGGCCATCATCGGACCTCCGGAGGCGATCCGGACCCTGCGGAGATTCGACACGAACGTGCTCGGGGTGAATATCCTCGCCCAGCGCGCCGCGCTCGCGGCCCTGCGGAGCAAGAAGGAATGGCTCCCAGAAATCCGGCGAACCTGCCGCAAGAATCAGGAGACGATTCGCCACACGGTCGCAAAGGTCGACGGCGCCTCGCTCCCGGTCTCTCCATCGAAGGCGAACATGTTCGTAATCGATCTCGAGCCGACCGGCATCAACCCGGAGGTCGTGGAGGAACGCTTGCTCTTCGATCACCTCGTGCACACGCGCGCGGGCTCGTACCTGTCGAAGAAACACGGCGGCGAGTTCCTCCGTGTGTCCTTCACGGTCTCCGAAGCCGATTGCAAGCGCTTCGCGGATTCGTTCCCCGTGGTCATGGAGAAGCTCGCCACGAAATCCCCGACAGACTCATAGCCGTCGACGCACCTGCGGGTGACATGGGCTTTCTGCAAGAACTCGCCGGCCGCGTGGAAGAAGTGGCCGCGGCGGGCGGTAAATTCGCCGATGCGTTCGTGCGAACGGCGGGGGCCACGGTCTCCAGCGCCTTGGTGTTCATGGAACGTGAGATCGGGTACGCGCAAAAGGCCGCGAAGAAGCGGGCCGGCGAGAAAGCGGAAGTCCGAAAGGCCCCGAACCGCAAGTAGGACTCTGGAACACGGACGCCCGCGGTCGGTCGACGCACCGCGCTCCGTTTTCGCGGAAGCTATGATCCGCTTTGCGATTCGTCCCCTTCGGGATTGGGAGATAGCCAAGACCGCCTTCCCGCGGGCGCGGGCATCTCCGCCGCAGCGGCCATCACGGTCTTTGCCTCCCTTCGCCGGGGCGCCGCATGTTTCTTCGGTCGGAGGCTCTTGACCTTTTCCTGCGGCGGATTCCGGAGGTGCAACTCGGCCTTCTGGATGTTATCAAATTCACGGTCGCATGAACATTTGTAAATCGTTCGTTCCTCGACCCGGATGCTGTGCGCTTTCATGTCATCCCGTGGCTTCCGATTCATGCCTCCCACACTTATAGTATTCCGAGTGAATATCGCGTTTGGAGCGAAAGGCGGGGGCTGCGAACCGCCGGCGTGCTCGAGGGAATCGTCGCCTTGCCTCCCTTAGTCGAGGCGCGAAACTACTTAGCACGCCGTGACCCTAACCGCTTCCACCGGGGGCGAATCGAGTGGGCAAATCGGAGTATCTCAACTACGTGAACGGCGCGTGGGTGCCGTCCCACACGGAAGCGACGTACACCGTGATCAATCCCGCGACGGGCGGGAAAATCGCCGCGGTACCCCAGGCGGACGTCGAAGACACGCGAGCGGCGATCGACGCGGCGCGGGCCGCATTCGACAAGGGGAAGTGGCCCCGCATGACGCCCGGCGACCGCGCGGCGGCGCTGTTCAAGCTGGCGAACCTAATCGAGGCCGGCATGGACCGCCTCGCGCCGATCGAGGTCCAGAACCAGGGGAAGACGATCAAGCAGGCGCGGGACGGCGACATCCCGTTCTCCGTCGACAACCTGCGGTTCATGGCCGGAGCGGCTCGGACGCTGACCGGCCAAGCGTCGATGGAATTCGCGTACGGCGGGACGAGCGTCATCCGGCGAGAGCCAATCGGCGTCATCGGCCAGATCACGCCGTGGAACTATCCGTTCATGATGGCGATCTGGAAGCTTGCGCCCGCACTCGCCGCGGGGAACACGGCGGTCCTGAAGCCGGCGTCGCTCACGCCGCTCACGACCCTCGAACTCGGGAAGTTCGTCGAGCAGTCCGGGATCCCGGCGGGGACCGTGAACCTGATCACAGGTCCGGGCGGGGTCGTCGGGCACGAGCTCGCCTCCAGCGACAAGGTCGACATGGTCTCGCTGACCGGCGACACCGCGACGGGGAAGGACATCATGGAAGCCGCGAAGTCGAACGTGAAGAAGCTCCACCTCGAGCTCGGCGGGAAGGCGCCGTTCATCGTTTTCGACGACGCGAACGTCGCGGCCGCGGCGGAAGGCGCCGTCGCCGCGTCGATGGTGAATGGCGGGCAGGATTGCACGCAGGCCGCGCGATTCATCGTCCATGAGAAAGCGTACAAGAAGTTTGCCGACAAGTTCATCGAGCGACTGAAGACGATCCGCATGGGCGACCCGCTGATGCGGGCGACAGACCTCGGGCCGCTGGTCTCGCAGAAGCAGCGGGAGAAGGTCGAGAAGTACGTCGAGATCGGCGAGGACGAAGGCGCGAAGCTCGCGCTGGGCGGGAAACGTCCCAAAGACAAGGCGTTTTCCAAGGGCTGGTACTACGAACCCACCGCGTTCGTCGACACGGATCCGTCCATGCGCATCGCCCGCGAGGAAGTCTTTGGACCGGTGGTCAACGTCCAGAAGTTCTCGAACGAAGACGAAGCGATCGAGGCGGCGAACGACACGGTGTACGGCCTGTACTCGTCCGTCTGGACGAAGGATGTTCAGCGGGCCCACCGCACGGCGAACGCACTCCGCTTCGGGGCCGTGGAGATCAACGATCACCTACCGCTCGTCAGCGAGATGCCGCACGGCGGGTACAAGCAGAGCGGCTTCGGGAAGGACCTCAGTGTCTACTCCCTCGAGGACTACACGCAGATCAAGCACGTGTTCATCGACCTCACGGACCAAGTCCGGAAGCCGTGGCACTACCTGACGTTCGGCGATCCGACGTGAGCCTGGTCCGACGGTATCAGACGCCTTGGCTCGAAGGACGCAGCGACGTGCCGTCTTTCGGACATTCGGTGATGCTCTCCGACACGAAGTCGTAGCCGGTGCCGCACGTTGGACAAACGACGTGGCGCTGGAACGTTCCGGTGCGGGACTCGACCGATGACTCCGGTCGATGTGGGGTCGATGGCGCCGCGGGTCCCATCGGACGCCGGGAGACGGAGAGTCGGAAAAACTCCGCCACCCAGAGGCCGGCGGCGCCGTAGATCGGGGGCGCCAGCACGAAGAGCATGACCAACCCGACGATCGGGGAGAGGAAGAACGAGATGCCCGAGAGCAGGAAGCCTACGAGCAGGACCGCAAGACCCATGACCAAGCCTTGCTGGAAGTACACCCACATTCCTCCTTTAACGGGGAACCAGAGACGCCTCGTGACGAAGGCGTTCGCGAAGCCGACCAACAGGACCAGGAGCGCGATCGCGATGGCGAGGCCCACCACGAAACCGAACACAATCAGGAACGCCGCGAGGAAGACCCATCCGAGGGTCAAGACGAGAGACAGGAGATAGAAGAGAACCCCGTGGAGGTACAGTTTCAGAATAGTCCGCGTCTGCGTCGAAGCACCCCCTCCACCCCCGATTCGAGGGAGGAACGTTAAAGCTTTTTGAGAACCGGACTGCGGGCGCACCGGTAACCACGAAGTGGACGGTCAACCGGATAGGACCCGCTCGGACCAGGCCATCGGGAGCCCCCGGGCGGCCCAGTCCTTGAACACGCGCGTCGGGTCCAAAGCCTCGGCGGGATACACGCCGGGCCCCGGCGTCGCCTTGTCCGCAATGAGCGCGGTCCCGATCGCGGCGCCGACCGCTCCCAGGTACGGAGCCGCCGTCGTCGAACGCCTTCGGTTCGCCTCTTGATGCGTCAGTGTGACGTCTCCGCGGTGAACGACCCGCTTCCCGCCCGTTCGGCCTTCGACTTCGACACTGAGCGACTCGGCCCCTTCGAGTGGCAGCACGAGAGCGGACGGTTCCGGGAATGCCGCGAGGAACGCGCGCCGGAAGGAGACCATCGTGTTCCCGATTCGGATCATGTGGGTGTCCGCCAGGAGATTGAGCTTGTCGAGAGAGAGGATCGCCTGCACGAGGTGCGGCTCGAGGACGTACTTGAAGTCCACCCGGCCGATCGGCTTGCCGAGGTACCTCGGCAAGGTCTTCACCTCTTCGTGGGAGATGAGGTACGTCCGCTGCGACCCGACCGGGGGCGGGAAGAGGTACTCTTCGGGCTCGCTGAGGGGCGCGCGGCCCTGGAGCGCGCCGTCGAGCCAGACGGTCGGCGGGGTCAAGACATCCGCGAGGAACACTTCGCGGGAGTACAGTGGGAACGATGTGTACCCGGGCAGCGCCGCGACGCTTCCGGAGCGGATGCGGATCGCGTCGACCGTGTCGATCCGGTCGGCCGCGCTCCTCGCCATGACGTTCGAGATGCCCGGGTCCAGTCCCATCGAGACGAGGGCGGTCAGGCCAGCGGCCTTGAACGCTTCCCCCAGCGCGAGCTGCTCGAAGATCCCCGCCATCCCGCCGGGTTCTCGAGAGCCGGTGGCCGAGGGATCGAGGTAGTTCGCCCGGACCTCCAGAGCGGCCCGCATGATCCCGAGATTGTACTTCGGGAGCGTCGCGTTGATGACCAGATCCACGCCCGCAATCGCCCTCGTCAGGGCGATCCGATTCTCAACGTTCAGCTGCTTCGCCTCGATCACCACGCGACCCCGGATCCCCGTGAGCACCCGCGCCCGCTCCCCGAACAAATCGACGAGCAAGAGAGAGGTCACTCGCGGGTCCCCTCGGAGTTCGGAGGCGAGGGTCCGGCCGAGTCCACCCACGCCGAGGATCGCGACCCGCATTCGTCGAAGGAGGGATTCTCCGAGCGTTTAGTCTTTTCGCGCTCTTTCAGACGTCCTCCGAGGTCGCCGTACGAAGGATGTGATCGTTCCCCGATGAATTACCACGTCGATAGTAATTCGTTCACCGTCGCAGGGAGTTGGCCCACGAAATCACGGCGTCCGCGGTCGCCTCCGGCGACTCCCACATCGGCATATGCCCGATTCCGTCCAGGATCACGCGTACGTCGGGAGGACTGCGTCCGGTTGGCGCCGCCTCGGATACGGGAATGAGGCCGTCCTCCGTTCCATGGACAACGAGCCGCGGCCCTCCGAAGGAACTGAAAACGCGCGTCCGGTCCGGCCGGGCGGCCATCGCGGCGAGGGCCGCCATCACTCCATCGGGGCGGGCCCGCTCGATCATCAGGGTTGCCTGCGGGCGCCATTCGAGCGCCGCCCGTGGACCCACGAGTTTCTCCGCGAGACCCGGGAGCAAGACTTTCGTGCCTGCCGCGCGGACCTTCTCGATCGTATCGTGCCTCCCGCGCCGAGCGGTCTCATTGTCGGCGGCCGTCCGCGAGGCGATGAGCCCGAGGCCAGCGACCGCGTCGGGGCGTCGCTCCGCGAGGGCCAGTGTGACGTATCCGCCGAAGCTGTGTCCGGCAACCGCAACCCTCCGGGCCTTGAACGGCTCGATGAACTTCGCGACCTCCTCGGCGTATGCCTCGACCGTCGCCCGGCTGAAGTCGATCGGGGGACTGTCGCCGAAACCGGGGAGGTCGGGGGCGAGCACGCGGAAATCGGAGGCGGCGACGCGAGGTGCGACCCGAGACCAAATCGACCGGTCAAGCGGCCAGCCATGGAGCAAGACGACGACCGCATTCTTTCCATGACCGGTCGAGTCGAAGGCCAGCACGCGCGCGGGATTCGCCGACCATCATGATAAAACCAGACGACAACGACTTTACCTCGTCCCGCCTCTCGAGGTCCGTGCGCGCCGCCTTGGCGATGGACAGCGAGGTGCCGGAGGGCGGTGCGATGTGTGTCACCGCGAACCAGAAGCCGTTCGCGTTGTTCAAGGTCGGCGGGAAGGTGTACTGTCTCGACAACACCTGCACCCACTTGGGCGGGCCGTTGTGCCAAGGCCGACTGCAGGGCACCATCATCCAGTGTCCGTGGCACGGGTCGCGGTTCGACGTGACGTCCGGGAACGTCGTCGGACCTCCCGCCCGAAAGCCGGTTCGGGCCTATCCCGTCGCGGTCGAGGGCGGGAAGATCGTCGTTGAGCTACCTTGAGCGGGAGAACGCACTAGTCGATCTCCGCAGGCGCCATCGGCGACCCGCGAACGTTCAGGATCATGTCTCGCGCCTTTTCCTTGGAAGGATAGACGCAGAACGTCATCTGAGTGCCCCACTTCGCGTTGAACCTCTGGAAAATCTCACTCAGCCCCGCGAAGTCCTGCTCCGTGAAATGCACGACGCCGAGATTGAGATCGAATTCGTACTTCGTCGGCGGGCCTCGGTGAAATCGGAGGGGAATCGGTCCGTAGAGCTTGTAGTCGAATGTCTCGAAACCGTCGAGGACCTCGCGGAGGACGTCGTCCCGGGCGAAGGGCTCCATCGGGTCGAATGGCGCCGCGGCGGGCCGATTGCCGGGATTCGACGAGTCCCCGCTTACGGACAATCGATTGAAGGGCGACGGTGCAACCGGGTGCTACTGAGGCGTCACACTCTTCGCCCGCGCCGCAGCCGCCTTCGCCGCGAGCGCCGCGAACTCCTCACGGCCGAACGCCGTGCCCGAGAGACCCCAACCGCCCTCTGCGGCCTCGGTCAGTATCACCCAGGTGCGACTGGCCTGTGTCGGGTCTCCGGAGATCTTGGTCACAATCTCGGTGATCTCTTTGACGAGTTGCTTCTGGCCATCGCGAGTCAAGGCCGCGGGAGGCGTAATGACCTGAACACGCACCGTGCGGGCGGAGTCAGTTGCCGCGGTGTGAACCGCGTGCGGATCCATTCGGTGGATGAACGCCGCGGTGTTATTCAGGTGGAAGGGCCCGGGGGTTGCGACGCCCTCGGCGCGGAGAACGGCCATCGTCAGCTCCTTGCCAAGCAGACTGTTGGTCCCGGCCGGGAAAAGGTCTGCCGGGGCATACACGTCAATCATGGGCATAGCTAAGCACCAAGTGAGGGCTGGATTTATGGCTTTGCAATGAGGGCAAGTGCACGAAGCGGGGTGCCGACCGACACTCGTCCAGCTATCGGCCGAGTTGCGGTCAGCCCTTCTCGGCCGTTTCGAGCGCCGCGATCAAAGGACCAAATCCGGGATAACCATCGTATCTCGCGCCACCAATGAAGAACGTCGGCGTCCCGTTGACACCGCTCTTGACGCCACCCATGAAGTCTTCTCGAACTCTCCCCAGATGGACATGCTGAGCAACCTCCTGCTCGAGCCTCTTCACGTCCAGCTTGAGTTTCTTCGCGTAGTTGGCGAAGAATCCATGGTCGGACAAGGAGGCTTGGTTCTCGTAGAGAAAATCATGCATCTCCCAGAACCTCCCTTGGACGGCGGCCGCCTCGGCGGTCTCCGCGGCCCATTCCGCTTGCGGGTGGGAGGTGGTAATCGGGAAGTTTCTGAAAACGAACCGGAGCCTCGTTCCGAGTTCCTTCTGAACCTTCTTCACGATCGGGTAGGCCGCCCCACAGTAGGGACACTGGTAGTCCCCGTACTCGACGAGCACCATTCGAGCATTGGACTGTCCCTCCACATGGTCCCGTTCTCCGACGGGCAGGGTCAGCCGGGGCGGTTGGTAATTCTGGGGCGTATTGATCACTCGCCTCAATCGCGTGATTTGAGATTCTCCAGCGCGGAAAGGATTCCGTCAGCCCCCGGATTGACACCGTCCGGTGAGAGGTAGCTCCACTGGATGATCCCCTTCTCATCGATCACGAAGAGCGCCCGCGCCGATTCGCCGTTGCGTTCGGCGAAGACCCCGTACGTTCGGGAGATGGCCCCCTTCGGGTCGAAGTCGGAGAGAAGGGGGAAGTTCAAGTTGCGATCCTTTGAAAACGCCAAATGACTCCAGACTCCGTCTACGGAGACTCCGAGCAGTTCCGCGTCGAACTTCCTGAATTCGGACATGAGCTGCGCATAGAGTCCCAGTTGGTCGCTGCAGACGGGGCTCCAATCCGCGGGATAGAAGCAAAGCACCACGGGCCTGCCCAGAAAATCTCTGAGCGAGACATGCTGATCCGGCGTCGTCTTGAGGGTGAAGCTTGGCGCCTTGGTGCCGGGCTTCAGTGGCGAGACTTTTTGTTTTTTCGTCGTGGACTCTTTCATCTTACCTTTTGACCTTCATCGCCGGGTGTGAAGTAGGCGCCGACCTTCTCGTTTGGTCGCCTCGTCACGGCTTCGGCGACATATAGGGTTTTGGTCGGACAGGATCCGGGTGGTGGTCGAAGCATTGGTGAGAGCTTGGGCCAACGGCTAGACATGATCTGGAACGACCGTTTGAATGATGGTCGCTGGGCACAAGGCTATTTCATGACAACGCATTCCGCGACGCAGGACCGTGTGACCCGTGTGCCGCCATCCCGGACTCGCCCAAAATCACGTAAGGCGTTTCTCGCCGGAAGAACGACGCTCATGACGGCGCCTAAGGCGTTAGACGGTGCTGGTGCAATCCCGCAACCGGTCGTAGCGCCACTGACCCGGGCCGCGATTTTTCTGGTGGTGACGATGATTCCAGGCGACGGGAATCGGCGGACCGTCCGATCGTGCTGCCGGGACATGGCCGCCCTCGTGCGTTCGGTTGGATTTCGTGAGCTAGACGGGAGTCTCTCCTGCGTGGTGGCGTTTGGTTCCGTCGCGTGGGACCGGCTCTTCGGAGCGCCGCGTCCCGCCGAGCTGCGAGCGTTTCGCGAACTCCTGGCAGGGGAGCGCCATGCGGTCTCGACTCCGGGCGACCTCCTTTTCCACATCCGGGCGAGTCGAATGGACCTGTGCTTCGAGCTAGCGACGCAAATTACGGCCCGGCTTGGAGCCGCCGTCGCCCCGGTGGACGAGGTGCATGGGTTTCGCTACTTCGACAGCCGCGACCTCATCGGTTTCATCGATGGGACGGAGAATCCCAGGGGGCAGGAGGCCATCGAAGCCACGCTCATCGGCGAGGAGGATCCCGCATTCGCCGGGGGCAGCTACGTCATCGTGCAGAAGTACCTCCATGATCTAGCCGCCTGGAACGCGCTGCCTACCGAAGAGCAGGAGCGCATCGTTGGCCGGAGGAAGCTGACCGACATCGAGCTGGAGGACTCCGTCAAGCCGAGCTTCGCCCACAATGTGCTGACGAAGATTGAGGATGAAGGCAGGGAGATCAAGATCCTGCGGGACAACATGCCCTTCGGTCATGCAGCCCAAGGCGAGTTCGGCACCTACTTCATCGGTTACAGCCGTTCGCCTCGCACAATCGAACGGATGCTGGAGAACATGTTCATCGGCCGGCCGCCAGGCAATTACGACCGACTTCTCGACTTCAGCCGCGCGGTTACCGGAAGCCTCTTCTTCGTGCCGTCCGCAACCATCCTCGAAGCTCTTGCATCACACGAGACGGGCGACGCACCAAGGTCGGCGCGCGGTCTTTCTCGCGGTGGGCCGGGCTCATAGCCCACCCCCACGAAAGACCGATCACAAACGTCGCGCCGAAATAGGGCCCGGGTCGGCTCTCTCACGACTTTGATCTCAGGTCTCACCCGCCGTGAAAGCGCTGCAAGGTCCTTCCCTCCAAGGAAGCCTGAATCGTGAAGCGGGGGTGCCCTTCCTTTCCTCCGCGTCACGGCGATCGCGGACCATCTCGCGCAGAAGCACTCAACGCCTCAGATGTCGGCGGCCCCTCCGCAGAACGCGGCTCCCCGAGCAAGTACAACCCGATGAGGGCGAGGACCATCACCGCGCCGCCCGCCAGTTGTGTCCCACTCGGGAGTTGGTTTGGGAAGAGGAGGACCGCGAACAGGACGCCCCACAAGGCCGACGTCGAGAGGACCGCTCCGGATCGGAGGGGGCCAATCGTTCGGAAGGCGTAGTAGAGCGCGGTCGCGTATACGGCGATCGTCACGACCGAATATCCGACCAGGAGCGGGATCGCGTCCGTCGGGACGGCAAGAGACGTGTTCGTGGCCACGATGACGGGCGTCAGGAAGACACAACCGAGCAGCAACCGGACGCCGAGCACCGCAGGGATGCTGACCCTCCGCGTGATGACGGCGCTCGCGGTGTTGTCGAGTCCCCAGAAGGCGGATGCGCCGATCAGCAAGAGGTTTCCCGCGAGGAATGGTGCGAAGGCGGCGTCCGAGAATTCCAAGTTTGTCGCGACGACGAAGGCGCCCGCGGCGATGGCGGCAATCATGGCGTAGCCGCGACGGAGAACCCGCTCCCCGAGGAGTAGATAGGCGAACCCGATCGTGAAGAGGGGCTCCCCGTTCTGGAGCATCGCCGCGTTCGCAGCGGTCGTACGCGCGATCCCCACGTAGAAGAGAATCGGTGCGACGGCGCCGCCGACGCTCCCGAGGAACAGGAGGATCCGCCAATCTCTCCGGACGAACATGCGCCATCGGACGGATGGGAGGAACAGAAGGCCGGCGACGAGCTGGCTGTAGAAACTCAGTTCGACGGGGGCGAGGCCCATGTTGAGCAAGAGCTTGCTGAGGGACGCCGCGACGCCGAAGAGTACGGCGCCGCAGAAGACGAGGGCATACCCTCGAAACCGCGCGCGGTTCGTCCCCGTCACGCGACGTGGAACGCGACTCGCGGGAAAACGGATTCGGAGATTCCGCGCCGGAGGAAGGATAAACAGGTAGACTCGTTATCCGGGCAATGAACCGATTCGAAAAGCATGTCGTGCTCATCACGGGCGGTTCGTCCGGAATCGGCTTTGCGACCGCGCGAGCCTTCCTCGAAGAGGGCGCCAAGGTCGCCGTCACGGGCCGGAACGCCGCCAGGCTCGGCCGAGCCGTTCGCCGGCTGGGTTCGCGTGGCCGGATCCTCGGGATCCGGGGAGACGTTTCAAAGGCCGCGGATGCGAGGCGTTTCATGGTACGAACGGAGAAGACGTTCGGCCCGCTCGACGTGCTCGTGAATAACGCGGGGATCTACGTGGAGAGGTCGACGGAACACCTGACCGAGCGGGAGTGGGATTCGGTCCTCGACATCAACCTAAAGGGAGCGTTTCTTTGCACGAAGTATGCCCTTCCCGGGATGATCCGGCGGAAGCGAGGGAACATCATTAACGTGGCGTCCGACTCTGGCCTTGTCGCGACGCCCCTGTCGTCCGCCTACTGTGCCTCGAAGGGCGGGATGGTCCTCTTCACCCGCGTCCTTGCGGTCGACCACGCGAAAGACGGGATTCGCGCGAATGCGATCTGCCCGGGTAACGTGGAGACCCCGATGCTCGATCGAGACGCGCAGGCGTCGGGGCTCCACAAGAAAGAATACCACCGGCGCCTCATTGCGTCCGTTCCGCAGAAACGGGCCGCAAAACCGGAAGAGATTGCGAGGGCGATCCTCTTCCTCGCGAGTGACGAGGTGCCCTTCATGACCGGAGCGGCACTGTCGGTAGACGGTGGGTGGACTTCCCTCTGAAATGTGTCGAGGCGAATCCGGCTTCGGCGACGAGGACGCTCTTACACGGGACGGGCCTGTCTTCCGCGGGGAGCCCGGCTCACGAGACGAGGAAGTCGGCTTCGAGGATCTCCGGGATTGGCTCGAGGTCCCGGCGAAGACCCTCAGTGCCACCTTCTGGACGTAGACGCGTGTCAATAAATACCATGCTCCCTGCGGGGAGTAGCCTCACGTCGGTTCACTCCGGCGCGGTTTCCGGGCGTGGACCACGCGGTCTAGATCCACTCCGGGTACGGGTTCATCATGGACTATATCGTCGAGAAACCATGCCGCGACCGGCATGTCACGGAAACCTACGAGAGGCCCTCGGAGATCTACCGGATCGTCATCGCGCGTTCGGTTCTTGGGAAGTGTGTCGGACAAAGCCCATGGCCGCTGGTTCCGAGTCTTCGCGGAGCACTACGACACGTTAGCGGCCGCGATCGAGCCTCGGCGGACGCCAAACGCGGCTGCGGCCCTCCATCGGCTGTTCCGTCGGCGTGGGCCGATCCGGCGGATCCTCGATGTCGCCTGCGGTACCTTCTCGATCGATCTCGGCCTCTTGGCACTGGGGTACTCTGTCGTGGGGCGGGATCTCTCCGCCGAGATGATCCGCGCATCCCGCCGGAACCTCCGCGAGGCGGGCCTCCGGGCGAACGTCGCCGTCGCGGACATGCGAAGCCTCCAGGTGGGAGGAGCCTTCGACGCGCTCCTGTGCCTCGGGACCGCCTTCAACTACCTCGCCTCCCCGACCGACGTGCGGCGTGGTCTCCGGACCTTCCGCCGACACCTCCGACCGGGCGGGCTCCTCGTGCTCGACACGACGAACTTCGACCCGTGGATCAACAATCCGACGAACGTCCGGGCGGAGGTTGACCATCGCCTGCCGGACGGAACGCGCCTGGCCATCTTCGCGCTGAACGACCAGGATCGGGCGCGGTCCCTCCACGTCGCAAGGTTCATCACGGCGATGCAGAGGGGTCGGACCATCGACTTGGCCTTCGACGAGGCTCCGCTCCGGATCTGGACGAAGCAGACCCTCTCCGACGCCCTTCGGCGGGAAGGGTTCCGTCCCACCGAGTGGTGGGGCAATCTGAAGATCGGAGCGAAATACCATCGCCAGCGGAGCCCACGACTGGTTGTGGTGGCGCAGCGAGCGTAACGCCCTGCGATCCTCCCTCGGCCAGACGGTGAGCGCGACACCCGGTTTCGCACGCGGAGTGGACCCACGTGGGTATGGCTCCCGGCGGGAAGTCGGTACATTGGCAAGCAAACCGGGCGAGCTATCAAGGGATATGCCAGTGGAAAGTTTCTAACATTGGGCTAGTGCGTCGTTAGCCGCGGCTCCGCCGGTAGCCGTGGGTCTCGAAGTCGATCGCCCATCGGAGGACCGGGATTAGGGTGCGACGGAGGTCGCGGCCCTCGGAGGTGATCGTATACTCGACCCGGGGCGGCACCTCGGGGAAGAGGGTGCGTTCAACAAGACCCAGGGACTCAAGCTCGCGGAGGCCGTCCGTCAAGGTTCGGGGACTGATCCCCTTCAGCTGGCGGACGAGATCGTTGAATCGCATTCGCCGCTCGTTCCCGAGGACGGCGATGATGAAGAGAGACCACCTTTTGCCCAAAACCGCCATGAGGTCCCCCATCGGGTAGATGCAGTATTCCTGATCCCCTTCTCGAATAACGCACGCTTGGTCGAGCTCGACCTTCCTCGGCACCCCCATGTGCGGCTTCATCGCTTTACTCCCCTTCACTGGAACCTTATGAGGGACGGGCGCGACTTCTAGTTGTTGCCAACAGGCGGACGACACATGAGCGTTCAGACAGAAAATCGGGAGTGGCAGGAAGTACGAAGAGGAAGCATGGATCGGCTGTTCGATGCAGAAGCCCAGCACCGGCCGGACATGGCACCCGTCGTGTCCGCGGAGGGCCGGGAAGGGGAATTGATCGGCAGCGCGGAGGGCAAAGTCAAGGGTGAGAAGATCCGCGGGACGATCCGGGTGACGTTCTACTCCGCGGAGTGCGTCTTTCCCCAAGTCCTCGCAGGTCACCCGGTTGACCCCGGGCTCCACGTCTGCAAGGAGAATCCGGGCGGGTTCATCGAGACGGACGACGGCGGACTCATCGAAATCGACGGGAAGGGGTTCGGCATGCGAGGGTTCGATCCAAGGGAACCGCAGCGCTGGCGCCTAATGATGGGCATCCGATTCGCGACGAGGGACAAGCGGTACGGATGGCTCAACGGGACTCTCGGCCTCTGGGAAGGCATCTTTGACGAGAAGGGCGGACGCGCGTTCTATCGGGTCTACGTCCCGAGATCGGTGTTGTGATGAAACCGGAAGGAGACGAATTAAGAATCCTCCCTACCCGCCGAGAAACCGTGCAAGCCCTCGGTCCCCGCGAACGGAGCGTGCAGCGCCTCGCCGTCCGAGCGATGGCGAGCGGCCGGGCGCCGACCGTGGAGACGCTCTCGCGTGAGCTGGGCCTACCGGTCGACGGCGTTCGCGAGGCACTCGCCTCCCTCGAGGCGTGCGACTGCGTCGTGATGGATGGGGATCGGGTCCGAGTCGCCTATCCCTTTACCACGGACCTCGTGCCCCACGAGGTCGTATCGTCTCGCGGTACCGCGCACGCGAACTGCGCAGTCGATGCCCTCGGCGCGGGTGCAATGCTCGGGGAAGAGGTCGAAATCCGGAGCACGTGTTCGTACTGCGGGGTCTCCATCCGCCTGCGGGGGAGGGAGAGTTTCAGAGCGGCGACAATCGGCCCCGTGGTCTTCGTCCCGCCATCGGACTTGATGCAAGGACACGCCTCAGACTGTGTGTGCCCTTCGATTAATTTCTATTGCAACGAGGAACACGGACGCGCCCATGCGGGTACTCTGGCGGCCGGGGGACGCATCCTCTCCCTGACGGAAGCCACTGCAATGGGCATCTCTGCCTTCGGCGATCTGCTGAGCCCGACCTCGGCGCGATCCGGCGAGCGACGACCCGTCACGATGGAGTGAGCCCATGCCGTCTCGATACGATCTCATCATCCTTGGCGGCGGTGCCGCCGCCTTCAGCGCAGCGATTCGCGCGGATCGAAACGGAGCGAAGGCGTTGATGATCGACGGCGGCACGATCGGGGGTACCTGCGTGAACGTCGGCTGCGTTCCCAGCAAACGCCTCCTTGCCGTGGGGGACCAGTTCTTCCGGGTGGCGAACCATCCGTTCCCGGGCCTCCGCCTCGACGACGGATTGTCTGCGGATTTCCGAGCGGTGGTCCGTTCGAAAGACCGTTTGGTTGCCGACCTCCGCAAGTCGAAGTACGCAGATGTCCTCGCGTCCCTGAAGGACGTGGAATACGTGCGGGGCCATGCCGCCTTCGTTTCTCCCCATGAAGTCAAGGTCGGGAAGGATCGGTATGAAGGCGACAAATTCGTAATCGGGACGGGATCCTCGCCCACGGTCCCTTCGGTTCAGGGAATCGATAAAGTCGACTACCTCACGAACGCGGAGGCCTTGTCCCTGAAAGAGCGACCCAATTCCATGATCGTCCTCGGCGGCCGAGCCCTTGGCTTGGAGTTCGCCCAGATGTACCAGCATCTCGGCACACGAGTGAAGGTCTTGCAGCGCAGCCCGCGGCTCGTGCCCGAGGAAGAACCGGAGATCTCTCAGTACTTGGAGCAGTATCTGAAGCAGGATGGAGTCGAGATCCACACCGGCGCGGAGATCCTTTCCGCCGACGCGCGAAACGGCCGGAAGATCGTGGTCGCTCGAGTTGGCGGCCGGAAACAAACCTTTGAGGGGGATGAGCTGCTCCTAGCCACGGGCCGCACGCCCAACACCGCGGGGCTCAACCTCCAAGCGGCGCGCGTCGAGGTGAAAGAGGATCAGGGAGTGAAAGTCGACTCGGAGATGCGCTCGACCGCGCCAGACATCTTTGCGGCGGGCGACGTGATCGGGAAGCCGATGCTCGAGACCGTTGCGGCGAAAGAAGGATACATCGCTGCGGAGAACGCTCTCGCCAATCGCGGCCTGAAGATGGACTACCGAGCGGTGCCTCACGCCGTGTTCACGAACCCGGCAGTCGCGTCGGTGGGTCCTACCGACGCTCAGGCGAACGCGGACCGCCGAGTCCGGTGCGCGTGCAACACGATCATGTTGAAGCAGGTCCCCAAGCCCCTGATTGTGGAGGATACTCGGGGCCTAGTGAAGATTGTCGCCGAGGCGAAGAGCCACAAGATCCTCGGGGTGCACATTCTGGCCTCCCTCGCGCCCGACATGATCCAGGAGGGTGTCCTCGCGGTGAAGCACGGCTTGACTCTGGAGGACATCATCGACACCGTCCACGTGTTCCCGACTCACAGCGAGGCAATCAAGCTCGCCGCCCTCTCGTTCTTCGAGGACGTGGACAAGCTCAGTTGCTGCGCGATGTGAAGGGACGTCGCCTCGACCGGACCCCTGCCGAGGGTAGATTCTCTTCGTCCACTAGGGAATCATCAGTGCACGAACAGTGTGTTCCCGCTCACCGACTCGCCAAACGTAATGACTCCTGTGACGGCGGCCGTGATTCCTTCCATTGCGCCCGCCGGGACGTTGTCGCCGAGCACGCAGGTCACCGTGAGGGTACCGCTGAGGACCACCCCGGAGATGTCCGTCGGGGTGATGCTCACCGCCAACACGAGAACCCCACCGTGGAAGCTTCTCGGTAGGCCGTTCACCACGGCGTTCCCGAAGTCGTCGTAGCTCACGACCGCGACGGCGGTCCAGAATCCGTTGTGGACCGGATTCCCGCTGGAGTCGTTGTGCCAGAACAACCCCCCTCCGGTCACCGCTCCCCCTGGGTTGTACGAGCCCGTGCCCGTCAATGCGAGCGTGTCACCGTTTTCCGCCCTCGCCACGACCGGCGAGAAACTCGGATTGACGGATGCGAGAAAGGCGTCTCCCGCGTGAAAAGTCCATTTCGTCGCGGGCGCGGCCTGAGCCGACGGCGAGACGGCGACGCTCATCGCGAACAATGCGATCGCAGACACCAGACACACGAGTACGACATGACGATTCATTTTCTCCCACTCCCCACGTCCTTCGACGGAACCCCCGTCACATCGTAAGGGATGTCCGTCTTTAACATTGTTCCGGTATCGACCCGGATACAGAAAGGGCAACTGGGCTCGGTTGACCCGCGGGAACCCTCCACGGGTCCTGGGTCTCGTCTGCCCGCCCGGCCGAGGTCGTCTCGCGAGCGATCCACTTGGCCCGCTTGGCCGAACTTCGAGAGCCCGTGGCGTATTCCTGACCCACGGGCGGAACGAAAGGTCCGGATTGAATCCCGAGCCTTACGGTGGGCTGGAATGGCGCAATCGCGTGCTAAAAGTAACAGGCTCCCGGCGGGGTGAGCCGCGGACCGAGGCGAGGACGATCGATCCTCCGCAAGGCGGCCGAACGCGGATTTCGTGACGATGCGTTAGCGTTCGGCCCGGCTCGCGAAAGGGTTCGAGTCCGTGAGCACAAGCTATAAGCCCGAACCTAGCCGTGCGTCACCTGCCGACTCCCGAGTGGAGCCGACTGGACGCCAGCATGGGAGAGACGTTTATTGGAGGATTCGCGGGCGGCTTCCTGGAAAAAGGATTCCGCGTGGGCTACGGGCTGTACTTCACGACGGCGAGACTGATCGGCATCGACCTGGGCAGCCACGGCGGGGGAGCCCTCGGCGGCACCCTCGCCGGCTTCATCAAAGGCGAGCTCATGCCAAACCTATCTCCTGAGGAAAGCGCCAAGGTAATCGAGGACCTCGACCGGATGAAGGAGTTCGATATCGGAAAGGACCAGATCCGCCGCATCGAGCTCAAGAAACCGGGTTTGGGGGTCGGGCACATGACGATTACGCCCAATCAAGGAGACTCGATTACAATCAAGTTGCGACACCGAACTGCCTACGACCGGCTCCAGCAGCTCACCCAGGCCTTCAGCCCGGAAGTCGTCCGCTCATAGTGGTCCCCTCTTCTTAGAAAGTAGGATCCATCGGAACGACGGACCACTCCGGCGCGGACGCAGCTCCATTCTTTGTGGTGTTAGCGCAGAGCTCGAAGCGGACACTAGGATGAGCAACATAATCGAAACGCATAGCTGGGAACCCGAGCCTTGCGGCAGGCTTCTCGGGCGCAACGGCGTGCTAAAAAGTCATACTCCCGGCGGGGTGCCAACTAACACTAGGTACGGCCCCTCCCCATTCATCACGAGCATCAGATTGAGTCTCGAGGCCGTCCTTCACCGCGAATCAGGTGCAGTTCCGGAGGCGATAGCACTCACACGATTAGCCCTACGACCAATGGAGGCGCGTGTAACAGCGGAGGCAGATGATGTCCTCGGGTCCGACCTCTTCGATCTTCTGCTTCCATACACCCGGCCGGACCCACTCGAACCGTGTTTCCGCTCCGCACTCAGCGCATGCGCCCATGGCTCACCTTCCTTGCATGATTCATCGGGGCTTGTCTAGGAGTTCCGGGCTGCCCGCTGACTTGCAGGATTCGTCTCTTAGTGAACTCGAGGCAATCAGCCGAGGCGTCAATCCCGATAGCTTTCCTCCCGAGTCTCAGTGCGACCACTGCCGTCGTGCCGCTCCCGACAAAAGGATCGAGCACGGTTCCGCCCCGGGGGCATGTCGCCCGGATTGGCAATTCAACCAATGCTTCGGGAAACACGGCATACTGATTCTCAGGAGAGATGGAGTCCTCGACTTGAATGGTCCAGACATCTGTAGGTACACTGCCCCTCGGAGTCTTCACGACGTCATTCTTCCCCAAAGTCGGTGGCGATGAGGGTTTTCGAATCGCATCCGTGTCGTAGTATGCGTCTTTACTTTTCACAAAGTGAAAGAGCTGCTCGTGGGCGGGAGTGAGTCGGTCCTTGTTCACTCTCCGGACATGCTTTGGGTTGTGCCAGATCACCTCGCTTCTGATTTTCCATCCGATTTGTCGCATGGCGAATGCGACTCGCCACGGGATTCCCAGCCATTCGTTCCGTTCGCACTTGTCATCGAGATTGAGCCAGTAACTTCCCGTGGGCCTTGTAACACGGTACACCTCTCTCCCGACGAACGCGAGGGCTTCAACGTATTCCTCCACGGTCCTTTCGCTTCCGATTTCGTGGACCGTGTCGCCGACGTGCCGACGTCCGCTGTAGTACGGCGGGCTCGTGACGGTGCAATCCACGGAATCATCAGCCAACGTCCGGAGTACTTCTCGGGCGTCGCCAAGCAATAGCCCGCACTCTCGGCTGGCGAAGAAGGAAGATACCACGTCCGGCGTAATCACGGTCAGACCCATACCTTTTTGCAACGCGCGGGACCCGCATTTTGCCGCGCCCGTCTTAACGGGATGATTGAGCAGGGGTCATGCCGCGCCGGGACAGCTTCTAGGGGATGGCAAAAAGTCGCAAAGGGCCGACGTTTCCCGGCCTTCGTTCCGGAGCCCGCCTGAGGCAACCTACCGGGTCGAGAAGCCTGCGTGTAGACGTCGACTCCCCGTGGCCCCTGATCTATCACAGAGAGCGATGTGGGGGAAAGGGCGGATTCGCTACCGGAAAGACGACCTAAGATTGTGGGATGCTCCCGGCGGGAAGTCGGCCTGTTGGCAAGCAAACCCGGCAAGCCCATCAAGAGATATGCCAGTGGAAAGTTTCGGTATCTCAACGAGTCTCCGGTCCCCCTTTCATCAGGCCTTCCTCGCCCAACCCCGCTACCGGAACGCTCGCGAAGCGTACAAGCCCCGCGAATCCGATCGAAGGAGAGGATCATCCTTTAGACGATCGGGAAGCGTCAAACCACCCCTTTACTCTCACGGCCGCGGCGGAGCGTGCACCTACTGAAGGGGATTCGCAGATTCGACAGCGTTGAGCGCGAGTCAGGTGAACCGGCGAGCACAGCGAACGCGTCAAGGAAAAATAGCGCACGCACGGAAGGCGCAGAGGTTGCGCCCCCCCTCTACGTCACGTCTTGGACCGCAAAAGCAGGGCAATAGCGAAGACGACGCTCAGTACCGCCAATCCGACGACTTCGAGGGAGGCGAGTGATATCGAAAGCCCTGAAAGGAACACCAGCCCCAAGACCAGCACCATTGTCAGGATTAGGGCCACACTGCCGATCGCGGTGCGCCGCATGTCAGTGTTTGCTCCTTTCGGCCTTGGACCGGGCTCTCCTCCCGCACTACTGCTCCGCTTCGTCCGAGCATTGTCCCCCCAGACGCGAAGCAATGACGCCACACCGTCCGCTCCGACATCCTGAGTCCTGAACACGATCCGGCGTCCGTCATTCAGCTCAATGGACACCGAATAGACGCCTTGCACCCCTTGACGCGTGTACGTGCTCGCCCGGATGTCCTTCACGTCGGCGTACTTCACAAAGGGACCAAATCGGCTGGGCGAAAACGTCATGCTTCGATATGGCGGGGAGAATCCATCGTCGTAGACCGCAAAGCGCCTCGATGAGAAGTCGGGACCGGCCCAGAGAATCACCTGGAAAACAATCATGATGACAATAATTGGAAGGAGCCAATAAGACAGCGGCAAGGACGGGTTCGATGCAAGCCAAGGGATCATGAGTGCGACGGCGCCGACGGCTGCGACGAAGATAATCCCGTACAGGGCCAAATCTGCGGCTCTCTTTTTCAGATACGACGGCCTGTCCTGTTCATACATCAGTGTTCCACGCTGCACAGCATGGCCCTCCGAAAGCCCGGAATCGAAGGCGGCCACATAAGCCTGTAGACTCCCAGTCACATCACGACAAGAATCGACCGGCAGCGTGGTATAAAATAGCATGCTCCCGGCGGGATTCGAACCCGCGTCTGAGGCTCGAAAGGCCCCGATCCTTGACCGGACTAGACTACGGGAGCGGAAGGCCGGGTTAGTCCCGAATCCCATAAATGCTTTTGGAAACGGGACTCCCTGGAGAAGCGAAACCGGAAACCTTTTGGACGCAACCAGCTTCGACGGCGGGAATGGGCCGCGGGAAGCCGACGATCACGGAATTGTCGTTTTTCCTGTGCGGGTTCCTCGTCATCATCGTCGGCTGGTTGGCAGACCTCCTCGGCGTCTTCGAGCTCAACACGGTCACGGGGGGACACAGCACGGGAACCCTTCAGCTCCGTATCTTCCTCACGATGTTCGGTGTCGCCTTTGCAACGATCGGCGTGGCATACGATAATTTCCCGGAGATCCTGAGTGACGGCGAGATGGCGAAGCGATACCTGGTCTCGTTCCTCTTCCTCGCGGACGGGTCTCTCCACTTGTACGCCCTCAACGACCACCTGGGAGAGGCGTTCCCCGCAGCGTTCTTCGGCGTGTTCTCGGGCCTCCAGCTCGCAGCCGCCTTCCTCATCCCGTACACCCGGAGGGATCTCAATCTGGCGTGGCTCGGAATCACGGCGTTCCTGATTGCGGCATATATCGTTACGCGAACCGTTTCCGTGTGGCCGATCGGAACGGTCGAGGAGCTCGACGCGCTCGGTGTCATTTCGAAAGTCGTCGAAGGGTTGACCGTGCTCATGCTCCTCTCCCTGATACAATCGGAGCGCGTCGCGCGACGAAAGACCGCGAAGGTCCTGGCCCTGCCGACCCGTTGATCCGTCAGACCTCGCCTGCGACTTCCTTCGCGAGGACGGTGTATTCCTGCTCCTTCATCGCCGCGGGATTCGCGGAGATCAGCAGATACGAGTCATTAATCACGATTTTCTCATTGACTTTCTGGAGGAATCGCATCACGGACGGGAAGCCGTTCTGGGAGATCAGATACTCGAGCCCCTCGAGCAGGACCGCGGCGTTCCCGCCGTCCGAGGCGAACTCGGAGATGGCCGACGCGATGTCCACGAGGGCCGTGGGCTCCGCGATCGCCATATCCTTTCCTTTCTGACCGGGGGACTTCGAGAGCCAGATGAAACCCGCGGTCTCGAGGCCGTAGCGCGTCCTCGCGTCGTCCGGATGGATCCGGGTGATGCACAGGCCCCGCGCCTCGGCCCGCAATAGCTCCACAAACAGCTCGAAGACGCGCTCCGCTTTCGGCTCCCGCACGAGGTACGCGCCTCGACGGCGGAGGTCTTTCCTGGCGGTCATTTCGCCTCCGCCGACGACCGGGATGCCCTCTTCGTCGATAAGACGAGCCTCCATCGCCTCCACGTCCCGGTACAGGACCGCCATCTTGGATTTCGCGAAGACCATGAGCTCGGTCGACGAGTATCCGCGGGTCATCAGGCCGGCAATCTCACGCCACGCGGACTTCAGGCCGTCTTCGAAGCCTTTCAGAAAGGCCTTGCGCTTCTCGTCGTCGCCCATCCCTAGGGTAGGATAAGGGCCCGTCGGACGTATAGAGATTTCGCGGTCTTAGCCGATATATCCGAGGTCCTCGCGCTTGTCCGGCGTCTCCGGCGCGGCCTCGATGTCCTTCAGCTTCGACGTGATCTGGTCGATCTGTTTCGCCTTCGTCTCCAGTTCGTTGAAGGAAATCTCGATCCCAAGGTACTTCGTCAGGACTTCGAGGACCGCCTGCGCGGACTTCGGGTCGACGAAATATCCGGACGTCTCGCCCATGAGGCACACCGCATTCATGTCGTACAACCGGCCGAGGCCCAGGAGCAGGCCGCTCGCGCCGACGATCCCGGCCCCGGGTTCGCCCCGCGAGAACACGACGCCGTACTTCTCCATCTCCTTCACGAGCTCGAGGCCCGTCGCAGCGCCGAGGACCCGCGGCTTCGTCACCATGCGGCCCATCCCGTACCCGCCGAGTGTGAAGACGCGGCGCACGCCGAGCTGCTTCAACTCCTTGAGGATGAAGTCGCTGAGCTCATACTGGCCCTCCGGCGTGAGGCCCTGATAGTCCCCCGTGAGGAGGATCATGTCCGTCCCGTTGTTCCGCTTGACGTAGTGCATCTCGTTGTTCACGAGCTTCACCTGACCGTCGTCCTGGACGAGGACCTGCGGCGGGAAGTACTTCGAGAAGATCTCCGCGAACTTGACGCCCTTTAGCTCGTCCTTCAGGTGCTCGGCCGCGAGCTTGCCGACGTTCCCGATGCCTGGGAGGCCCTCGATGAAGATCGGGTCGTTCAGCTTCGGATGGTCGAGGTACCGGATCACGATGTTGTCCATGGGCTCTCATCTCTCCAATTCATGGGCCCGCTTAAGTTTGCGCCTGTACGCGCCGTAGCGGTCCTCCGGGGAGTACCGCGGGGGCATCGGGTTGCCAGCGGCATGGCCGCACGCCGGGCAGACGTCCCGCAGCGTGTAGCGACCGCACGCCCCGCATTTCTTCAGGACCGATCGCATCCTTCAATCCTTCCGATGAAATTTCGCCTCGCCGCCTTTCGCGGTCAGCGCCTTGATGACCCGATTCGCCGCCTTCTCAATCTCCTCTTCCGCGGTCTTGTAGTCCGGCGCGCGCACGACGATCCGGTAGCGGGGCGCGCCGATGTACTGGACCTTCACGCTCAGCCCGTCGTTCTCCTGGACCGCCTTCGTGAGTGCCTCGCGGATGTGCACGGCGCCGTCGGGACAGAAGTCCATCGCCTCGACGTATCCGTCGATCGACACGTGCGGCGGGACAATGTTCTCCCGGGCCACCTCGACGAACGTCTTCACCCACCCGCCTTTGAAGCCCTCGTCCTCGAGGGCGCGCTCGTCCATCACGCTCTCCTCGAACGCGCGGTAGAGCGATCCGAACGAATCGAGCAGGCCGTAGCCGAACTCTTCCCAGCACGCCTCGACGGCCTTGCCGAGGCGCGTCGCGACGATCCCCAGGAGGTTCTCGGCCTTCTGTTCGTTCTTCCATTCCTGGATCTTCTCGCGGCGCTGGTGCTCGTTGACCGCCTTCAGCGAGAGGTCGATGTGTCCTTTGTCCTGGTCGACCTTGAGGACCTTGCAGACGACCTTCTGCCCTTCGCGGACGTAGTCGCGGATGTACTTGATCCAGCCCGAGCTGACCTCGGCGATGTGGATGAAGCCCTCCTTGTTCTCGTACTCGTCCAGGGTCGTGAAGGCCCCGAAGTTCTTCACGTTCGCCACGGTGCACACGACGAGTTCGCCCTCGTCGGGCCACTCGTACGCCTGGCGGGCCGTCTTCGCCTCGGCCATTACTCGAGGACCCCCAGGATCTCGCCTCGGACCACGGCCTTGCCGCCCGTCGGCTTCGCGACCGTCGCGCCGCAGACCTGGCACAGCACCGTGCTCGCGGCGCGGTCGAAGACGATCTGCTCGTTGCCGCAGTCCTCGCACTTGACCCGGAGGAACCGGCTCGTGGGTTTCGGGATCACTTGTGCACCTCCACGAGCTCGAACTTCTTCGCGCGGATGCCGGGTCGCTGGTGGGCCTTGTGGCATTCCCGGCAGCGGAAGCGGAGATGGATCTTTTTGGTCGGTTTCTCGCGACCCTCGGGCTTCGGGCGGGGGAAGCCGCCGTACCCGGCCGTCACGCGTCGGAACCGCCGCTGCCCGGCCCGGAGCTCGGACCGCGGGCGGTTCTTCACCCGCTCGACTTCGAGCTCCCGGTGCGCGTTGCAGAACGGACAGTAGCCGCGGATACGCTGGGGCATCTTCATGGAGGGGCGACCGAGCATCGATACAGAGGAGAACTGCTATTTGAGGGTTCCTGGGTCGCCGCGGACTTCTCGACAAGGGACGTTGGCGCGGGCCGAAAATCAGTCCGTTCGAGCCTGAAACGTGAGCACTCATGCGGTCGGCGTCGACGCGCCGCCGGTTGAATCGCAACAAATATATATTGCTAAATTAATAAATGGCGGGGAATTACACTGAGCCGGGAGGTCCGCCTGAGTCGGAGGGATGAAACCCTGGTGGACTTGCTGATCGAGACCGGCTTGTCGCGGAACATCGCGAAGACCCTCGTATTCCTTTCGAAGCGCGACGAGACGACCTCGGTCGAGATCGAGAAGGCCACGGGCCTGCGGCAACCGGAGGTCAGCATCGCGATGCAGGAACTCCGCCGCCGGAAATGGGTAGACAAGAGGGACATCAAGAAGGAAGGCAAAGGTCGGCCCGTCCACTCCTATCGGCTGAGCCTGCCATGGGCCGACATCCTCGCGCACATCGACCGGGAAGAGCAGGCGAAGATCGACCGGATCGAAGCGAACCGCAAGAAGCTCAAGACGTTCGTGTAGGCTCGAGCGTGCGGACGCCCATCTGGGACGCCACCAGGACGGCGTGGGCCATTTTCAGGAACAGGCCGTGGCCGACGACGCCGGGGATGCCCGAGATCCGAGCGGCGAGCTTCGCCGGTCCGCGGATCGGCCCGAAGTGCGCATCGAGGATGTGGTTCCCGTTGTCCGTCCGGAAGGCCTCGCTGCCCTCCTTGCGCAACTCGACCTTCGCGCCGAGGCCCTCAAGCGCTGCGGACGCGTTCTTCCAGCCAAACGGATGGACCTCCACGGGCAACGGCGTCTTCGTGCCGAGGCGGCGCACGAGTTTCGAGTCGTCGACGATTACGACGAACTTCTTCGACGCCGCGGCGACGATCTTCTCCCGGAACAGGGCGCCGCCCATCCCCTTGATCAGGTCGAGCTTCGGATCGACCTCGTCCGCGCCGTCGACGGTCAGGTCGAGCCAGAAGCTCTCCTCCAGCGAGGTCAACGGGATCCCCAGCCGCTTCGCTTCCTCTGCGGTGGCGAGCGACGTGGGCACACCTTTCAGGTCCATTCCGCTCGCAACGAGGCGGCCGACGCCCGCGAGGAAGTGTCGCGCCGTCGACCCGGTGCCGAGGCCGAGGACCATGCCCGGCTTCACGTACGCGAGGGCGGCCTCCGCCGCGTCCCGCTTCAGCTCGTCCCGAGAGGCCATCTCAGGCCCTCCGGCGCAGTTCCTCGACGAGCTTCACGAGCTCCCCGATCACGAGATCGTCGAGCTTCTCGCCCAATGCCTTCGATGCCTTGGACGGATCCCCAGTGACACCCGACCAGTACTTCCGCGGGTCGGCGACGACCGCGTAGGGAGGGATTTCGTTCTTCCCCGGCGGGCTCTTGCCCTTTACGAGGTCGGGGCGTGCGGTCATGATCCGCGACGTCTCTCCCGCGCCCGCATGGCCATCGCCCTCCGGAAGGATGCCTTGCGAAGCATAGATGATGTCATAGTCCGAGAGGACGGTCGCCCGAAGGCCGGTCCCTTCGTCGA
>WNFE01000984.1_pt1 | contig 26286 bp, 20 predicted proteins | sample 5400451 | NCBI WGS metagenome assembly WNFE01 (sample SAMN13153344, study PRJNA577476) | soil metagenome | isolation source: 200 cm saprolite under Douglas fir tree site 2 hole 2 | place: USA:California | collected 2015-04-18
TGGAAACAGGGATGCGTTTAATGAGATACACCACGTAGCCGGCGAGCAGCCCCGCCAGCAACGCACCCAGAAAACCGGCGTTAACCTGACCGGAAAGATATCCTCCGATGAAACCGGGCACCAGGCCGGGCTTGCCAGCGATCGAATAAGCAATGTAGCCGGCCAGTACCGGTAACATCAGGCTGAAGGAGGCTGCGCCGATGTCATTGATCAGCTTCAACGTCGGTAACTGAGAAAAATCGGGCCCCATCGGCGTCATGTGCCCGTAGGCGACGGCGAAGGCAGTGGCGATGGCGATCATGACACCGCCGCAGGCGATAAAGGGAATTGCGAACGAGACTCCGGTCAGCACGTGCTGCCGCAGCTTCCTCAGCTCTTCAATCATGAGTTCCTCGCTTAATCGTTAATTTAAGGGCTTCGCAACGGAACATTTCGGGAAAAACTCGCATTCACGATTTCTGGGGTAAAGTCCTGCGGTGCGATAGTATGCGCGATCAGGGCAGAGAGGGAAAGAGTAGACAGGAAACATTTGTTGTACTAACGTAACATTTTGTCAATCTGGTCCCAATGAAGCCCCAAGACATGACCGCTCGAACCATCAGCCGTGAACTGGAAGATTTTCTTCGCGGCACGCGAATGCGCCGCGTGCATTTCGCCGAAGGCAGCATTGCTCCTCCAGTGCTGGCTTATGTCACGCACTTCCCCCGGCTCTCCATTCCGCTCGAAGGATGCCACAAGATGGAGATTGCCCACAACGGACGAACTGAAATCATCAGGCCGGTGCGCGGTCATGCGGCGTTTGTGCCGGGCAATACGTGGAACAAGCCTGATTGGTCGAGCCCGGTGAAGGTGCTTACATTCCTTTTTGGGACAAAGCAGATCGGCATTAGCCTGGTGAACCACAAGGGGAAAAGCAATATGCCCGCGGCTGCGCTGAAAACCAGCGTTCACGGCGCCTATGACGCCCTGACCCACAGCCTGCTGGCCGCGCTAATGGCCTTCGCCGCCGACCAATCGAAGGGGCCCATGGCATTGCTGCTGACGGAATCGCTGCTGCATTCCTGTCTGCGGCTGCTTAAAACTCCGCAGATGCATCCGCCTCGCAAAGCGATTCGCACCTATGAAGCCCTCTGCCTCTACGTCCAGGAGAATTTTCAAACTCCCATTACGCGGGAGAGCGTTGCCCAACACTTCGGCTTGGCGGCGAACCATGTATCGCGGGTTTTCAGAAAGGAAGGACTGATGCGATTCAACGATTACCTGAACCTGGTGCGAATCAATCGGGCAAAGTTTATGTTGCGAAACTACAACATCACCCTCAAAGAGGTGGCAGCGAATTGCGGATACAACGACATTGCCTATTTTTGCAGGATCTTTAAACGCATCTGCAAGGCCACGCCGACACAGTATCGGACGCGCAATAGAGATTGAGTCATTGAAGAATTGAGTCATTGATTCATCGGGCATTGAGTCATTGAAAAGCAATTCTACGATTGCCCAAGTACTCGATTCTTCAATGACACAATGATTTAATGACCCAATGACTCAATGCTTATTGCACCTGCATGTTTTCATCAATGCTTAGACTGCCAGCAGCTTCGGGATTGGGCGGTCCGGAATAGGTTGCCGTGATGCGGAAGGTGTCGTTGGTGAAGCTGACGGAATAGGTGTAGGGGCCACGGTGGTCGTTGAAGACGACTAAATCCCCCGAGGCGTGCAAATCTTCCAGCGATGCGTAGTGGTTTTCCCGCGCACAAAATGAGCGCTCGGCCTGGGCCATGTGCAGCAGATCCATCTTGACTCCGGTGATATCTATCACCGCCCGTGGATTCCCAGCTTGTTGAGAGATGCTTTTGGCCTGCTGGGTGTAGATATATGCTCCCACTACCAGAACGATCAGCAATCCAATCAATCCTAATGAGCGTCCCATAAGGCCCTCCTGAACTCCTGAATTATGGCAGAAATCGGGGGAATTGAGTAATCGGGTAATTGCAAAATTGGATCATTGATTCATCGGGTCATTGGCTCATTGAAAAAGCAATTACTCAATTCTTCAATGACCCAATGGCTCGATGACTTAATGAATCAATTCCTGAATCACTCTCTTGCTCTATTCTTGATCCAGATCGGTGTCCCTATAAAACCAAAGCTCTTGCGGATCTGGTTTTCCAGAAAACGCTGATAAGAAAAGTGCAGCTTAACATCGCGATCGGTAAACAGAATAAACGTCGGCGGGGCTACTGCAGCCTGGGTCATGTAGAGAATGCGTACCCGGCGTGAGCTGGGGACCGAGGCGCGTTCGAAGTCTACGTGCTTCAAAAACCGGTTCATCTCGCCGGTGGAGACGCGTTTGCGCCGTTCGGCGGCAACTTTTTCCAGGGTGGAAAAGATTTTGTCTGTACCAGAGCCTTCAGTGGCGGAGACAAACAGAATGGGCGCATAGCTCAGAAATTTGAGCACATCTCGCGACTGCTCCTCGAAGACGTCGCGGTCGGCGGGGGGACGTCCATCGGTGCGTTTGGTTGTCAGCAGGTCCCATTTGTTGACGATGACAATTAAAGACCTGCCGCTCTCATGGGCATAGCCGGCGATGGTGGCGTCGGTTGCGGTCACGCCTTCGGCGGCGTCCACCACCATCAGGGCAACATCGGCTGCTTCGAGATGCTTGCGCGCCATCACTACCGAGAGCTTTTCTGCCATCAGCTTGGTCTTGCCCTTGCGACGGATGCCGGCGGTATCAATAAAACGGAAGCGTTGGCCGTCGCGCTCTACGAGCTCATCCACTGCATCGCGTGTAGTGCCGGGGATGGGTGAGACAATTGCGCGTGAGCTTCCCGTAAGGCGGTTGAGCAGAGTTGATTTCCCTACATTCGGACGGCCAATGATGGCAACGTTGGTCTCGCGCGGGTCTTTGTTCCGTAATTCAGGGTTCTGCAATTCAGAGTCTTGTAATTCAGGGCTCTCGGGCTCTGATTCCTCATCCTTTGGTTCTTGATCCAGCACAGTCGGGGACGCCTGTGCCACACGAGTATCCGCCTGTACCTGTTTCGGCAGGGATTCCAAAACTGCATCCAGCAGGTCGTCAAGTCCTACTCCATGCTCGGCAGAAACCGGAAACAAGTTCTTAATCCCCAGCCGGCGGAAGTTTTCTGCGGCGGGCTGCATCTTGGGGGTATCAATTTTGTTGACGGCAAGAAACAGGTTCGTTCCCGAGCGCTGCAACATGCGCGCCAGATCTATATCGGGCGCCGCCAGTTCGCTGCGGCCATCCACGACCAGAACCACCGCCTGTGCCTCTTCCAGCGCCGTCTTTGCCTGCTTAAGAATTTCAGAGGGAATCAACTCGTGATCGTCGGGAATGATGCCGCCGGTATCAATCACTCGCAGCCTGAAGCCGCCCCACTCGGTCTCGCCATAGAGGCGGTCGCGGGTGATGCCGGGCTCATCGCCAACGATGGCGCGGCGCGAACCAATGATCCGGTTAAATAACGTGGATTTGCCCACGTTGGGCCGGCCAACAATGGCGAGGGTGGGAATACCGGGTTGCTGCAAATTGTAGTCAGGTTTTTTCAGAAAAAATGCCTCGGGGCTCCGATTGCGATGCTGCGCAAGCAAAGAAGCTCTATTATAAGGGTGAGTGCGAAGCGAGCGCCGGAACAGCGTGAGCGAAGCGCGAGGGCGCAGCAGCAGATCCCGCAAAAGCGGAGCTGCGTTGCGGAGCCCTTAGATACTAAGATTCGGACCAGACTTTATTTTGTCGGCTACGCCTCAATCCGCTCAAGCACCTTCTGCCGAGCAGTCAGCGGCAAAAACCGGCTACGAAGTTTCTCTGCATCAGTTTTTTGCCCCGGGAGGCCTGCTGGCCAAGACGCATCCTGCATACGAATTCCGCCGTGGACAGTTGCAGATGGCGCAGGCAGTAGAAGAGGCATTACGAGAAAAACGCCATCTGCTGGTTGAGGCCGGCACAGGCACCGGCAAGACGCTGGCCTATCTGGTTCCGGTGATACGCTCGGGCAAGCGCGTGATTATTTCCACGGGAACAAAGAATTTGCAGGAGCAGTTATTTTTTAAAGACGTTCCATTCCTGGAGAAGCACTTCCCCGGCCTGCGCGTCTGCTATATGAAGGGACGTAATAATTATCTTTGCCGCCAGAAGCTTTACGACCTGAATGAGCAGCCGGTGCTGAACGGACTGGAAGAGATTAACCAGTTTCGCGCGATTGCAAATTGGGAAAAGACAACGCTTAACGGCGACCGCGCCGAGATTGCCGACCTGCCGGAAAACAGCGCGCTCTGGCACAAACTCGATGCCCGCGCCGAAGCTTGCACCGGCTCCAAATGCCGCCAGTTCGACCGCTGCTTTATCACAGAGATGCACCGGCGAGCGATTGAAAGCAACATCATCATCGTAAACCATCATCTTTTCTTCGCTGATCTCGCCATCAAGCTCATGACCGAAGACGCGCCCGATGCCGGTATTCTGCCCGAGTACGGCTCGGTCATCTTCGATGAGGCCCACGAACTGGAAGACGTGGCCGGCAGTTATTTTGGGATCACGGTCAGCAACCTGCGCTTCAACGATCTGGTGCGCGACGTTGAAGCCACGCTTAAATTAAAGGGAGCGTTCCCTCCCGGGGTGCATTCTGCCACGCGCAGTTTGTTCGAGCGCGCACAGTTTTTCTTTTCGCTCATACCACAGGGCGAGGGCCGGTTCGCTTTTCAAAACCGCCGCGAATTCCTGGAAGAACATGGGGCTGAATACAACGGACTGCTGAAGACGCTCGAGCGGTTGCAGGCTGAGCTGGAGCTTATCCCTGAAAAACCTGAGGAGGTTTTCAACTTCTCCCGGCGCACGCAGGAGTTGCGCATGCAGCTTGCGTTTCTGCTCGAATCCACCGACCGTAATACTGTGTTCTGGATCGAGCGCCGAGGAGGCGATGCGCCTGGCAGGCGGGCGGCCGGGGGCGGGAGCAAAAATGTTTTTCTGCAGGCCACACCGATTGACGTCTCGCAAATTTTGCGTGAACACCTGTTTTCTGGCCTGGAAACAGCCGTGCTCACCTCGGCGACCCTGGCGGTCAGCAATGGCTTTGACTATATCCGCAAGCGCCTGGGGATGGAAAACGCGCGTGAATTAGTTGTCCCCTCACACTTTGATTATGCTTCGCAGGCGATTTTGTATACGCCTCCGGATTTGCCCGATCCACGAACGGCGCAGTTCGTTCCGCGGGCGGCAGACTGCATCCGGCGCATGCTGGAAATTTCTCGCGGACGCGCTTTTTGTTTGTTCACCAGCTATGCACAGATGCATCAGATTCACGACCGCCTGCTGGGAGAGCTCGATTTCCCTATGCTGATTCAAGGTCGAGCGCCGCGCAACGCGCTGCTGGAGGAATTTCGCATGACACCAAATGCGGTCCTGTTCGCAACTTCATCGTTCTGGCAGGGAGTGGATGTGCAAGGAGAGCAACTGAGCTGCGTCATCATTGACCGGCTGCCGTTTGCAGTTCCGAATGACCCGGTGGTTGCGGCGCGCATTCGTGCGATTGATGCCGACGGTGGGAACGCCTTCTTCGACTACCAGGTACCAGCCGCTGTCATTTCGCTGAAGCAGGGATTCGGAAGGTTGATTCGTTCGCTGAAGGATCGTGGCGCGCTTGCTCTACTGGACAATCGCATCACGAAGAAAGCCTATGGCAAGATTTTTCTGGAGAGCCTTCCGAATTACCGTAAGACGAGTGACATCTGCGAAGTTGAGGCTTTCTTTCAAAAAATGAACGAGCGCTGAGGGAGCTTTAGCCGTTTGAAATCGGCAGATGTATTTCGAGGATTAATCCACCTGTAGGACAATTCTTGGCCTGGATGCTGCCTCCATGCAGCTTTACCGCGCGCTCTGCGATGGTGAGACCCAGACCGACCCCTCCAGTTTGCCGTTCGCGGGAGGCATCCAGACGGTAAAAGGGACGAAACAGGTTTTGCAGCTCGGCTTCCGGGACTCCCGGGCCGTGATCGCGAACCCGAATTACGACTTCAAGCGGAGGCGTGGAGTGGGTGCGCTCTGCGCTGACTTCCACCGTGCTCCCTTCCGCCGTGTAGCGAATGGCATTGCGCATGACGTTTTCGAGCGCACTGCGCAAGAGCTCGAAGTTGGCAGCGATGGCGTAATCGCGCGGCGCGTTGTACTGGATGGAGCAATTGCGCATTTTGGCTTCGATCTCAACATCGGCAAGGATGGTCTGCATCAGCTCCGTCAGGCTTACCGGGGATTTCGGCGGAGGCTCGGTCGCCGATTCCAGGCGAGAGAGCGTCAAAAGGCGCTCAATCATCTCATTCAGGCGTTCGGTTTCTTTCTCCATGCGGTCGAGTGCAGCCTGATTACCGTTGTCGTTCTGGCGTGCCAGCCCCAGTGCCAGCACCAGCCGGGTCAACGGAGAGCGCAGCTCGTGTGAGATGTCGCGAATCAGGCGCTGTTGCGCTCCGATCAGGATTTCGAGGCGCTCGGCCATGTGATTGAAGTCGCCTACGAGTTGGCCGACTTCGTCTCCAGGCTTTCCCGTTTTGGCTCCGGCGCGGGCGCTGAGGTCTCCTTGCGCGATCTGCTGCGCTGCCGAACGCAGACGCGTAATGGGCGCTGTAAGATAACGCGCCAGCACGAAGCAGACCAGGCCCGAAATGGGAACCGCAATCATGAGGCGCTGGAGCGCAGCCCAGGTCCAGAGACGAATCTGGGGTGGGGGTAACATAACCACGAAACGATAAGCATCACCCTCCGCAGTAACAATGCGCTTGGCAGCAACTCGCGGCCGGTCGGCGGTTATGAATTCCACGCTCCCGGTCTGGGAAACGCGATTGGCCGCCTCTTTGGCTTCTTTGGGTACTCCATTCGGAGGCTGACCGCAAAGAGGGTTGCCGCTGTCATCGAGAAAATAGCTTTGCAGATGCGTGGTCTGCTCCAGGCTCTTCTGTTGCTGGCGCAGGCCTTCGCAGCCTTGACTTTCATACGCCTGGGCAAAGGTATAGGCATTGACCGTGGTTACACCGGTAAACATGTTGCGCCAGGATTCGTGCACCTCGGCCGAGCGCCGGGTTTCGGCGGTGAGCGCCAGAATCGTAATGATGAGAATCGTGCTTATCCAAAAGGAAAGGAAGATTTTGAAAAACAAGCTGCGCATGGTTTATCTTTCAGCAACCTTTTGCTCAGCCGCGGGCAAAGCATAAAGATAGCCGGCGCCGCGAACGGTCTTGATGCGTTCGCCTCCGCTGACCATTTCGCCCAGCTTCTTGCGCAACTTGCTGATGTGCACGTCAATACTGCGGTCAAATAAGTTCAGGTTCCGGCCAAGCACCTTCTGCGCCAACTCCTCGCGGGAGACGATTTTACCCGCCGAGCGCAGCAGCGTCTCCAGAAGGCTGAATTCCACCGAGGTAAGCTCAACCATTTCGCCATTCCGGGTGGCCGCGCGCGAACCGAGGTCGAGCTCAACGTCTCCGACGGACAGGCGCTCTCCTGATTCGGGAGAGCCTTTACCATTCTGCGGACGGCGCAAGATCGCCCGCACGCGCGCCAGCAGTTCACGAGGATTGAACGGCTTGGGGAGATAATCATCAGCGCCAATTTCAAGACCGACAATGCGATCAACGTCGTCACCGCGTGCGGTCAACAGCAGGACACGTAAATCAGAGGAGGTGCGCAATTGCCGCAGCAGATCGAATCCGTTCATGCCAGGCAACATTACATCCAAAAGCAAAAGATCATGATCGCCGGAAAGAGCACGCTGCAAACCACGCTCACCGTTGTGGACAGCCTCCACGCTGAAACCTTCCGGGCGCAGATATTCAGCGATCATGCTGCACAACTCTACATCGTCATCAATGATGAGGATTCGTTCCATACTCTCTTTATAGTTTAGTTCTACTGTAGCTGTATGTCAGTCTGCGTAAATATTTGCAAAAATTTCTTTACACTTCTTTACACGGTCTGGCCCCTTCTTAACCATAGATCGCTCGCGGCAAACGTCTTACTAAGTGGGCAGGAAAAACTGGTGAGGGCAGAGCGGCTTTTGGCCGCGGAGTTTTGGTGACCAAGTAGCCCTGCAGAAAAAAAGGAGTCAATGAAATTTATGAGTAAGAAACGTGTGATTATTATTTCCGTCATTCTGGTGGCGCTGCTTTTGACCGCAGCAGTCGCGCAAAATGTCGTGAAACATGAGCGCTATAGGAACGCGGCCATGATGTTTCCCTTTGGAGGCCATGCGGTCCAGTTCCTGACCGATTACCTGGACCTCAGCGACCAGCAGCGGACTGCGATCAAATCCATCTTGGAACAGGAGCGCACGCAAATGCAGCCGCTGTTGAGCAATGCAAGGCAACTGCATCAGCAAGTGGAAGCCCAGGCGCTCTCCGATAATTTCGATGCTAACCAGGTGCGGGCCACGCTTGAGCAAAACAAAGAGAATCTCATCAACCTGGCCGTGGAAGCAGCCCGCACACAGAATGAGATCTACAAAGTCCTGACTCCGGAGCAGCGTACGAAGCTGGCAACGCTCCGCGAACGCCATCAAGAGCACATGAAGAGATGGATGGACGAGCACAGGGAGCAGGAGAACAAAAACAACTAAGAGTTTTTCTCCCCGAAAGCACAAAGGGCGGGATTGCTGCTTGGGTCCCGTCCTTTGTGTTTATGTGCTGTTTGCTGGTCGATCCAATCGCGGTTTATGCCGCCGGAGCTTTTGCGCGACGCTCCCTCTTTTCTGTGCTGCTGCCGGGACGGTTGACCTTAAAGATCATCTTGCGCTCTTTAAGGTCGGCATCCACGAGCACGTGGTCGCCGTGCAGCACTTCGCCATCCAGAATCTTGAGCGCCAGCGGATCTTGAATCAGGCGCTGGATCGCCCGCTTCAGCGGACGCGCTCCGTAAGCCGGATCATAGCCTTCGCTGAACAGCAGTTCGCGGGCGGCGTCGGTGAGCTCAATCGTCACCTTGCGGTCCACCAGCAAGCGGCGCAGATCGTTCAGGCGCAACTCCACAATGCGTGTAAGTTGCTCTTTCCCCAGCGGATTGAACACAATAATGTCATCCACGCGGTTCAGGAACTCGGGCTTGAAGTGGGAGCGCAGCGCGTCCATCACTTTCTCGGCGGCCTCGTAAAAATCCTCACGGTTGTCGGGCCGCACGGCTGCCAAATAGGTAGCGCCGAGGTTCGAGGTCATGATGATGACCGTGTTCTTGAAATCCACGGTTCGGCCCTGGCCATCGGTCAGGCGGCCATCATCCAGAATCTGCAGCAGCACGTTGAAGACATCGGGATGCGCCTTTTCAATTTCATCAAACAGGACTACCGAATAAGGCCGGCGGCGTACCTGCTCGGTGAGTTGTCCACCTTCGTCGTAGCCGACATAGCCGGGGGGCGCTCCGATCAGCCGCGAAACCGCGTGCTTTTCCATGTACTCGGACATATCAATGCGCACCAGGGCGTGTTCGTCATCGAAGAGAAATTCAGCCAGCGCACGCGCCAGTTCGGTTTTTCCCACACCCGTTGGTCCCAGGAAAATAAACGAGCCTATAGGACGGTTGGGATCGCTCAGCCCCGCACGTGATCGGCGGACGGCGTTGGCCACGCGCTCTAAAGCTGAATCCTGGCCGAGTACACGCTCGCGCAGACGGTTCTCCATCGCTACCAGCTTTTTTACTTCGCCCTCCAGCATCTTGGAAACGGGAATCCCCGTCCACTTGGAGACGATGCGGGCAATATCCTCTTCATCCACTTCTTCTTTCAACATGCGGGAGCGACGGGTGTTGCCATCCGTTTCGGCATTCAATTTGGCCAGGTCGGCCTCGGCCTGGCGCAACAGACCATAACGGATCTCGGCCACGCGCTGCAGATTGCCTTTGCGTTCTTCTGCCTGCTCTTCAAGCTTGAGCTGCTCAATGCGCTCCTTAAGCTGGCGCACTTTGGTGATGGCCGCCTTCTCCTCCAGCCAGCGGGCCTTGAGAGCGTTGGCCTGTTCACGCACACCAGCCAGCTCTTTCTCAACCACGGCGAGACGTTCGCGCGAGTTGGGATCGTCTTCTTTCTTCAGGGCCTGCTTTTCGATTTCAAGCTGCGTGGCGCGGCGCTCAAGCTGATCAATTTCGGTTGGCATGGAATCAATCTGTATGCGCAACGACGCAGCCGCCTCGTCTACCAGGTCAATGGCTTTATCGGGCAGGAAGCGATCGGTAATGTAGCGGTGCGAGAGTGTGGCCGCGGCGACAATCGCTGAATCTTTAATGCGCACTCCGTGATGCACTTCGTAGCGCTCTTTCAATCCGCGCAGGATTGCGATGGTATCCTCGACGTTGGGCTCACCTACATATACAACCTGGAAGCGGCGCTCGAGCGCGGCATCTTTCTCGATGTATTTGCGGTATTCATTGAGCGTAGTCGCACCGATGGCGCGCAGCTCTCCCCGGGCAAGCGGCGGCTTCAGCATATTGCTGGCGTCAATTGCGCCTTCGGCAGCGCCGGCGCCTACCAGCGTGTGCAGTTCGTCAATAAACAGGATGACCTGTCCTTGGGATTCCTCAATTTCTTTCAGCACGGCCTTGAGTCGGTCTTCAAACTCGCCGCGGTACTTTGCTCCTGCGAGCATAGAGCCCAAATCGAGGGCCACAATACGCTTGGAGCGCAAAACTTCAGGCACGTCGCCGGAGATGATGCGCTGCGCCAATCCTTCTACGATAGCGGTCTTGCCCACTCCGGGTTCACCGATCAGCACGGGATTATTTTTTGTGCGCCGGGAGAGCACCTGGACAACACGGCGGACCTCTTCATCGCGCCCAATCACGGGATCGAGCTTGCCGCGGCGGGCGAGATCGGTGAGATCGCGGGCATAGCGCTGCAGGGCCTGGTACTTTGCCTCGGGGTTCTGGTCCGTAACCTTCTGACTGCCGCGCACTGTGGTCAACGCCTTCAAAATCGAGTCGCGGGTCGCTCCCTGGGAGGCCAACAATTTGGCTGCTTCATCTTTTCCATCGGCGATGGCCAGCAGCAGATGCTCGGTAGAGACAAACTCATCTTTAAAACGTTCGGCTTCTTTGAAGGCGCTTTCCAACACCTTCGAGGCGTTAGCCGAGAGATTCGCCTGGGTGGCGCCTCCGCCCGACACTTTGGGCAAGCGTTCGATAAGAGCACGTGCATTCGCCTGAACAGCGGTTGAACTCGCGCCGATCTTTTCCAGCACGGGCGGAACGATGCCTTCCGTATCTTCAACCAACGCCAGCAGCAAGTGCGCCGGCTGCAATTCAGGGTTGCCGTGTTCGGAGGCAAGATCGTTGGCGCGCTGTACTGCTTCCTGCGCCTTCAGTGTCAATTTGTCCCAACGAATAGCCATAATCCCTCCTTACTCTCAAACTTCTAACAAGAAATCAGATGTACGCGGTACGACAGAGGTGCAAAATTCATCAATCGTACTTCTCAAATCGTACTTTTCAAAATTGTATTTCGAATATAAAAAACAAGGGAAATGGGGCGCTGTGGAACTGCCCATCTCCCCATTCGGGTACTGCGGCTGTGAAAATTACGCGGCTTGGATCTTCTTGCCGGCTTCGACTGTCTTGGGACCGATGCCTACCTTGATCTGCTTCGGCTTGGCTTCGGCGCGCTTGGCAAGCTGGATCTTCAAGATGCCGTTTTCATAGGTGGCATTTACGTTCTCGGTATCCACCGTGTTGGGCAACGTGAAGGAACGCGCAAAAGCACCATAACGGCGCTCAATGCGATGGAAGTTCTCTTCTTTTTCTTCTTTCTCGAAGTTACGCTCGCCCCGGACAGTCAGAGTGTTGTTTTCCAACTTAATGTCCAGATTCTTTTCCTCAATCCCGGGGACTTCCAGCTTCAGCGTGATGCTGTGCTCATCCTCATAGACATCAACCGGGGGCACGAAGGTGCCACTGGTCAGCAACTCATCACTGCCTCGGCCATAGTCCTGGAAAATTCGGTTGATCTGGTTCTGAAAATTTGCTAAATCACGGAAAGGTTCAAAACGGGTCAGATATGCCATTTTAGTTTCCTCCTAAAATTTTGGGGTTCAAAGCTTAGGTTTAATAACCTACTAAGGCTCTAGACTCGTATTTAGCATAAAAGAATCATAAAATCTTAGTGTATTATTGTCAATATAGATTTTAGCTTTATTTTCAATAATTTAAGAGAAAATAAGCGTGGCAATTTCTTACGTTTTACGGGTGTTTTGCCCAACAATGGCCCACCTCTACCGTGATTCCAAAGAATGAGGAAGCGTTGTCTTGCCGGTTGTGAAAAAAACAAAAGAATTATCGTACGGTGCAGATCAGGCACTTCAGGTAGTGGGTTTCGGGGATTCCCAGCACAATGGGATGGTCCTTCGATTGGGCGCGCATTTCAAGCAGGCAAAGGGCGCGGCCGGCATCAACCGCGGCGGCAGTCAGCATCTGACGAAAATCCTGTTCACTGACATGGTAGGAGCATGAACAGGTGACCAGTACCCCTCCGGACCGCAACATTTTCACCGCGCGCAGATTGAGCTCTTTGTATCCCCGCAGTGCGGTTTCAAGATTGCGTTTGCTCTTGGCAAAGGCGGGCGGATCGAGAACAATCGTGTCATATTGCTTTCCAGAAGAGGAATAGTCTTTGAGAAGATCGAAGGCATTGGCTTCAATCCACTCGATCTCTGGTTGATCCTGCTTGTGGTTGAGTTTTTCGTTTTCCTCGGCTACTTCGAGCGCTGGGCGTGAGGTATCGAGCGCAGTCACTTCAGTACAAGCGCGGGCGAGATGCAGGGCGAAGCCGCCCTGGTAGCAGAAGGCGTCAAGCGCTTTGCCGTGGGCGTATTTTTCTGCGGCGGCGTAGTTTTCGCGCTGGTCGAGGAAGGCGCCGGTTTTTTGTCCGCTGAGCGCGTCGTAATGAAAGCGGACACCGTTCAGCGTATATTGCGTCGAAGTTTTTGCGCCATGAAGCAAATGGTTTTCTGCCGGCGGTAACTGCTCGAGTTCGCGGATGTGCGGCTCGACTCTTTCAACAATATGCTCTACACCGCTGGAGGCGAGCTGGGTCTGCAGTTCCGCAACCATGGCCTGCTTGATCTCGGGGCGGTCCATGGCCTGGGTTTGGCTGTGCAGAGACAAGATATCGTTATAACGATCCACGATAATTCCGGGCAGACCGTCAGCCTCGCTGAAGATGAGGCGGGCAGCGTTTGTGTCCTTTGCCTGAAGAAGCCATTGGCGGTACGCCAGCGCTGTGCGCACTCGCTGACGCAGCAGTTCCAGTAGCTGCTGCTGGTTTTGCAAACGCTCCCCCGTCAGTTTGCGTAAAGCGATTTGAGAAGAGCTGCTGTAGAGTGCGGTGCCCAGAAATTTGCCGCGGTCGTCTTCTATATGTACCAGGACGCCGGGTTGAGTGGCGTTTTCAGAGATGATTTCAGAGCGATAGACCCACACGTGTCCCTCCCGCAGGCGGGACGCGGCTCGGCGCGAAATTATAACTTTGGCGTGGGCGGCGATAGGCTTCAGTGGTTTGCTTGTGGCTCTTGTGGCGTTTTCGGTTCGCTGGGCGCGGCTTGTTGCTCCTGTGACTCTTGAGCTCCTGGTGCTTACTGCGCCTGTTGCCGATCCTGTGATTTTAGCAGCGCTGTCAATTCATCGCGGACTTTTGGTGCTCGCGGGTCGGCCGGGGCTTCATCCAGGAATTGTTTATACTCGGCGGCAGCGGGGCTGGGCATATTTTTAGAGAGGTAAGCGTGCGCTGCGATCAGATGGACCACGGCATAGTGTTCATGCGGCATGGCATGCAGCTTTTTGGCGCCTTCGATCGCTCCATCAAAGTTATTGAGCAACAGGTCTACCTGCGCGGTCAGCAGCAACCCTTCCGGATTCATCGGGTCGGCTGTGCTTGCCTTGCCCAGCAAATCATCGGCGTGCTTGTAATCGTTATCCATGACCGCCATGCGGGCCAGATTAAAGTAGGCCGGCACAAAGTGGTCATTGAGGGCGACGGTTTTTTCAAAGTCCTGGCGTGCCTTTTGCTTGTCTCCAGACTTGAACTCCAACACACCCTCGCCGAAGAAAGCTCCGGCATACGAAGGATAAATCTTGATGGCCTTATCAAAGTGCTTGCGGGCCTCTTCTAAATCATTCTTTTGCAGCGCTTCGTTTCCCTTCTGGAACTCCTTGGCCGCAGCTCCCGGAACATTAAGGTCGGCTACGGAAACTGTGCCTCCCGGTCCGGTGGGCGCATTCGAAGTCGATGGCAGGCGATGTACGTTGACATATTCTATGTGGGTCATTTCACGGCCATCCACAGAGAAATACGACGACGTGGTTTCAGCAATATTGGCGCCTGTAATCCTCACCCGGTAATTGCCGGAGGTGACCTGGAATGTGGCGTCTCCGCGATCATCGGTGAAGGTCTGCCCTGAGGTCCCACCGTTGTTATTGAGCAGGTCTACCTGCAGCATTCTTTCCGCAGGATGGTCATCTTCATAAGCGACGTGGATTTGCAGCTCACAAACGGATGAACGGGCGCTGGGAAAATTGGAGCCACCGCGTTGCGCCAGTGCGCTCAAAGGTATCAGGCAGGCAAGAGAAATGACACTTAAACAACGGAACATATGCACTCCCTTCACCCGTGCAACCGCCGAAAACAGCTACGGACTGGCAGGGGCCTGGTCGGCTTCGATGGCGGCCTCTTCCCCTGGCTTGTCTGTCGGTTCAGACTTGGCCTTCCGCTTGCGAACTGGCTTGACCGGCGGAGGAGGAGGTTCGTGGGATGGATCGTAGAACAAGAAGCGGCTGCACGAATCACAAGTGATGATTTGGGAGTTGCTGCGGATCTCGTCGTACTTCTGCGGGCGCAGCATGACATTGCAACCCGAACATTTCTGGCCTATCGCTTCTGCCAGGGCCGTCTTGCGTACCGGCAAGATGCGGTCGTAGTGTTCCAGAACCTGCGCTGCAACCCCACTACGCAGTTCCTGCCGTTTGGTCTGCCACTCCGCCAGTGCCTTTTCGTCCTGTTCGGTGCGGGCACGGGCTTCTATTTTTTCTTTTTCAATGAGGGCACTTTGGGTCTTGAGCTCGGCTTCAGCCGAGTTGAGATTCTTATCGTGAGATTCGGCCTCGACCATCGCCACCAGGATTTTTTCCTCGTGGTCACGAATCTGTTTCTCGGCAAACTCGACTTCGTGCAGCAGCGCCTTATATTGCTCGTTGGTTTTTACATCCAGCGACTGCTCACGATACTTGGAGATTTTTTGCTGCAGCGACTGGATTTCTGATTCAAACCCGCGCTTGGCTGCATCGTTCTGCTTGATTTTGCTTTTTTCCTGCTCGATCTGGGCCCTGACGCTGACCAGCTTGGCTTCAATTTCAGCCACACGGCGTGGCAGGGTGGCTATTTCGTCATTCAGCCGCTGGATCTCACGATCAACGTCCTGCAGCGACTTCAGTCTTTCCAGCTCAGGATGCATAGAGTCCACGCATAGGAAGGTCCCTCCTATTCTAGCACCTTAGAGCAGCCGCGCTGCATTATTGCTAGTATCTCGGTTTGAATTTCGGCTATTTGCCCCGGGGCGGCGAAACCTCGATCAGACCTGATCCAGGAGGTGACTCAGCCGTCGCTTCACATCGGGCCACTCCGCCGCCACGATCGAATAACGCACCGAGTCGCGAGCGATGTAGTCAGCGGCCATTCGATGGGCCCGGAGAATCCCTTCGAACTTCCCGCCGATGCGTTCGAGCGCAGCGCGGGAACGCTGGTTACGCGCGTCGGTGTGAAAGCAGACACGCAGCACCTGCCACGTTTCAAAGGCATGGGTCAGCATGAGCAGCTTGGCCTCGGTGTTGACTGCACTCCGGATTGCCGAGCGAGTCAGCCACGTGTAGCCGATCTCACAGGCGTCGGGCGTGCTGCGACCGTGCGACGGATGGCCCGGCGGCCACGACCATCGCTCCAGGTTCCAGAAGCGTGTAGACCCGATGACGACCCCGTCATCCGCGCGGACAATCGCAAACGGCACCGCGCTGCCGGCGTCCTGCCAGGCCAGGGCGGTGTTGATGTAGCTGGTGGCCTCGACCTTGCCCTGCGGGACGGGACTCCACTGGTAGAGGGAGGGGTCATTTGCCGAGGCTGCGGCTAAGCCCTCGACGTGGCGGTGGTCCAACGGTTCGAGACGAATGTGCCTGCCTGACAGCGCAATACTTTCTGTTCCCACAGCTTTTATTATGCAATGAGTCTAGGCCAGCGTCGAACATTTTGCCGCAACAACTACGCCTAAGGGTGTGCAAGCTGTGGAGCGCTTGGCGTAAAATGTCCGTCCTATGCTGAAAGCGTTTGGTTTCTACTCTCTTCTTGTATTGATATTGATCTCTGCGGCGGTTGCGCAGAAGCCTTCCACACAGAAACTGGTGTTGCCCTACTCGCCCAGCCTGGATGTTAAATCCATGGACAAGTCGGCTGATCCTTGCGTGGATTTTTATCAGTACTCCTGCGGCGGATGGAAGAAGAATAATCCTATCCCGCCCGACCAGGTATCGTGGAGCGTTTACGGCAAGCTCTATCAGGACAACCTGAACTTTCTGCGCGGCATTCTGGAGCAGGCGTCATCGAGCAAGGCGCCAGCAGGAAGCAAAGCGGCGGCCGGCGCGGTAAACCAGAAGATCGGCAATTTCTATGCGGCCTGCATGGATGAAGCCGCCGTCGAGAAGCGCGGACTGGCTCCGCTGCAATCCGACCTCGATGCCATTGCCCGGGTAAAGTCGGCGCACGATCTGGCGCCGCTCGTGGCAAAGCTGCAGATGACCCTGGGCGGAGGCATTCTGTTTAACAGCGGATCACGGCAAGACCCCGACGACTCCGACCAGCAGATCGCCGCGCTCAACCAGGGCGGACTCGGCCTGCCCGACCGCGACTACTACCTTAAAGACGACGCCAAGTCGAAAGAGACGCGCGAGCGCTACCTGCAGCACGTGCAAAAAATCTTCGAGCTGCTGGGCGACAGCCCTGAGGCCGCCGGCAAGAACGCTCAAACCATCATGCAGATCGAGACTTCGCTCGCCGGCGCTTCGATGACGCGGGTTGAGCGCCGCGATCCCTATAAGCAGAAGAACAAAATCAAGCTTGCCGATCTCGAGCAGCTCACGCCCAGCTTCGACTGGAAATCTTACTTCCGCGAGTTGAAGCTGCCGGCCTTTGAAATTATTAACGTCGTGCCGCCGGCCTTTTTCAAAGAGGTCAACGCCCGGCTCGCCGCCGAGCCGGTGGAGAACTGGAAGACCTACCTGCGCTTCCACCTCGCCAACGGATACGCTCCTTATCTCCCCTCGGCCTTCGTGCAAGAGAATTTCGAGTTCTACTCCAAATATCTGCGCGGGGCAAAAGAGCTGCAGCCGCGCTGGCGGCGCTGCGTGCAGTTCACCGACCGCGATCTCGGCGAGGCCCTGGGCCAGGCCTATGTCGCCCAGGTTTTTTCGCCGGAGCTGAAGAAAAGCACGCAGGATATGGTTAAGCTCATCGAAGACGCCATGGAGCAGCGCATCCAGTCGCTTGACTGGATGAGCACCGAGACCAAGCAGCAGGCCCTGGCCAAGCTGCACAGCATCCGCAACAAAGTTGGATATCCCGACAAGTGGCGCGACTACAGCTCGGTCCAGATCACGCGCAATGATTTTCTCGGCGACGTCGAGCGCGCCCTGGCCTTCGAAAACCGGCGCGACTACAACAAGATCGGCCAGCCCGTGGACCGCACCGAGTGGGGCATGACCCCGCCCACCGTCAACGCCTACTACAGCTCGCAGATGAACGATATCAATTTCCCCGCGGGCGTGCTGCAGCCTCCGCTCTACGACGCCAAAATTGACGACGCTCCCAATTACGGAAACACCGGGGGAACCATTGGCCACGAGTTGACCCACGGCTTCGACGACGAAGGAAGCAAGTTCGACGCCAAGGGCAACCTGAAAGACTGGTGGACCAAAGATGACCGCCAGAAATTCGACGATCGCACCAAGTGCGTCTCCGACCAGTATGCGCAATACGTGGTTGTGGATGATATCCGCATCAACAGCAAGCTGACGCTGGGCGAAGACGTGGCCGACCTGGGCGGAGAGATTTTGGCCTACATCGCCTGGAAAGCGGCGACCAAAGGCAAGGACTTGGCGCCGGTGGAAGACCTCACTCCTGACCAGCGCTTCTTCGTTGGCTTCGCACAATGGGCGTGTGCCAATGAGCGTCCGGAGAATTTACGGGTGAACGCTTTGACTGACCCGCACTCGCCACCGGAGTACCGCATCAATGGAGTCGTAGTCAACATGCCGGAGTTCTCGCAGGCCTTCTCGTGTAAGAAAGGCCAGCCCATGGTGAAGGAGGCTGAGAAGGTTTGTAAGGTGTGGTGTGGTGAGGAGAGGCAAGAACCCGGTTGTCGGTTGTGTCAGGGCACGGATTTACAGGTTGCGGAAAAAGTACTTGGTTTTGGTCGTGAGGTGAGGTAAGAAGAGGCATGCGCGGAAACGAAGATATATCTTCACTGTCATCGCCTCGCGGACATCATCTGCGCTCTGCGGATGGGGGATGATGTGGGTAATTCTTCGGTCACTTTATCAGGCGGTTCAAGTGAATATGGTGCAAGTTCCTGCCAATTTGGAGAGTCTGTCGTCTCCTCCTCAGGACATAAGTTCGTGTTTGGCCGGAAAACAATGATTTTGTAAAGATAGCGCCTATGCTCTGTCGGATAAAAAGCAAAAACGAATGCTATACCCTTCTTGCTGTCTACCCAGAAAACAAGGGGACGATCTCCTAAAGCACGAATGGGATCTCCGAGTAAAACAAACGCACGTAGGTTTTTATAGTATCGCTCTACCTTTTCGGGAGAGTCGTAGACAGTAACGCCCTCAATGGTATGAAAACGGGTGGTGGCAGATTCGATTTGAAAGACTCTTTGATTGTTGAATCGAATAAAAATATTTCCAGATCCCATCTCATCGGTCCAATTAAAGGTCATACCGCAGCTATCTTCCCACTTTTGGTCCTGAGCCTTACTTGGGAACAATTCGAGAGCATGTGCCCATGTCCCCCCTAGCGCGAGAGGCCCAACCCTTGCACCCGGTCTAATAAGCATCTGCTCCCTTTTAAGAGCAGCACTCTTCTTGTTGGCCTGCTGAATGGGGCCTGAACGGCGAGCTATTGGTGAATTGTCAACACCGATCTGACCAAAAGCTCTGCCCGAAGCATACAGCAAGGCTACCGCCACTAGCAGAACGACTAGTTGAAAATTGTTTCCTCGATATGACAAATGTAACTCCGACTTCGCAAACAAATTATGCTCCGTAACCTAGAAACAATTTATCGCAATTGCAAGTACATCCCTGACATAATCATTTCCTGTCGTGCCCAGATTAAGATAACCTGGATAGCCGGTGTCTAATAGTGACGATGTTGAAATGCCTCCCGTTCCGTTGTATTCACGAATAGCAGCAGCCGTAGAGTTATTATAATCATAGCCCTGATTCAAGTATTTGTTGGTGCCCCCGGCAATCCTTGCTGCTGCCAAATCGGCGGCTTTGGGAATATCATAGGCAATATTTTGAATAACACTGGCGGAATTGTATCTGTCGTCAAATTGGAAAACGCCATGGCCGTGACCGAAGTCTCCAGCTATGTTCTTAAAATTTGTCTCCCGCACGCCAATAGCTGCAAGAATTCGTGGCTCGATTCCATGTGCGGATGCTGCATCGTGAATGGCTGACCAGTTTGCTTGAGCCCGTTGCACTCCACCAACACCTCTCTTTCCTAAAGCGTCTCGGCATTCTTTCGAAATCGGAAAACCTGGAGTACCCGAAAGATCTCCTCCGTCGGGCGCCAATAACAGATCTTCTCGATAGTCACGTTGGCCAAAGCCTGGAAGTCCGTATAAGGAGAATGGATCCAAGGACGTTGGTATTGGATCTGGTGGCGGTGGTGGGTTTCCATCTATGTACAGTCCTAATGGATCGGTGAGCGCCAGAGGGTTATTTGCTACATAGGCGTACCGGTTCCAACTCTGCGGATTGGTCAGGCTCACCGCGGCCAACCCTGCTGGATCGGGCGAAATCCAGCGGCCTTGGCCGGACGAGTATTCGCGGTACATGAAGTCGTAGAGACCGGAGGCCGTGTCCTGGTTCTGTCCGGTGAACGAGAGATCAGTCGTCCCCGACCCAGTGTAATTCTCGCCAAACGGCGCATATGCGGTCTCCGAGTAGAGCGTGCGCGATGGCGTAGAGGCGAAGCGTGAACTGCCCAGCCCAGTCTGTATGCCAGTCCCGAGGAGTCAGCAAGCCACAGCAACTTCGAGGCCATTCCCGACAATCGCTGATGCCGCATATTCGATATGCAGAACACGCCTGGCCGCATTTGCTTGTGACTTGGAGGATGAGTGAACAAGTAATGGCCTCATCGCCAGGATTCCACCTTTTGGAACGTGGCACTCGACCGGCGAGATCATCAAGATGAACCCGGACGGCCACTACTCTGCTTAGAGCACTGGCTGGAGCATGGGCATAAATGACATTCTCTTTCACCGACCAGGGCCCCCAGCCCGGCTCATTCCGGCGTTTACGAAGTGGTAAAGCCGTATCCTGATGCCAAACCACCAGCCAGTTAGCATGAGGCGACTTATCGAATAGCGTCGCACGAAACGGAAACGCCTCCCAGCCCAAAACTCCGCGCGCAACCTCAAGAAGTCGCCGATCTTGAGCCAAAGCAGCAACGGCTGGATGTCTCATTGCATGACGCATACCTGCCCTGCCGCGGCGAACTGTTATCCTAACCAGATCGTCGATCAGACAAATAGTTTCTTCATTCGCAAGTACGCCAGGAATGGTAGTAAATCCATGTGTCTCTATATCGTTCACGTCAAGATGTCCGCTGCTGAGAGACTTCGGCCACAAGCTCTATGTAATCACGTACGGTGTGAACCTTGGAAAGACTCACTGTTCGATTCCCAAGTTTCTCGGCATAGGTCTTTAATTCGAGTGAGGCGTCGTCCATCTCCTCCCATCCCTTAGCTGGAGCAAGTTCAATGTCGAATCGATCCGTTGGTCGGATAAGGCCTTGCGCTATTTCAGTGGCTTCAGATATTTCCTTAAGAACGTCAAGCACTACAGTCTTCGGAATGCCGGAGCTGGAATAAAATTGCTGATAAATCTCATCGGGAGTCAAAGAAGATCGTCCCTTAAACCTTTTCAGTCTCTGATTCCGGATGTATCTGTGCGAAAATACTCCAACCCATATCAGACACGCAAAGAATCCTATTCCACAAAGAATCACTACCATTTCAAGCAATGCTTTAAAACTCATAAAGCTACTCCGTTCCAGAGGTTACCGCGCATCTTACCATTGCTGTGGCATCGTAGGCCCCTTCTCCGACAATAAGAACTGCTGAAACAGCGGCAGCAGCTCGACCTGCTGTTCTGTAGCCTAAAGCTCTTAGCCATGTGGAAGAATGAGCAGACCGCCCTAATAGTGCTGGAACCGCTGCACCAAATGCGTAATTCGCTCCTGAATTTGCAATTGCAGCTCCTGTTGTGCCGAGCGTAACATAACTTGCAACCTTCCCCGCTGTAGGATGGCCGTAAGCCTCACCAAGAGCCTGAACGGCATTGTCAAGACGATTGTCCTCAAGACAACCACCAAAACCAGTAAGCTTAATGCTGTTATCTGGATGAATCAGAGCCTTTCCAAAATCCTTCCACCACTGCGCACCATCGGAGCCCCCACCTTCACGTGCTCTCGGGTATGCAATGTTCGCCTGTGGCGACCACGAAGCAGAAATCCATACCTCAGACCGAACAAATCCGTAGATAGGAAATTCAACACCGTGCGGCTGGTCACCAATGTAGGCAGGGAGCGAACCAACGACGATCTGCTTCCAAAATTCTATTCCGATCCCCATGGCTCCGATGCTGATTAGTCCTCCAAACCAGCCGCCGCCACCCCCCATTTGCCCGTCTCTCCCCCAACTGGTACAGTAGCCGTTATTATCCAGGAGACAGTCCCTTCCCGGAAAAACCACTAAGCCCAGCGGATCAACTGAGTTTAGCGGGCTGTTGGAAACATACGCATACCGGTTCCAACTCTGTGGGTCAGCAGGATCAGCTGCGCCGATTCCTGCCGGATCGGGCGAAATCCAGCGGCCCTGGTTGGGCGTGTCTTCGCGGAACATGAAATCATAGAGGGGAGCCGCGCCGCCGGCTGTGTCCTGATTTTGTCCGGTGAACGAGCGGTCTGTCGTTCCATTCTCTTTGTAGTTTTCGCCAAAGGGCGCATACGCTCCTGTGTAGTACGGACCGCGCGACGGCGTTGTAGCCAAGCGCGAACTCCCCAGGTGATCCGAGTGGCGATAATAGGCCAATCCCGTAGACGTGTAAACCGCCGTCGCTCCGCCCGGCAGCGGGACGAAAGCCTTTGTCAACGTTTGCCCGTTCATCAATGCCAGTTTACCGCCGCCAGGACTATAAACAATTTGCTGATAACTCGTCCCCGGATGAGTGCAGTCGCTCCCACCCCTTGCCTGCTCAACTGCGCGTCCCGACGCATCATAGGTAATCACCACGTTGTCTACGCACGTTGGATTGCCATCTGCATCCCAACTGTACTGATGGCTGCCGGTCGCATCTGTCACCAAGTTGCCGTTATTGTCATAGGTATAGCCGGTGAGATTTATCCGGTTGGTGGCTGTATTGTAGGCATAGAAGTGGGTGGGTGGGAAGGATATGCCTGTACCGCCCGCAGGAACGGTCTTGGCGATATTGCCAAAAGCATCGTAACTGAAGTTCTGCTGCCAATTGCTGCTCCCGCAGTCCACGCTGGCAATGCGTCCCAGGTCGTCATGCGTATAGTTGCAGGTCTGGCTGTCAACAGCCCCAGGGACGGTGTCGGCGATTGCGAACTGCTTCAGGCTGCCGTTGGCATTCCAGGTTAATGTGCCTGCATCCGTCTGACCGTTTACGTTGAATACATACTGCTTCTGCCGGCCAGTGTTTGGATCGAAGCTGAACTGGTCATAGTCCAAAGAGCCGAAGTTCACTTGCGTGAGCGCGCCAATGGGCTGCGTGGTTCCACTGTTCACATAGGTGACTCCGGTCATTGGATTCTGGCCGCTCGCCGCCGTGACTTGCGTGAACCGGCCCTCGCCGTCCAAGCCTACTGTGCTTCCAATCGTACCGCCATAGGTAATGGCGGGCAGCCCCGGCAGGTTGCTCAACTGCTTCGATGCTCCATCCTCCCAATAACTCTGCTTTACGTCGTAGGCGCCGCTGGAATGAGGTGTGGCCTCGTAAAAATCCACCACCTCTCCGCGCGCAGAGTAGCTGTACAGCTCCGAGGTGAGCCAGGTAGAACAGGTAGAAGGATTGCCGTTGCAAGTATAGGCCACGGCCAGCCGCGCTTTGGCATTGGCAGCCCCACTGTAGGCGTCATAAATGAAGCCTTTGCTGGGCGTGTTGGCCGTGTTCGGCCCCGAGGGATAACTGATCGAAGTCACCCGATGCATGGCATCGTAGCTATTGCAGGTCACGTTGGTCGCGCCATCCGTCCTTTTTACCAGGTCGCCAATCGAGGTTCCGCAGGTAGTGTCGGAGTCGTAAGTGTAACTGACGGACCCACTTTCGGGATTTGTCTCCGAGGTCATGCGCCCCAAACCGTCATAGGCAAAGCTACGCGTCTGCTGCGAGCCTGCCGCCGCCTGCGCGTTCTGGGTCACCGTCATGCGAGTGTAGAGAACATTGTTGATGGTGGTGGTGTCGTAGCTGTACTTGGTTCAATAGCCGTTCTGCGGATTGCTTTGGGCGCAGTTCCCCCAACCCGAGCCGCTTGCCTGTGTAAGCTCACACACCGAGGCCAGCCGCCCCAAGCCGTCGTTTTCGTATTGCCATGTCTTGAGATTTTCTCCTGTAGGTGCCGGCTGCTTCTGTACCCAGGCATCGTTGGCTACGTAGACGCTCTGTACTGTGGAAAGAACAGTGCCTTGCGAATCCAGCGTCTTGACGAATGTTGGCCGGCTCAGGGCATCGTAGTCGGTTGTGGTTACCGGGGTTCCCGTCGGAAAACCCTGCCCCGCTGTGCCCTGATAAGGCATGGTGCTGCGCCAAGGCCTGCCGTAGGAGTCATAGTCGGTTTCCGCAGAATCGTAGTAAGAGGAACTTGGTGATTGCTTCCGCTGCACAATGTGGGCTCGCCCTAATCCATCCAAGGTAACTCGAGTGTCCACCGTGGAATTGGAGCTGTTAAAGGTAAAAGTGCTTTCCGTCACGGCCGGGCTGAAAGGCGACGCCGTAGCGTGGGTGTAAGAAATATTGGTCTGATACCCGAGCTCATCCTGCACCTGCGTTGGCCGCCAGAAGTTGGGATCCCAGGCGGTTACCGAATTCGTCTTACCGTTGGGATCGATGCTCGAGGTTGCTACTCCACCGTTGCAATTCCAGCCCGTGTATGACACCAGGCTGGTAATGGGGGCGGTCACGCTGGTGACATAGGAATAACTGCACGAAGAGGTGGGGTCGTAGTTGTAGGTTGTGTTCTGGCCATTTACGTCCTGGGCCGAACTCAGCGTGCCGGTATCGTAGTAGGTGAAGTGCTTAGTGAGATAGGCCGTGCAATTGCTTCCGGAAAATGTCGAACACTGACTAACCGTGGTCACATTGCCGCGCTGGCTTTGCGGCGGAGCGCCGTGCTGCTGCACCTGCGGATTGTTAGAAGCAGTAGAGACCAGACTATTTTCGTCGTATCCGTAGTTAGTCTGCGCCAGTGTGTTGTTATTGCCGTCCTTCACCGTCACGCTGGAGGGGCGATCCACAATGTTGCCCAGGTTAGTGGCATAACTAATAATGGTCTTCTTCAGCGGATTGACCCAGGTGGTGCTGGTAAAGTCGTATCCGTCTATCTCTGTGGGTAATCCGTAAGTGTTATAGGTAGCGTAGACCCGCGAGGTCACGGCGCCCACATTAGTGTAGACATCCCGCGCCGTAATCGGCGTTGAGACCGTCGAGGTCGCGCTGCACGTGGGATCGTTGTTGTAGCAGGTGAACACCGTTTTCAGCAGTGTGCCCGTGCTGGAGGGTCCTTGGTAAATCTTACGCTGAAGCTCGTGGACGCCGGAGAAATTAATGACTGTCTCGTCGTTTTGCGGGTAGGTAAAGGCGTGGGTCGTGCTGGTGCCATCGCTATTTTGCGCAATCCAATAGGCATTTTGAAAGCTGTTGCTGCCGTCATTCACTGTGCGCGTGATAGCTGCCGTCGTACCGTCGCAAAAGAGTCCGTGCTGCCCGCCCCCGCCGCCCCAATAGCTGTAGCTGATAGTGCCGCCCGTGGGCAGCGTGGCGCTGGCGATTCGTCCTGTCTTACTTGGAAATCCCGGCGTATCTTCATAGGTGATTTGGTAGGACGATCCATCCGGGTAGGTAATTGAGGTCGGCAGCGAAAGTGCGATTGGTCCGTATTCTGCGATACCTGAACAACCAAAGTTGGTTTGCACATTGTAGTTCGTATAGCCAACAGAAATTGTTTTGGAACCACCAGGCGGTGGAGCTGGATAGGTGTAGCTAGTGTACGAGCTGTTGATGGTCAATACATTGTTGCCTGTGGTATCCGTGAATGAGAGGCCATCGTTGGTGACGATAAAGTTGCCGTTATCATCAATAATTTGAGCTCCCCCGGTAGGGTTTTGCAGTGGCGGAGTAATACTGCCGCCCGATGACGGGTAGACGGTTGCTACCGGCGTGCTACTGGTATTTACCGCAATCTGGTAACCGGAGCCATCATCGGCTATTGCAGTGCCGTAATGCACGCCACTGCAACCGCTGGGGTTCACCGCCAGGGAAGAGAAAGTGTGCGCGGTTCCTGCCGGGTCATGATAGACCCAATTACTGTAAACGCAAGATGTTGTGTCGTAGGTCACATAGCCGCTCAGCGCCTGTGTCTGCCACTGCCAGCCCATAGTCCCGTTCACCATCTGCCAGGTATTTTGCCCATTCACGGAGACCACCTTCCACAACGAATTATCGAACGTAATCGCGTAGTGGAACGGCAGGCCACGCCCCGCCTTGCCAGTGATGGGGAAAACCCAATGGATGTTAATATTGGCCAGATCAATATTGTCAGGGCCTCCTGCAAAGCTGCCGAACGGCGGTGTCCCTGTCGCCACCTGTGCCTGCATCTGAATCACGCCAATGAAGATGAATGCAATGCTGCAAATTAGAACTGCGCCCAACCGGTTTACATTCTTCATAGTCATCTTCCT
>WNFE01000547.1_pt1 | contig 26276 bp, 22 predicted proteins | sample 5400451 | NCBI WGS metagenome assembly WNFE01 (sample SAMN13153344, study PRJNA577476) | soil metagenome | isolation source: 200 cm saprolite under Douglas fir tree site 2 hole 2 | place: USA:California | collected 2015-04-18
CGTCAGCAGTGCCCCGCAGGAACGCGATCTTCGCCTCTCGATCGAGGCGCTGGGCGATTACACCCAGCACCTCTCGGACACCCTCCAACCGGGGGCACCAGCAATCGTGAGTATTGCGTTTGGTCTGTTCGATTACCGAAACGGCACCCGTGAGCAGGTGTGGATCGCTGGCGGCATCGGGATTACTCCGTTTCGGAGCTGGATACGCGGGTTCCCCACAGAGCAACAGATGGAGTTCGACATCGACCTGTACTACACCATGCGTAGCGAAGACGAGGCGCTGTTCCTCGACGAGATCAGGACGGCGGCCACACAGCACCCCTCCTTCCGGCCTCATATCATCTACTCCCAGCGCGACGGGTCCCTCACCATGGAACACATCGTCGAGACCTGCGGTGGTGGTACCATCGTCGCCAAGGATGTCTACATGTGCGGTCCCAGTGGGATGACGGAGAGTTTCCAGCACTCACTGCGAAAGCTCGGTGTGCCGCCCATTCACATCCACTTTGAGCATTTCACCTTCCGCTAGAGCGCTTAAGCGTACGTTTTAACCATTCTGGCCTCTGTGGCCTGTACACGAAAACTACCACGGGAAGGAGTAGACCACCAGGATTGAAGCGGCTTGGGACCAACCTGGCGCTGTTGGTCAAAGAGGGAGCGGGGGCTTGGGACAAACCCTGACCACATCTGGATTCGTCATTGCGAGCGCTGGTAAACATCATCAGCGAGCCACATAGGCCTTTTTATGAAGTTCAGGCCTCCTTGCCTTAGTGTATAATATCAGCACCATAGATAGCAGAACTTCTTTGCGGTAATTACACAAACTCACAGAAGGATAGGTCAAGGCATGACAAGAGCATACAGCAACCGCATTGGCCTGATGGCCGATTCACCGAATTTCCCCGCCGCCTGGGACCAGGTAGTGGAAAAGGTCAAAATTGCCGACGAACTGGGTTACGACTCGATCTGGCTCGGCGAGTCCTGGGGCTATGAACTCTTCACCTCCATGGCCGACCTTGTACGCGCCACGAAGCGTATCAAGATCGGCGCCGGCATCGCCAATATTTACTCACGTACCCCTGCATTAATCGCCAGCACCGTTGCCACGCTCGATGAACGCTCGGGTGGGCGCATAATCCTCGGCCTGGGTCCATCGGGAGCTAACGTGATCGAACACTGGCATGGTGTGCCTTACCAAAAACCAGTGCGACGAACGCGCGAATACGTTGAGATCATCAGAATGATCCTGCGCGGCGAAAAACTGGTCTATCACGGCGAAATGTTTAATCTCGAACGCGGCTTCAAACTGCGCTTCACCCCTCCTCGTGCAGACATTCCCATCTATATCGCGGCAATGGGTCCAAAAAACGTGGTGCAGTCAGGCGAAATCGCCGATGGCGTGCTACCTGTTTACTGGCCGGGCAATAAATGGGGAGAACTGCGCGAGCAGCTTGACGAAGGTGCGCGAATAGCTAGCCGTCCCCCCCATAGCGCTATGATCGCCCCTTATATCACCAGCGTCATCCTCAACGAAAACGCAACCGAAGAAGAGCGTGCTTCTGCTCGTTTGGCCGCTGCATCCCCTCTTGCCTACTACATCGGCAGGATGGGTGTCTTTTATGCGCAAATGCTCACGCGCCACGGTTACGGCGCAGAAGTCGAGCTTGTTCAAGAGGGCTGGAAGCAAGGGATGAAAAGTGCCCTAGAAGCCGTTACACCCGAACTCCTTGATGCCACCACCATCATAGGTACACCGCAAGAAATCGTAACCAAACTCGACCAATGGGTCGCAGCAGGCGTCGATGAGCCGGTGCTAGGCATGCCCAGCGGCTCACCCGACGAAGCCGGCCCAAAACTAGCCGCCCTTATGCAAACCTTAAAAGCGTAGAGACGATTTACCTCGTCTCGCATCGGTGATGGGTAGGGCCTCCCGCCCTTATAAAAAAGATCGAGATGGCTGTGTTGTGCTGGGCCGGACGCCGTCCGGCCCAGCACAACACAGCCATCTCGATCTACAAACCCTCAAGCCCTCCCTCGGCCCACAAATTCATCCGCGTGCTGCAACCGTTTGTGAATCGACGGATGATCGTGGAAGAGAAATTCAATGATGGGCGATGGCTCGGCATCAGCCAGGTTCTGATTTGCCAGCCTTGTCATCGCACTTTTGAACGGCCCGACCATCTGCGTAGTCTGTAGTGCATACTCGTCGGCCTGGTACTCTATCACCCGGCTGTAGCCATTGCTGATGGGCATGACAATCAATCCAAATGCACCGATCAGCGCCAGCACGAGTAGTATGGTAGCCGCATCGGCCAATCCCAGGTAGAAGTGTTGCGTCTCAACTGCCCAGTGTAGCACCACGTTAACCAGGTATAACCCTCCCAGCGTCAGGATCGATTGACTGACAATCAGCTTCCAGATATCATGGTGCACGTGATGCCCCAACTCATGTGCCAGCACAACCTCAATCTCATCGGGCGTGTAGCGATCCAGCATAGTATCGCCAAGCACAATACGGCGAGTATTGCCTAATCCCATCAATGCAGCGTTAGCCGCAGTCGTTTTGCTGCTCATCTGCATTGTAAAAATACCCCGCACACGCGTATGGGCGCGTTCCGCAAGTGCGAGTAGTCGCTTTGTCAGATCCCCCTCGGGTAGGGCTGTGAATTTGTAGAAGAGCGGAAGAATAAGCACTGGCGCGAGATTTGCCATCACCACCGAGAAGAAAAGCAATACCAACGCTACCCAGAGCCACCATGTTTCTGGTTGAGATGCCAGCAGCACATACACCAGTTCAATAGCAAGGGATTCCAGTACCAGGCCGAGCACCAACCCCTTGAAAAGATCACCAAGCCAGCCTTTCAGCGTCATCGTCGAGAGTCCATAGCGATGCGGCAATATAAAACCGCTGTAGTATCCAATAGGCGCTGTAATGATCTCGTAGCCAAGTATCAAGATCAGGAAGTAAACCAGTATCTGCCAGGGAAACCACCCCGCAATAGGTTGCCAGCTCAGTACTTGTAACTGGTCTCTCAGCCATATACCCAGGTTAGTGAAAAGGAAAATCAAAATGCCTGCTAAGCCAATCCCTATGCTCACAAACGAGAGGCGGCGGCGTATACGAGCGTATTCCTTAGCTTTCCGTTGCCGTTCTGCGTCAAGTTCTACCTGTTCCGGCTTTGTAATATCAGTCTCCATCCGCAGTTATACCTTCTTAAACGTACACGATACCCTCCCGAAGGAGAGCTTATCGCCATCATTGATCGGTGTAGCCTTATCTGGCTCTAAGCGCTTGCCATTGATGCGCGTGGAGTTTGTACTGTTCAGATCGGTGACTGTATAGGTACTACCAACATGCTCAAAAGTAGCATGGATCCGCGACGTTGTATCCGCTCCCTCCATGGCGCTCAGGTCAACCTCTGGATTGATGCCACCGATATCGTGATCGCTGCGACCTACCAGCACCCGCTCGCCGCTAAGCTGTACCTCCTTACCGTCACCGTATATCAGTTTGCCCCAGGGTGCTGCCGGGTTAGAAACTGGCTGACTGCCTGGTTTTGCCAGAATCGGCTTACGCGCAGGTATCGTCTGTGATGTCGGTGACACCGCTGTCTGCACAGTGGGAGGCTGCGCTGGCGGGGTGTATACCGGCGTTGGCGGCCTTGGCGGCTCCTTCGGCGCAGCAGGCGCCCCCTGCTTAGGCGCAGAGGGAATCAGGGTTACCGATGGCTTCGGCATTACCGGTGGTTCTTGCGGCACAGGTGGCACATACGGTTGTGGTTGTGGCGCTGGCTGCTTTGGGGTAGGCGGTGTATAAGTCGGCGTCGGCGGCGGCGTTGGCGGAATCGCTGCCTGTGTAGGCGGCAGTGTCTGAAAAGTGGATGCGCCGCACTTTGGACAGAAAGCTACACCGGGTTTGATCTCAGCTTTACAATTCGGGCAGAGTGCCTTTTGTGGCGCTAATGAGCGGCCGCAACCGCTACAAAATGTATCTCCCTCCTCGTATGGTGTATTGCAAGTTGGGCAGCGTAATTTGCTCCTTTGTGGGGCAGGGGATGTGGCTGTGACATTCTGTGAAGATGGCACATACTGTGGTGTCGATGGCACATAGACCGGTGTTGGCGATGAAAATGGTGGCGGCGCCCATTGTTGTTGAATCTGCGGTACGATTTGTACCGGAACGGGTCCTACCCTCACATTAGGGTACTGTTGCCGTACCAGTCCATCCACAACATTTAATACCTGGTTACCAAGGCTTGCCTGCCGTATCGCCCCTGCGCCTGCTGTAATCATCAGCGGCCAGAGCACGGGCGCAGCGACCAGGCCAACAGCGCCAACCGCCGCCTTGTCCAACCATTTTTGCTGACCGATCATCGCCACCGTACCACCAGCAGTGCGCTGGATGATCACGCTAAGTGCAGCTTGCAGCCCGATTAGTGCTACGAGATCGCCACCCTTCTTCAACTGCACCATCATCTGATCTTTGTTGCCAATCTGCTGAACTTCGTAGCCCTGTATGCGGTACATGTTCTCTAAATCATTGGCAAGTCGCGCAATATCTATTTCTTCGCTGTTGTAAAATCTGGCATCCATCAAAATCTCCTTGCTGGTAGGATATTTTCTTTTCTAATCATACATGTATTGTGAGTTATGAAAGCCGCTCTTCTTTAAAGATTTTCTTCGTCTTATATACGCTTTTCTGCACTGAAGGTTAGAAGATTCACCAGGTCCTCCAGTAAAAGTATATCACCTCGCCAATCGCATTATCCTGGCTGCCACCTGTACTTCCGATAAATCTCTAACGTCTGCTGATCCCCGGGCACATAGCTCACCATTGAATAGTTATTTATACCCGTGAAAACCGTCGTTGCAGTGCGCAGTGTTAAACGGCCAAGTACACTATGTTGTACCTGGAAAGTAAATGAAGGAGCTGGCTTCCCCTCTGGATAGGTCGTGGACGCAATGCGCCGGAACTCCGGCAACTCACGTAAATGCTTCCATAACACCTTATACTCCGGTAAGTGAGTAATAGTGCGCGTATTGTACTGGAAGTCGCTCACCAGCCGTTTGGCCAGGCTCTCCCAACCATGAAAATGACGCCGCAGCCGCGCATCAAATACCAATTCAAGTAGATGGCGCTTCTCATTTCCCGCTATCTCTTCCTGTAACTCAAAAAGCGTAATCGCTGCCTTGTTCCAGGAACGCAGAAACCAGAGTCGATCGAGCGAATGTGCTGGATAGGAGGTGTTATGGACAAGCAATTCCGCCAGTTCGCCAAAGTCAAGCAATTCGCTAGCAGGTTGCTCATCGTCTATATATTGGCCTGTCAGGATCGAAAAGGCCGTGTAGAGAAGCCGTCTCTCCTCCCCTTGAAGTTCGAGCGCGCGTGCGATACCCTGAGCGACGTGCGGGGATGGGTTGCTGCGCATTCCAGACTCCAAATGATAAATGTAAGTACGTGAGAGCCTGGTGGCCTGCGCAAGTTGTCCCTGTGACATGCCCCGTCGCTGCCGGAATCTGGTTACCAGTTGCGCAAAATCAGATAAGTTGCTTACAGTCATCTTCATACCGGGCGACCACAACCGGGCGACCACAAGGGTCGCCCCTACTATGCCACGAAGTGGCTTACCAGGCCCGTCCATTGTAGGGACGACCCTTGTGGTCGCCCGGTTGTGGTCTACCCTCCTTTCACCCTATCTTTTGATCCACTTGTTAGCTATATGCTCATTATGCATGAAATTTTGTTAGCTGGCAACATGTTATTCTAAGTAATAGCACTTTATAATTTGAGTGCGAAGGTAGTTTTTGGCTGTTGCTCTTGCTGTAGCTCAGAGAGGAGCTATTTTGAAATGTCCGACCCATCAATAATCAATGATCCTCAATCGGAACAAAACCCTCCCGTCGATTTTGCCAGGCCATGGATACTTCACTATGAGCAGGGAGTGCCTACCCAACTCAAGGTTCCAGATCACCCCCTTACCTGGCTGCTGGATCAAGCAGTCAGTCGCTATCCAGGTCATACTGCTTTCATCTACTACGGAACGAAACTAAGTTATGCCCAGTTTTCTTCCCTGGCTAATCGCTTTGCCACCGGTTTACAACGCCTGGGTATAAAAAAAGGTGACCGGGTTGCTATTGCTCTGCCAAATATTCCGCAGTATCCCATCGCCTATTATGGCGCGTTGCGAGCTGGCGCAGTTATCGTACCTACCAATCCACTCTATACTGAGCGTGAGATGCAGCACCAACTCGCTGATTCCGGAGCGCGTATGGCAGTGATGCTCGATATATTCTACCCGGTTGTGCGTGCTGTGCGTGCAGACACCAGGTTGGAACGTATCATTATTACAAGCGCTGCCGATTTTCTGCCTCCAATGTTACAAAGGCTCTATCCCCTGACTCAACGACGTGCTCATCATCCACAGCCTCCTCTGACCGAGAAGGAATTGCAACAGGATAAGATGCTGCTCACCATGGGTAGCATGATCCAATCGCATGCGAAGAGCGGCATAGAAGTGTTCAATCTACCCGTGCAAACATCTGGTGATGACCTTGCCGTTCTCCAATATACCGGTGGTACGACAGGACTTTCTAAAGGCGCCATGCTGGCACATCGTAATCTCCTGGCCAATACACTACAGACACGGAGCTGGATTCCCCGGGCGCGTGATGCCGAAGAGGTCACTCTGTGCGTGGCTCCTTTCTTCCATTCGTATGGGATGACCGTTTGTATGAACCTCTCGATTCTCTCAGCCTCGACCATGATACTTTTGCCGCAATTTAAGGTCAAAGAAGTAGTAAAGACTATTCGGCGTTATCATCCCACAGAACTCCCCGGTATCCCCACGATGTATGTTGCCATAATGCGCGAAATGGGCAAGCATGCCAAAGAACTGCGCTCGATCAAATATTGTATCAGTGGGGCCTCAGCTTTGCCTGCCAAAGTACGTAAGGACTGGGAGGCTGCTACTGGCGGCAAACTGGTTGAGGGCTATGGCCTGAGCGAGGCCGCTCCTGTGACGCATTGCAATCCGTTGAATGGTGATATTCGTGAGGGGAGCGTCGGTCTACCTCTACCAGGTGTAGATTCGATGATCCTGGATCAAAAGACTTTGGCACCTGCACCCATTGGCGAGGAGGGCGAGATTCTGGTGAAAGGCCCAAATATTATGCAGGGCTACTGGAAGCGTCAAGACGAGACGGCTTCCATTTTCTTTAGTGGCTGGATGCGCACGGGCGACATAGGGAAAATGGATAAGGACGGCTACTTTTATGTCATTGATCGTTCCAAGGACATGATTATAGCCAGCGGCTTTAACGTCTATCCGCGTGAAGTTGAAGAAGTACTGCTCCATCACCCTGCCATACAGGAAGCAGCGGTGTTAGGAATTCCTGATGAGTATCGAGGCGAAACGGTAGCCGCCGTCATCGTCTTGAAACCAGGCTTTGAGCCATCAGAAGATACTCGCGAGGATATTATCGCGTATTGCAAGAAGGAATTAACACCCTACAAAGTGCCTAGAATCGTAGAGTTCCGTGAGAGTCTCCCAAAGACGCTCGTAGGCAAAGTGTTGAAACGGGAACTCAGGGATACAATCAAAAAATCGTAGATCCGGCCCTTACAGAAGGAGAAAAATCGAAGCATGTCAACAACCATTAAACCTACGGAGACAGGAACAGCATTTCTCACCACACCCGTCAGTGAAAGTGCCGACAAAATTTTTACGTTGGAGCAGCGCAGCGAAGAACAGCGTTGGATTGAAGAATCGGCCGCCACCTTTGTGCAGCGCGAAGTATTGCCACATATAGAGGCCATCGATCACCAGGAACCCGGCCTGGTGCCTGGCCTGTTGAAGAAGGCGGGCGAGCAAGGTCTCTTAAGCATCGATGTCCCGGAGGCTTACGGCGGCGCGGAACTCGGTCTCTTAACTAGCGCCCTGGTAGGCTCACAGTTACGAGAAGGCTCATTTAGCACCGCCATCGGTGCACATACGACCATTGGAACGTTGCCCATCGTCTTCTATGGAACCGAGGCGCAGAAACAATTCTATTTGCCAAAATTGGCTTCAGGAGAATGGATCGCTGCTTATGCCTTGACCGAACCGGGCGTTGGCTCAGATGCAATGGGCTTAAGCACCCGTGCGGAGCTTTCTGAAGATGGGAAATATTACATCCTGAACGGCACAAAGCAATGGATCTCCAATGCAGGCTTCGCTGACGTAATGATCGTGTTTGCGCGTATCGGCAATGAGAGACCATCAGCCTTCATCGTCGAGACCAGTTGGCCAGGAATTTCGACTGGCGCAGAAGAGCGAAAGATGGGTATTAAAGGCTCTTCTACCCGTCAAGTCTACTTTGAAAATGCTAAAGTTCCGGTAGAAAACCTGTTGGGAGAAATTCACAAAGGCTACAAGATTGCTTTCAATATCCTCAATATTGGGCGTTTGAAACTGGGTGCAGGTGCTGTAGGTGGTTCGCGTTCGGCACTGGGCCTTGCCGCTGTGTATACCACCGAGCGTAAAGCCTTTGGCAAATTCCTGCATGAATTCGGTTTGATTCAAAAGAAGCTGGCACGTATTGCTGCCGAGACCTATGCCGCTGAAAGTGAAGTTTTCCGTACTGCTGCCAATATCGAGCAGGCCCGCCGCAGTGCTGGCGAAAACACCGAGGCTGCTTTCCGCGCCATCGAAGAGTATGCTGTTGAAGACTCTATTGCCAAGGTGCATGGCAGCGAAGTGTTGGCTTTTGCCGTTGACGAGGGTGTGCAGATTTTCGGCGGATACGGCTTCATGCAGGAGTATCCAATTGAAAAGGCTTATCGCGATGCCCGTATCCAGCGCATCTACGAAGGAACGAACGAGATTAACCGCCTGGTTGCATCGGGTACCTTGTTCCGGCGCGTACTGGCTGGCAAGCTTGACCTGATGGCTCGCTTCCCCACAATTGAGGCACGTGTCAAATCGGGCCAGGCTCCTGACTTTGCCGGCGAGGCTATTCCCACTGAATTGCGCCAGGCCGTCAATGCCCTGGAGCGTGCCAAGGATGTGACAATCTACGCGGCAATGCGCATTGCTATGAAGTACATGCAGGCCATCGAGCAGGAGCAGGAATTCATCGACTACCTGGCAAACTTGTTAATTGACTTGTATGCCATCGATAGCGCGCTGGCTCGGGCCACCCAGGCTATACGCAGGGGCGATGAGAACAGCGCAACGCACGTGAAGCTAGCACAACTTGCGACATGGTTAGCATTCTCTCGCATCCGCTTGAACCTCGATCAAATGATTATGACCAACATGAACGAAGATCAGGTTGAAAAAGAGCTTGCTCGCGTACGTGCCTATCTCGGTGACTACCTCCTGAACGGTGTCGCCTTACAGCGCGAACTCGCCGCAACCGTAGTCGAAAAACAAGGATATCCCCTGTAGGGACCCGATTATGCTCTTTAACACATTCACCCGGGCCCCCGTAGGGGCCGATTTATCGTGCCCAGCGCCGATTTATCGGCCAGTTTCGCTTAAAGGAGAATTAATATATGCCAGAAGCAGTCATAGTTAGCGCATTGCGCACACCAATCGGGCGTGCGAACAAGGGCGTACTCAAAGATGTACGCGCCGATGATCTTGCCGCCATCGCAGTCAAAGCCGCCGTAGACCGTATACCACAGCTTGATCGATCCCTTATCGAAGATATTATCCTCGGCTGCGCCTTCCCCGAAGGTGAGCAGGGTATGAACCTGGCACGCATAGTCGGTGCGCTTGCAGGTCTGCCGGAGACGGCAGCTGGCGTCACTGTCAATCGTTTCTGCGCTTCCAGTCTGCAGGCCGTTAATATGGCTGGGCTGCCCAGAATATCATGCTGGGCATGGGCGATGTCTTCGTAGCTGGTGGTATCGAGAACATGTCTCGTGTACCTATGGGCGGCTTTAATCCCAGCTTCAACCCACGTCTCGTCAAACCTCGTGAAGGCGAAAAAACAAACTCGCCTTATCCACCATCCGAACTGGAATATGGCTACTCCAGCTATATCCCTATGGGTATAACCGCGGAGAACCTTGCTCGCGAGTATAACATCAGCCGTGAGGCGCAAGACGCCTTCGCGCTGCGCAGTCACCAGCGAGCCATAGCTGCCACCGATAATGGCATTTTCAAGCGCGAGATCGTCCCTGTACCTTTGCCCGACGGCAGGCTGATGGAAATCGATGAAGGTCCGCGCCGTGATACCTCGTTGGAGAAATTAGCCAGCCTCGAACCCGCCTTCATTAGGGGTGGGACGGTCACTGCCGGCAATTCCAGCCCACTGAACGATGGTGCGGCCGCTGCTGTGCTGATGTCTGCCGAAAAGGCACGCGACCTCGGTATCAAACCATTAGCGAGAGTAATTACGATGGCTGTAGCAGGTGTTCGTCCCGATATCATGGGCATCGGTCCTGTTCCAGCCATGAGAAAGGCTCTTCAGCGTGCAGGTATGCAGTTGAGTGATATTGATATTATCGAGATCAACGAAGCCTTTGCCGCGCAGACCCTCTCAGTAGTCAAGGTAATGGGTATTGATGAAGAGAAACTCAATCCTCATGGCGGCGCAATTGCCCTTGGCCATCCCTTAGGTTGTAGTGGTGCGCGTCTCATCGCCACTCTGATTAACGACTTGCAGACCCAGGACAAGACGTTCGGTATTGCCACTCTCTGTGTCGGCGGGGGTCAGGGCGTGGCAACGATTATCGAAAGGATGTCGTAGCCATGCCGTACCAGATTCGTAAGGCAGCAGTACTGGGCGCAGGCGTGATGGGAGCTGCCATTGCTGCTCATCTCGCAAACGTCGGCATCCCCAGCTTGCTGCTTGATATCGTGCCTCCCGGTGCTGGTCAGGACCGCGATAAAGTGGCCCGTACAGGATTAGAGAAGGCTATGAATGCGCGCCCCGCAGCTTTTTATAACAAGAAGGCTGCTAAGCTCGTCACCATTGGCAACATCGAAGACGACCTTGGCGAGCTTTCCAGCGTGGATTGGATTATCGAGGCCGTAGTAGAGCGTTTAAACATCAAACATTCACTGTATGCCAGGGTCGAGCAGGTATTGGCTCCCGGCACCATCGTCACTTCCAATACCTCTGGTTTGCCTGCTCACCTGCTCACAGAGGGGCGCAGTGAAGCGTTTCAACGTAATTTCTTAATCACCCACTTTTTCAACCCGGTGCGCTACATGCGCTTGCTAGAACTTGTTCCCGGCGTTGATACTGCACCAGAAGTGTTGCAATTCATTCAACACTTCTCTACCGAGGTGCTTGGCAAAGGAGTGGTGCTGTGTAAAGATACGCCCAACTTTATTGCCAATCGCATTGGCGTTTACGGCTTCATGTCAACTCTTCACCGGGCGCTGAACGAGGGCTATACGGTCGGCGAAGTGGATACCATTCTGGGTCCGAATATGGGCCGTCCCAAATCTGCTGTTTTTCGCACTGCTGATATCTCAGGACTCGACACGCTGGTACACGTTGCCGATAACCTGTATGAAAATGCGCCCAACGATGAACAGCGCGAAACCTTCCGTATGCCAGAAGTTGTGCGTGAGATGGTCCGTCGAGGCTGGCTGGGCGAGAAAAGCGGGCAGGGCTTCTACAAACGTATCAAGAATCCCGGCGGCGAATCTACAATCCTGGAGCTGAATCTAAAGACTCTGGAGTATGAGCCTCAGCAGAAAGTTCGTTTCCCGTCAATTGGTGCCGCTCGTAACATCGATGATCCCGTGCAGCGCATGCTCACGATCCTCGTGGCAGACGATCGCGCTGGAGTGTTAGCGAGGGAGACGACGGCAGACTCACTGATCTATGCTGCCAATCGCGCTCCAGAGATTGCCGATAGCATCGTTGCCGTTGATGAGGCCATGCGCTGGGGCTTCAATTTCGACATGGGCAGCTTCGAAGCATGGGATGTGCTTCTGCAACATCCTGTAGTATTGCAAAAAGTGCTGCAAGAGCGCCCCGATCCTCAAGAATTGCCCGCGTTGGTACAACGCGTAAAGTATGAAGGACAGGGCACTTTCTATACCGGTACTCCAGCAGACCGCCAGTTTTTTGATTTCCATTCGAGTAGCTACAAATCTGTTCCAAAGCCAGAGGGTGCCATTTCACTGGCAGCAGCAAAGGCTTCAAATAAGGTAATGCGCGACAATGGATCAGCCTCATTGATCGACCTCGGTGATGGTGTGGCCTGCATCGAGTTCCATACCAAGATGAACTCCATCGACGAGGGCATCATCGAAATGATGCGTTACGCTGTTGAGGCAGGCCAGGAGCAATTCCGTGCCATTGTCATTAACAATGATGCCGCAGTCTTTTCCGCAGGCGCCAACGTCATGCTGGTGCTTATGGCAGCTAAGTCGGGCGAATGGAAATTGCTGGAGAACGCACTTAACGACCTTCAGCAGGCTCAATTGATGCTCAAGTACAGTCCCATTCCCGTCATTGCTGCCCCCTCTGGTCATGCTTTGGGTGGCGGCTGCGAGATCATCTTGCACGCCACGCATGTTCGCGCTCACGCAGAATCATACATTGGCCTTGTTGAGGTAGGACTTGGGTTGATACCTGCTGGCGGCGGCTGTAAGGAATTCCTGGTACGCCTCGGGGCAACCGTAGAGGATCAGAAAGCCGCTAAGACTGGCGGACCATTTACCCCTTCTCGCCGCGCCTTCGAAACCATCGCGTTTGCCACCGTCTCCACCAGCGCAGCAGAAGCACAAGAGCTACGTTTCTTACGTAAGAGCGATTCAATTACCGTCAATCGTGACCTGCTGCTGCGCGATGCAAAGGCCGATGCTGTTCGCTTAGCCGGGGCGCGCGAGGCTGGTAAATGGCAACCACCGCAGCCTCCTATGCTGCTTTTGCCAGGACCAGGGGCTCGCCTGGTACTGGAACAGCAAATTGAAAACCTGCTCATCACAGGCAAGATCAGTGAGCATGACGCTGTGATTGCCCGCCACCTTGCTCGTGTTGTAACAGGCGGCGAATGTTCACCCATCGCACCGATTACAGAACAGCAAGTGCTTGATCTCGAACGAGAAGCATTCCTCAGTCTCTGTGGCATGGAAAAGTCGCAAGATCGTATACAATCCTTTTTGATGACCGGCAAACCCTTGCGCAACTAACAGGGTCGCCAGTCCTCAATAAAAAAATAGCACCCCAAAAAGTACTATCTGCCTGCTCATTTCTTTTCTGCAAAACGTGATCCCTAATATAACCTCTATTTTCTAAGCTAAAGAGTGATTCCGCTACACTTATATGTATTTAAAATAGATGCACAAACATAAGAAATACCCGATTACTGCATAATAAAGGCAAAATGTAAAGAAAAGGGCATCTAAAGACTAGACAAGAACGTGTTTTATCGTGCATACTAATGATGTGAATTTTTTTGAGAAACTTGTTTTAAACAAGTTAAGCACATTGTATTGACATCTCATGTTTGTCTGTTATCGCTTAGCTCAATCAGTTTATTTTTCCATCAGTCGATAGCAGAAAGGAGAGGGGAGCCATGCTTAGAACTGAGAAACACGGAAGCGAAGTGGCAAAAATACTCTCGCAGATAAGCGCAGAATATGAAGCAGCTCAACGAGGTCTCACCGGCCTTGCTTACGGAACGTCGCAACACGAATTTATTACCGCCCGCATGGAAAATATGGGACAACTCCATACCGAGCTGCAATCAATTGTAGGTGATGCGGCCATTGCATTAATTGCTGATGCCCTGAATAAAATCTCCTAAAGCATCAAAAAATGAATAAATATATCTAGACCGTGTCTTTCTCTCAATGGCTCTCATCAAAGCGAGATACGCAGTTCTCAATTGAGCAGGATGCCGTATCCCTCGTATCCCTTTATCTTGTTCAAATCATAAAGGTACCTATGCAGGTCTCCCCTCTGCTTGACTCCTCACTGCCTACGGCAGTTCGCCAGGGGTTTTGCGTGGGTGCGGGCGGTGCCGCCGCAGGCGGCACCGCCCGCACCCACGCAAAACCCGGGTGAGCCGCCGCAGGCGGCGAGCAGTCCTGAATAGTAAATCAGAAAGAAAAGGACGCCTCCATACATCTCTTGTATGGGGGCGTTTTGCCCTGCAACGAGGACCGTTTTTCTTTTCCTGGAGGCTACACCAGAACCTCTTCGACTGCCTTAACGCACATATCGAAAAATCTTATTGAAGTAGAATATGGCTTGTTCCATACCCCGGTTACTACGTATTCGGTCTCTTCGCTCATGAAGGTATCCTTATCAAGAACACACTGCTCGCCGTCTTCAAAACACTCTAACCAGTGTATGGGATCTTCTTCACCAAGTAACGGTGCACCCTCGCACACAAACCAGTCAGCAATACCTTGAAGATAGAAGCGGAAATCTTGAGATAGCGAATATCGCCGCACAATGCGGTAGCTTTTCTCCTGGACCTCCTCGTAGCCCGCGGCCTGTAGATAGCCTGCAAGCTTCGAGCCAATCCAACTGTCCTCAAAAGGATAACCAGCATCTACCCGCTGTCTCTCCCAACGCTCACGCGCCCGGAAGACACGTGCCTGCAACCCCGTATCAATGTTGTGGAATCGCATCGTGCCGAAATCGATATCTTTAATTGCCAGCCGTCCTCCACGAACAAGGTAGCGACTCATAGCAGCAAACGTCGTAACAGGATCGGCAAGATACTGACTGACATTGGCGCTAAATATGATATCTACACTTCTAAAAGCTACCGGCAACTGCTCCAATGAGCTATGCTTGTACTGTACAAGCCCTTGATACCACTTGCCTTGACTACGCCGGTGCGCGGTAATCAAAGCCTCAGGAGAAATATCCACTCCCAGAATATGTCCCTGCAAGCCAATGGCGCGAGCCAACAGAGGAACCCATAAACCTGGGCCACAACCGGCATCAACTACCTTGCTGCCGCGTTCGAACCGGATATCCCGAATCATCTGTTCGCGTTCAGGTGCTTTACTGCGATGATGTCTCTCTAGCCATTCGATCGCATTAAGCGGCAAACCACTTTCATTGACGTGAACAGTGCTGTTTACTGCCATTACACTACCTCATCCTTTAGATTTCACCTGGCATCGCAGGTGATATTAACATCACAGATGATATTAATATGAAGGAAGTATAACACGTGAAAATACTCAATTACAATAAACAATTCACAAATGTAGTACTTTCATGCCTACAATGTAAGACAAAAAGCTATTATTAAGCTATTTCGGAGTAAAACTTCTTGACGACCTTCCTGTGTAATAACATTACTGGGAATAGATTAGCCAGGGCCTGTGAATGATCCGGGCGGCCGCGAGGGTCGCCCTACATATCTCGCTCGAAACCCCTGAAATGTAGGGGCGACCCTCGCGGTCGCCCGGCTCTCTTGCACCTCTTGGCACAAACCTATATACTCTACACAAACCTATATACTCTATGGGCACGGTCAATTAGCTCGAAGTATAGACAAGAACTGAAAAGCAGCCTCCAATGCCGCTATGCGGCTAACATACAATTCAGAAGGCTGAATGGAACGTAAGGAGCTTTGCGCGTATGCAGTCCTCTAGTCAGCAGCCGGCAGGAGAAACGGGGCATGAGAATACGAGAAACGAAAATGAAGTAGAGCAGGCATCGTCACCCCTCTACGAGTTCCCGGCTGAGAACTCTCAGCTTCAAGATGCTCCACTTTCTCCGCAAGTTACATCCCAAAGCCCTGGAGATGACACGCCCAGCCAACCTTCGGAGGAAGCTATCCTGCAGGGGTTGGTTTATCCACCTCCGCCTTCTTTTTATCAGAACATGTTAGATGTACAGTCTCCCTTTGCACGTCCCCCTTTACCATTACAACCAGGTGCAAATGCGCCTCTTACATTCAACCCAGCCAGGCCTCAAGAGCAACTCTATCCAGCAGGTTTGCCAACTCCTCCTTTCCCGCCTGCTCAACTACCTGGAATGCAGCCGCCGGTAAAGAGATCACATAAGTGGGTCTGGATTATCGTTTCGATATTCGCTGTCGCTCTCCTCGTCAGTTGTGGATTGTGTTCCTGGGCTTTTTACCAACTTTTCAATACGACCTTCCAACAGGAATCTGGCTCAATCAATGTCGTGAATGACTACTTCCAGCATATTCAAAGGCAGAGCTATATGAACGCCTACAGTGATCTGCAAATCAGTGGGGTAACGCAAAATGACTTTATTGACAAGGTGCAGGCAAGCGATGCACAAGATGGATCGCTGCTTTCCTTCGTCGTAGGAACGCCAACATTTCGCTCAAATCCCGATTCTGGACCGGATTTATCTCAGTGGAGATTTACTGTAGATGTTACTCGCGCGAGGGCTTCATATCCAGTTCTGCTCACAGTCCAGAAAGTAGGAGGAAGCTGGAAGATAACGTATATTGATAGGTTCTGAACGGAGACATAGGTCTGCGCAATTCCAGACCCATATGAATTCAAGTGGTCAGGGCTCGCATAGGGGCGGGGCTCCCTCCCTGACACATTTCATCCCCCAGGGCGACCGCAAGGGTCCCCACCCCGCTCCACACCGCCCCCGCCCTTACTATGATCCGCGGCGAGTCACGATCTTTCCGTCCTCATAGTAAGGGCGGGGGCGGTGTGGAGCGGGGTGGGGACCCTTGCGGTCGCCCTGGGGTGGGAGAGCTTGTGCGTGCCTCTATACTCTCCGATGCCTTCTCAACCACGACTACAAAGTGTCAGGGAGAGAGCACGCCGCACCGCACCCGCCCCTACGGATGCTGATGGGCTTATTCTTAACTTAATGCCTATGCTCGCTGGATGTTCCGATATCCAGATGAAAACATATGCATACACAGAGTTATCTGGCGTGCGCAAAAGAGAGGTTGGCTAGCCAACGGCAATTGTGGAATGCAGATTTGTCATCGGTGTCTCGCTACCTACGCAAGCACGAAGGTCATCACGGTAGAATCGCCAGGTGCTGCCTACTTTATGGCCAGTAAGTTGTCCAGACCACATAAGACGATAGAGAGTAGAGCGACTGACCCGCAGGTAGCTCATTGCCTCTTTGAACGTTAGAAGGACATCATCCTGGATCACTTGCATAACCATGTGTTCTCTCCTCGGGATACTAGTTGGACGCACTTGAAAGTAAAAACAAGTACCGGAAATTGTATCAGACGCTACAAAAATTTGTCTCATCGCATGTTATAGTAACCAATGTTGATACGCTTTTATGTTGAGGATGAGTTATGATTTGGTTAAATTTAGCCCATCCTTGGTTAGATATTCATTACCAACCATTAGCGAGAAGTTCGTCGAGCGCTTTTGCTTCGCATGCCACTGGAAAAATGGTCATACAGGTCGCCTCTCTCAAGCGATTAATTGCACGTGCATCGGTGGGATGAGTCATAGCGACAGTAAGCCGATTGTGATCGCGACCAACAGGTGCACAATGTAATTCAATCGCCAGGTCGTATGAAATAAGCTGTTTCAAACGGGTTGGTAGCCGTGTAGGTAATTGCATAAATGGAATCCCCCTGGTTCGTGCAGCAACCAGGAATTTATCCTCATCATCCCGCTGCCGGTTAAGCGGTATTAGTTCTGGTAGACTGGTACTACGCAATTGTGACGTTACAGCCGGGCGTAGAGTTAACCGGTGTGCTATAAAGCCTGTATGGTAAAGCAGGTCTTCTAATGAAGCTCCTGGTTTGGGATAAGAGCCGATTCCCATCATAATATCGGTCTCGCGTTTCAATGGCGGCACAACAGTTTCCGGCTGGAGAAGATTAATATTATAATACACTCTCTCTAATATATTGTACGCCCCCGCTTGATCAACATCAGGTAAAATCATGGCAACTCCTGTACCTCCGTGCACCACTATGCGATCACTGCTCCTGATAGTGCGGCGCACATTTACAAGTATCTGCTCAAGTAGGTAGGCAGGTGCATGATAGCGTTTCCTTTTGTGTAATATTGCTGATTTTGGCGCAATATGAATATGCTCTAACTGTGAAATGTGCAGTAGCAATATGCTTAAAGGACTGGAACGTGGAAAGTAATCGTTTAATAAAGCTCGCACATGACTATTCATTCCAAATGTAGCAGGTGTCACTCGCGTCAACTGCTCGTAATCTTCCGCGCCTTCCTGTGTATGATCGTGCCAGAGCGTCTCATGCAATGCTGAGAGTGGAGGACAAGCGCATAGATCAGGTGCCGGACTTTCGATATAGGTTAGTGCTGGGATCGATGCCCCTCTTCCTTTATGTTTCATATATTTGCCTGCCTTTGGCTTCTTAGTGAGAAAATGGATTATGAAGGTGATTATAGTATGGAAATATTACGGAAATCATGCAGAGCATGTTGTGGTATGGTTAAGAATGAGGGAAATCGGTTAAGAAAAAAAGCATACAAAGACGGGGCTTACCCACGCCCTGGTTTGCCCCGCCCTTGTATGCTTCGGCTTAAGCTATGGATCTTATGGCTCTATAGTTACAGGCGCTGTAAAGGTATACCCTACACCTGGCACTGTCATAATATATTGCGGAGTGTTGGCATCCGGTTCAACTTTCTGGCGTAGATGGCGAATGTGCGTCTTCACCAAACCAGAGTCGCCTGCCTCGTCATATCCCCAGACCCGCTCTATAATCATGTCGGTTGTCAGTACCTGCCCCGTGTGGGTAATAAGCAAGTGGAGCAGGCGGCTCTCCGTGGGAGTCAGTCGTACTTTCGTACCAGCGCGGGTTACCTCGTGGCGCATCGCATCCAACGTCACTGGCCCGACAGTTATTGCCGATGAGTTAGAGGAACCTTTCGAACCGCTTGAACGACGCATAATAGCCTTGATGCGGGCAAGTAGCTGTCTCGGGCTAAATGGTTTCCGCAGATAATCGTCAGCTCCCATCTCCAATCCACGTATTTCGTCATCTTCACGGTCATGTGCGGTCAGAATTAAGACCATTGAATTGGTTTCGCTCCGCATTTGGCGACATACCTCGAAACCATCCAGCTTTGGCATTTGCACATCTAGAATGACGAGGTCCGGCAATGTTTCTCGCCAACGTTTGATAGCTTGTTCACCATCAAATGCGCGAATGACATCGTATCCATGCCCTTTGAGCCAGTAGCTCAGCATATCAACCATGTCGCGGTCATCGTCCGCCACCATGATTTTCACTAGTGTTTCCTCCTAAAAAGACCTGCTTTCCAAATTACAATGTATTCCTCGACCTAGACAGGTCCTATATTTAGTAAAGCCGTTCTTACTGCTTTTAACGCGATGAATGATAGGCAGTAACATCATGGTACAATTTGGTGTATGAAGAAAAGCCTCTGAACAGCTGACTCGAGGAGAGTAGTATGATTCCACGCGAAGAACTGTTAAATTTAGCTCGCGACGTTGCGCAGCGAGCTCACTGTCCATACTCCCACTTTCGGGTAGGCGCTGCCGTGGTAGCTGGCGGCAAAACCTACGTTGGAGTGAACATCGAAATATCAAGTTATGGCCTGACATTATGTGCAGAGCGTTCCGCGCTGGCTACCGCGGTTTCGGATGGCGCAGGGCCGATTACCCAGATCGCAGTCGCATGTATCGATGCTCCACAAGGAGCTCCCCTTTCTGACCGTACACCTTGCGGTGCCTGCCGCCAATGGATGGCTGATCTCGCTCCATATGGCGTCATTTACATTGATGGCGATATCCGTGACTTCACCATTGCAGACTTGTTGCCATATGCGTTCGCCTACCAGCCACGTGCTATGTAGTATAGTAAGAGATACCCACAAGTCCCATTTGTTTGTCCCTCATGAAACAAGATGATATAATCGCATCGGCAATGTCCTCACTCAAGTAAGAACACGTGCCGGTGTGTCAAGTACCCGCTCCCTTGAAAGGAGCGGGCTTGTGGGCTAGTACGCCTCGCCAGCGAAAGACTCACGAGGGAAAGCGCGAAACTAGCTTGCTCAAGCTCTGGCAACAGGGCACTCGAAGGGACCTGAACCAGCTGGGCGTGGCAGCCCGCAAGACGATACGAATGCCTCCCTAGTTTGTATCCGCTCTGCTGGTCAGCAGCGAAGGGAATGTAGACACTCCGCAAGGAGGCTTAGCGCACATGTTTGTACCCGTTGTTGATAAGAACCAAAAGCCCTTAATGCCCACCACCCCGGCCAGAGTTCGACGCTGGGTCCAGAGCGGCAAGGCGACTCCGTTCTGGAAGCAGGGCGTCTTCTGCGTCCGGCTCAATGTGGACTCATCGGCGCGAGAGGTGCAACCGATCGCCGTAGGCATTGACCCCGGTAGCCAAAAAGAAGGCTATTGTGTGGTCTCTGCCGCCCATACCTATCTCAATATCCAGGCTGACGCCGTCACTTGGATCAAAGAGGCCGTCAAGCAGCGCCGCCAGATGCGCCGCACTCGGCCGCACTCGCACGACACCCTGTCGTCAGCCGCACGCCAATCGCTTGCGCAACACCAAGAAGCTGCCGCCATCCACCTAAGCGAGATGGCAGTGGAAACTGCGGCTCTGCCGCTGGCTCGTGTCCCTGTATCCGATCGCTGGCTTTGTAGTCGAAGACATCAAGGCCCAGACGACAGGAAAGCGGCGGTGGGACCGGAGTTTTTTGCCCCTGGAAGTGGGCAAACAGTGGTTCTATGCCGAGTTGGCGACGCTTGCCCCTGTGCAGACGAAACAGGGATGGGAAACCAAGCAGCTGCGAGACCAGCTTGGCCTCAAGAAAATGGGCAAGAAAATGGCAGAGGTGTGGAGTGCACATTGTGTCGATGCCTGGTGCCTGGCCTACTCGTGGGTAGGAGGACATACAGCTCCGGACGAGACGCGCCTGCTGTGCGTGACGCCGTTGCAGTGGCACCGCCGCCAATTACACCGACTCGAAGCAGCCAAAGGCGGGAAACGCACGCCTTACGGAGGGACGCTCTCCCTGGGACTCAAGCGGGGCACGCTGGTCAGGCATGCCAAATACGGGCTGACCTACGTCGGGGGCACCATGGGTGGGAAACTCAGTCTGCATGCCCCCCACAGCGGCAAGCGACTCACCCAAGGGGCGAAACTGGCGGACTGTCATCGCATCAAACTCCTACGATGGAGGGCGCGGCTCCTCCCAGTCCCCTAGAAAGGGACGGGTCTCCGCCGCCCAGTTTTTGATGAGGCTGATGAACAAATGGGCAAAAAACTTGCAATCCTGCTCCTCACTCTGACAGTGCTGATTGGACTCTCTGGCGGGTACATCGTTGGTGGCATTCAGGCCTACTCTCGCTACCAGCAGAGCAGCATAGCCAGCCAGGAACATTGTGGGGGGCAGTCGCCTGTACATATCTGTGTACAGGCACCACCTGAGATCTTCACCTCCTATTACCGTTTCTATCTCGCTACCCAGTTTGGTTTGTTTGCCATCAGCTATAGCAGCAGCAGTCCCATGACTCTGATCGTGAATGTCAGCATCACAGGTTTTAGCCAGGTTGAGATGCAAACGGTCAACGCGACTGCCAATGTGCAATCTGTCGGCTTCATGCCGCTAATGATCGATCAAGCTCTTCGTCAGTTGACAGCAGATGATAACTCCTGGCTGCATGTCCGTGTTACAGATACCCTGGGACATGTCTACTATGTCAGTGATAATCCATTGTTGCTCCATTCGCGCTTGTTGATGCAGTGGATTGCCGTAAATCGTTTGAAGATTGCTGCATGGGTTACTCCCGATGATCTCGCCGTAGCGAATCTGGTTAGCAAGGCTGTGACGCATTTGCAGTCGGAACCGGCCCCCGCTCCACCTGCAATGATTGGCTATGACAATAATAAAGCCAGTCCACGCGCTGTGAGAAACCAGGTTGATGCGATTTTTGATGCTTTGCAAATTGATTACTACATGCAATATAGCCAGGAGAGTATCCCTTATACTGGCCCTGATGACAATAGTGTAGCCCTGGAGAAAATCAGACTACCGGCGGAGGTGTTGCAACAGCACCATGGTATGTGTATCGAACTGACCGCTTTGCTAGCCTCAGCAGTCGAACACATAGGATTGCATGCTGAAATCGTAATTGTTCCTGGTCATTCTTTCCTTGGTGTAGCAGTTACACAGAGTAATTCGCAGTTTGAATACTGGGATCCAGTGCAGGTGAATTTTAAAGTTGCAGGAGATTCTGCGAACCTCTGGACTGATAATGAATATAAACAAAATGAAAACGCGAAGCAAATTGTAGACATCATTGTAATCAGCAATGCTCGCAAACAGGGCGTCGATGCAATGCTCTCCAGTATGTAAGTTAAGATAAGGAGGAGCTGCAACTACGAGCAATGTAGATTTTCCAACTTGGTTTAGCTACGGCTGCTTTGGCGGGTTGGCTTTGTGCATGCTCGCTATCGCAGTCAATGCGCTCTATACAACGTTGCGTAAACGCGGCACAACACGCCAGCTCGCAGGCACTATCGTTGCCTGCGTGATTTCCGCATTGCTCTTGCTGCCCGCAATTATCTGGTACAACATGCGCTTTAGCTCTCCACATGCCGTCATCACCGAAGTAGAGGTTACGATTGCGCTCATTTATGTGGCACTATGGGGCTGGCTACTTCCACTGAGTCTCACTACCATCTACTGTCTCTTCACACAGCCCCGTGACTCGCATACATCGGTGCATATTCCTCGCCAGCACAATCCTCGTAAACACACCACCACCGGCAATGCTTTCGCTGGCGTAGTCCCTCTTCCCAGGCGTCAACCAGGTGCACCCGCGCCCTTTGTCTTTGGTGGGGATATCCCTTGGGGCTGGCTTGTGCATCGCTCTGGACGTTTCCAGGGACAGAAATTGGCACTGAATCGAACCGTGATCTCTATTGGGCGCGAAGAGGACAATGATATCTGGCTGGATGACGATACATCTTCGCGTTATCATGCCGAATTAGCCTGGGATGCAGGACAAGTCTATATTACCGACTGTGATAGTTTAAACGGAGTATTATTGAATGGGCGACGTATCCGGGGCACTCTTGTTATCAAAAGTGAAGATCTGTTGGAAATTGGTTCACACCGATTTCTCTTTGAAAAAGCAGAACGTCCCATCCCTCTAGCAGAACAGGATGATCCTCTTTCGCATCACCAGTGGCGTCCTTCTATCACACCCCATCCTGCTATGCCAGGTCAATTTGCTAGAAAGCCCGCCAGCTTTAACACATCGCCAACGAGACCTATAGCGGAAGAGACCCCACTTGAGTTTGATAGTCTCAAGTCAGAACGCGTGGTTCACCAGTTGCCTGGCTCGACATCAGGCGAAATAAATGCTGAATCTGCAGGTATTAATGCATGGCACGAGCATAGCGGACTCAACTCAATCACTCCGCCCTCTCTGACAGAAAGGCCAGGCAGTCTTTGTATTATCTGCAACGGAGAAATGGTGGGAAGGAGCTTCTTGGTGGATCGCCTTGTATTAACTGTTGGAAAGGCTGATACATGTGATGTGATTATTCGCGATGTCTCAATCTCAGGCCAGCATGCTCGATTTTTACACCAGGTCAGCGGAGACTACGTCCAGGACCTCACCAACAGCAATGGTACAAAAGTGAACGATGAACTTTTGAGCGAGCCCCGCCTACTTCAAAGAGGCGACATTATCAGCCTGGGAAATATTCGCCTGGAGTATACCTTTATACCAGAAGCGCAGACCAACCCTCTGCCACCCCTCTTCACGCAATCGAACTTACACTCGATGAGTGGTCCTCTGCCGTTGCGGTTACCAAGCAAACCGAAATAAATAATCACCACTCCGCTTGTATATTTGCCATAGCTTGTTTCGATAAAATGGGCCTGCCATGACCAGGATACAGGTAGAACACGCTCAAGCTACGCAATGTTTGAAGCGTGATTTCCAATTGGCGACGTTTAGCGCTTCCACGCACAAGCGCAGCTCCGCCCTCAAGCGTAACAATAGTATCTCCACACACCAGCTCGTGGCTGAAGGGATTATAGAGGCAAAGGCTCTCGGGTGTATGGCCAGGGCTGGCGATGACACGCCAGTTCAGGTGATTTGGCAGACCTGCTACGTCATCTAACCAGATGTCCACCATTTGAACCTGCCGCTCATAGTTTGGCACAAAGAGATCAAGATGATGCAATGCCCCGGGTAGAGGATGCTGGCTCAGCACTTGCCCAACAAAATGGGTTACCCCTGGTACTCCTCGATTTTCCTGAAGCCCCCCATCTTTCCAGGACTGCACTAGTTGTTGCGCAACAATAGATGCTGCCACGGGCGCATTACACGCCTTGCGAAGTGATTCAACCCCCGCTGTATGATCCGGGTGCAGATGTGTCAATACAATCAGGTCGATATCGCTAGCTGTGCGCTGGAGAAAACGCTTGAGATAGTCTAATGTCAACTGTACGTTGAGCACGGAACCAGGGTCAATAACAATGCAACGCTCGTCGTTGACAAGATACGTATTCGCCATCGAAAAGCGATCGGTGATGGTATGTACTTGACGACCCTGTTGGGCAAGTGGAGGTGGTTGTAGCCTTGTCTCAGTAGCAGTATCCAAGATACCTCCCGTGGGACAACGTTTGCAATTGCCCGAACTCAGCCCAGCCGAAAACTACCTTAACTATATCCTACCACTCTGGTCAATATCATGGAGATGGAGATGACGGGTGCATTTTAAATTTTTGCGTGTGCAATCAGTAGGGTCCCCACGCACCCTCGCCTGTTTTAATTACAGCTTGCCTTCTTCTTTGTGTGTTATACTACATGCAATAACAATCCCTCTCCAGGAGGTTAGAACCGATGCCACATAACTATGCAGGGCAATGGCCCGATTACGTCTATATCGTACCTCAAATCTACACAAAGGCTAAAGTACGCCTGATAGGTTTGGGCACTTACGCTCCTACAGGTATCATTACCAACGAATTCTTCGCCTCTATTTCCACACGTTTGGGTGATCCACGCAGCGCCCAGGACCTTGAACGTGTAACAGGTCTCAGTACCCGCCATGTACGCGCCAGCACACTGCAGCTTTGCCGCAAAATGGTGGGAGCAGATGCTCCTGGCCTCATCGATGGACCTGGAGCACCCAAAGATGAAACATTAGTGGATATGGCAGTCATTGCTGCTCAACGTGCCCTTGCCAGTGCTGGTCGTGATGTCTCCGAAATTGACACGGTGATCGGAGCTTCCTCTTCTGACAACGATGCTTTCCCCACAATCGCTGGCCAGGTACAGATGCGGCTGGGACTGCCCCCTATACGTGCGACTATGCTTAAAGGCGCTTGCGCCTGCCAGACAGAAGCTTTTCAGGTGTGCGCCGAAGTACTGGCAGCCAGTTCTGCTAAGCTCGTACTCCTGGTCACTTCTGAAGGGCTACTTCCCAATATCATGAACGTCCTGGACTGGAAAACCAGTTCACTTTTTGGCGAGGGCGCCTCCGCCTTTCTACTCGAACGCGGCGATGAAGATACCTATGTTATTAATGGCTCCGATGCCAACCAGGGCCCCTCGCTTTACTATCAGACTCCTCTGCGCAAAGATGTTGTCGAAATGGCTGAAGTTGACATAAAAATGCGCGAACTCTACCTGGCCGGAAAAGGCGAGGAACTGAACAAAGTGCTTTCACAGTACCTGGTAGGCTATACCAAGATGAATGGCAAAGAGGTCTTCCGCGAGGCCCCGCGTGCTATGGCAGAATCTGTGGATGCACTCTGCCGTCATGCAGGATTGAGTCATGATGAGTTAGCGTTTATTGTGCCACACCAGGCCAATTCTCGTATTACACGCCGTATGGGAGAACTGCTGATAAACGACTACGGTTGGCCTTCCTCGACGCTTGATAAACTCGTCGATAATTTCCGCTTTTATGGCAACCTCTCCAATGCCAGCATTGCTACCGCCCTGGTCGAGCTACTACGTCAGGGGCGTCTGCACGAGGGTCAATGGCTGGCACTTCCCGCTGTCGGAGGCGGCATGAACTACGGCTGCTGGCTATTACACTACCACGAATTGAAGAATCTAGAGGCTGTGCTAAATCCTGATTAACCTCTGGGCAAGTGGGTTAGGGAACCCACTTGCCCATACTGTCGCGGGGCAATTTACAAGTCCAGGGAAGTAGGGCGACCGCAAGGGTCCCCACCCCGCTCCACGCCGCCCCCGCCCTTACTATGATGTCATCATTACCCATATCTTTTGGAGCATTTCTGTGAACAGAGGTGACAAGGCATTTCGCATGGTAGCGTTTGTGCACAAGCTCTGCCCTGTAATTCCGCTCCACAAGCGACCCCAAAAAGATATGGGTAATG